>VOFJ01003508.1_pt1 | contig 17763 bp, 37 predicted proteins | sample 5384081 | NCBI WGS metagenome assembly VOFJ01 (sample SAMN12384729, study PRJNA508395) | human gut metagenome | isolation source: healthy gut I | host: Homo sapiens
CTTCCACACTCCTTTGTTATTCTCCTGCAGTCGCCACAAAGGTTAGTCAGTGGCAACTATCAGCATCGATAGTTTATTCCCTATAATCTAACCCAATTTTCTGATTCAATCATCTTCATTCCTCTGACGTATTTCATTGCTCCCATTCCCATGCCTGTCTTAATTCCCACTCGGCAAATTCTCCGAATTTAAAATAACATTCTCAGATATCTTGCCATTGTTTCTGGTCCTCTAATATGAATACAGATACTTCCTGTAAAAACCTGTGATCTGAACTTTCTCCAATGGAAATGGTACTGTCTGCAAACGGTACCGCACGATTTCACTCTGTTCAACAAGTGCCTCCAGTGTTTCCTCATCAAACATATCAAAAGCTTCTGAAACAGCACTGTTTCTCATAAGACTGGCATATATTAAGCCCAAATCCGGATATATTACATATTTTCCGTCGCTTTTTTAAAAGCTGTGGGTGTCTGAAACTTTATCTCCAAATATTTTCGGACATTTCTTCTCATAAAACTCTGTGATAAGTTCATTATCATTTTTCAAGTGCATCCTTTTATTACATACAGAAATTGATAATCCCTTTTTTCTCAAAAAAATATCTGTACATTCAGACAACGGCATAATTATATTTTCATATGCTTCTTCATTCAAAGTCTTTATTGTCCAGATGGTGCTGTTATTTTCCCTCGTGATACATTGACTATAAGATTTAACTGGTTTCCATGTAGTCTGGCTGCATATTCTGGAGAAATATTTTCCATAATAACTCCCTGTAAAATTTGATGACTGCCTGTAATTTATTTCTTTTTGTTTCCAGTTCCATTTGTAATTCTGCATACATTGAAGCACCTCTACAGTAAGTATTTTTTGTGTATTTTTTGTACTTTTTTATATTTTTATGTCAAATCATTGTACATTATATCACTTTTCATATATAACGTCAATTTGTTTTACTATGAAGTTTACTATGTAGCCAGACAAAACAGCCGGATAATCAGATAAACTATCTTAATTATCCGGCTATTTTTTCCTTCTTCTTTTCTTACATTTACGTCTGCTTTTGTATAAAAGTTTTGTCTCTGTATCATCATCCTCGCATTCCGGAGTTTTGAAATCAAATCTCCTGATCATAAATGCAAAGATCACATAATTAAAACTTTCTGACAAATGATTATTCCACGTTTCACTACAAAACATCAAAAAGCTCCTGGAGCTTCAGATTTTTCTAAAGTTCCAGGAGCCATTTTACGTTTGGACACTCTCATGCTCGCGCATGAATCTATATTTTATGTTAATTATGCATTCTTCTCAGCGATTGCTGCCTGAGCTGCTGCCAAACGAGCGATCGGTACACGGAACGGTGAGCAGGATACATAGTTCAAGCCAAGTTTATGGCAGAATTCTACGGAACTCGGATCTCCGCCGTGCTCTCCACAGATTCCTACGTGAAGATTCGGATTAACCGGTTTTCCAAGTTTCGATAGCCATCTTCATAAGTTTTACCAACACCAACCTGATCCAGTTTTGCAAATGGATCGTTCTCGAAGATCTTAGCTTCATAGTACGCATCAAGGAACTTACCGGCATCATCACGGGAGAATCCAAATGCCATCTGTGTCAAGTCGTTTGTACCGAAGCAGAAGAATTCAGCATCCTTTGCGATTTCGTCTGCAGTTAAAGCAGCTCTCGGGATCTCAATCATAGTACCTACTTCATATTTCAAGGTCTCGCGCCTGCTGCTGCGATCTCAGCATCTGCAGTTTCTACTACGAACTTCTTAACATATTTAAGCTCTTTTGATATCGCCTACTAACGGAATCATGATCTCTGGGCAGATATTCCAGTCAGCGTGAGCTTTCTTTACTTCGATTGCTGCGCGGATAACTGCTGTTGTCTGCATCTTAGCGATCTCAGGGTAAGTAACTGCCAGACGGCATCCACGATGTCCCATCATCGGGTTGAACTCGTGAAGTGCATTACAGATAGTCTTGATCTGTTCAACAGGTCTTGCCCTGTGCGTCAGCCAGTTTCTTAATATCCTCTTCCTCAGTCGGAACGAACTCATGCAGAGGCGGATCAAGGAAACGGATCGTAACCGGGTTGCCCTCCAGAGCCTCAACAGCTCCTCGAAGTCGCCCTGCTGATACGGAAGAATCTTTTTCCAGAGCTGCTTCTCTTTCTTCTACGGTGGTGGCACAGATCATTTCACGGAATGCATCGATTCTGTTACCCTCAAAGAACATATGCTCTGTACGGCAAAGACCAATTCCCTCTGCGCCAAGCTCAACAGCTTTCTTAGCATCAGCAGGAGTATCAGCGTTTGTACGAACTTTCATTGTTCTGTACTTGTCAGCCCAAGCCATGATACGTCCGAACTCACCTGCGATCTTAGCATCTACTGTCGGGATAAGTCCCTCGTAGATATTACCGGTTGTACCATCGATGGAAATGAATCTCCTTCATGGAATTCTTTACCAGCCAAGTGTGTGAATTTCTTGTTTTCTTCGTCCATAGCGATATCACCGCATCCGGATACACAGCAGGATCCCATACCACGAGCAACAACAGCTGCGTGAGATGTCATACCACCACGAACTGTCAGGATACCCTGAGCAGCTTTCATACCTGTGATGTCTTCTGGGGATGTCTCCAGACGAACCAGAACGACTTTTTCTGCCTCTCTCTGCCCACGCTTCAGCATCTTCAGCGGTAAAGACAATCTTACCGCAAGCAGCACCAGGAGAAGCACCAAGTGCTTTACCCATCGGTGTAGCAGCTTTAAGAGCTTAGCGTCGAACTGCGGGATGAAGAAGTGTATCAAGGTTACGAGGGTCGATCATAGCTACTGCCTCTTCCTCAGTTCTCATTCCCTCATCAACGAGGTCACAAGCGATCTTTACAGAGCAGCCTGAGCAGTTCTCTTACCATTACGTGTCTGCAGCATGTAAAGCTTTCCATGCTCTACGGTGAATTCCATATCCTGCATGTCTCTGTAATGTGTGATCCTCAAGAGTATTGCAAACTTCTGTAAATTTCTTGAATGCTTCCGGGAACTTCTGCTCCATCTCAGCGATGTGCATAGGTGTACCAACACCAGCAACTACGTCCTCGCCCTGTGCATTGGTAAGGAACTCACCGAACAGACCGTTGTTTCTCCTGTAGCAGGGTCACGTGTAAATGCAACACCTGTACCACAGTCATCACCCATGTTACCGAATGCCATCATCTGTACGTTGACGGCAGTACCCCAGGAGTAAGGAATATCGTTATCACGACGATATACGTTGGCGCGGGGGTTGTCCCAGGAACGGAATACGGCTTTGATTGCACCAACTAACTGTTCCTTTAGGATCAGTTGGGAAATCAGCACCGATTTTTTTCTTTATATTCAGCCTTGAACTGTTCATAGCAAGTTCTTTTTAAGGTCGTCAGCTGTAAGCTCAACGTCAAGTTTAACGCCTCTCTTCAGCTTTCATTTTGTCGATAAGCTCTTCGAAATATTTCTTGTACCAACTTCCATAACTACGTCGGAATACATCTGAATAAATCTACGATAGCAATCCCATGCCCAACGTGGGTTGCCTGATTTTTCAGCAAGTACATTGACAACGTCTTCGTTAAGACCAAGGTTCAGGATTGTATCCATCATACCAGGCATGGATGCTCTCGCACCAGAACGAACGGAAACCAGAAGTGGATTTTCTTTATCACCGAATTTCTTTCCTGTGATTCCTTCCATCTTTGTAATAGCTTCCATGATCTGAGCCATGATCTCGTCGTTGATCTGTCTTCCATCCTCATAGTACTGAGTACAAGCTTCAGTTGTGATTGTGAATCCCCTGCGGTACCGGAAGACCAAGGTTTGTCATTTCAGCAAGGTTGGCACCTTTACCACCCAGAAGGTTTCTCATATCAGCGTTACCTTCTGTAAACATGTAAACCCATTTTGCCATTTTACATTTTCCTCCTAAAAATTTGTTCATTGGTAACTGTTCAATCTTCACAGTTACCTTTCATAAACATAAACTATGTTTTATACGCACATAGTTATTTTATAGGCTTATTCGTCATTCGTCAAGGTAATTCTGGCTAAAAAACAGTCAATTTTTTATCATTTTCTCAATTTTTTCTTTTTTCTTCCAGTATTCAGCACCAGATGACGGGGAACACCATTTACCATGATCGGCTGATAATCGCCCTGGATCAGTGGTTTAATATAGTCGATAAAGTCCTTGGTCACATTATTTGCATCCTTGTTCATCCAGTTTCTCGGAACCAGCTTCTCTTCATTGGCGATTCGGTGTACATCATAAATTCCGGTGGCTGCCATATATGGATCATCGGATACACGGTCGATTACTACCATCTTGCCGGTGTCTCCTTCATCAGCTGCCTTTACGGCTGCACCGCCAACCATCATAGCCTCATCAATATCCACCCGGGATGCCATATGGGAAGCGCTTCTCTGAAGGGTGGAAAGCTCTACGGCACGGGTCTTGCAGCCGCACTCTGCAGCCAGGAAATTCGCCAGATAGGTGGCAGTTCCCTGTAGCTGCTTGTGTCCAAATGCATCCACATAATCTCCTACGCTTCCAAGCTCGCAGACATATCGTCCGTCAGCCAGCTTGATTCCTTCGGATACAGCAATGACAACGGAGGATTTTTTTTCAGAAGGTCTTTCACTTTTTGCGAGGAATTTCTCAATGTCAAAGGGAACCTCCGGAAGATAAATAAGGTCTGGTCCTTCACAGTCTTCTGACTTGGAAAGTGCAGTGGCGCCTGTAAGCCAGCCCGCGCATTTCTTCCCATGATTTCCATAATGGTGATCATATTTTTCTTATAGGTGAGGCCTTCTGCGTCACGGATCACTTCCTTGGTGGAAGCTGCAATATATTTAGCTGCGCTTCCGAAGCCTGGGTGTATGATCGGTAAGTGCAAGGTCATTGTCAATGGTCTTCGGAACACCAAGGAATTTCTGGGTCTGTCCGGTAATGATGGCATAATCAGAACAGCTTCTTGATGGTATCCATGGAATCATTTCCGCCAATGTAGATAAATGCATAGATCTCCAGTTTGTTCAGAATATCAAAAGATTTTCTCATAGATAGCTCTGTCTTCATGGATTTCCGGAAGCTTATAGCGGCAGGAACCAAGAAATGCGGACGGAGTCCTTTTCAGAAGCTCAATGTCAAGCTCGGAATGGATCTGGGTAGAAAGGTCGATATACTGCTCGTCAAGCAGCCCCTGGATTCCGTGAAGCATTCCATATACCTTGTCAAAGCCACGCTCTACTGCATTCTTGTATACGCCTGCAAGACTGGAATTAATTACAGATGTTGGGCCGCCGGACTGTCCTACAATAATATTTCTTTTTTCTTTGCCATGGTGGTATTCCTCCTCTATTTCGAATGGATGTGGGTGTCGAAAATCTCTATGTCATTCACCCTATAATTGTATAGTTTACCAAAGGCATATAGCAAAGTCAATGTGATATTGTACGTTTTGCATATTTAATTATGTTTTTATGTCGTTTTTTATATGAATTATTTATATTTCGGACAAATAATGCAATTTTTTAATGGTGAAATTTACAGATATAGTGATATAATGGGAGAAAACGCGCTCTGTGGAGCTCTGCAGGCAGAATTCGCGCTCCACATATAACATCACACATGGAGGTTTTACATCATGAAAGAGTTTTTGGAAAATGACTTTCTGAAAGTGGCCATTGACGACCATGGGGCTGAGCTGGTCAGCATTTATGACAAAGAGAAAGACCGTGAGGTGATCTGGCAGGGAGATCCCAGGTTCTGGGGACGTCATGCGCCGGTTCTTTTTCCAAATGTAGGAAAGCATTATGGAAATCATTACCGGATCGGTGATAAGGAATATGCTTCCAAGCAGCATGGCTTTGCCCGTGACACAGATTTCACATGTATTGATTCCACACTGGATTCCGTAACCCACCAGATTCGTTCTACAGAAGAGACCAAAGAGGTTTATCCTTTTTTGATTTCGTGCTCCGCATCCGTCATATTCTGAAGGGGCGCACCCTTACAGTCAGCTGGAAGGTAGCAAATAACAGTGACACGGATATGTATTTCGCCATCGGCGGACATCCGGCATTTCGTGTACCGGTTCTGCCGGATACCAGAAGAAGTGATTACCGTCTTACCTTCGACGGACAGGAAAGCCTTACATACCTTCTTCTTGATCCGGAGAGCGGCACGGCCAAGGCTGAGGAAAAGGCCACTCTGAAGCTGGAAAATGGCACCTGCCAGATTGAGGATCACATGTTTGACCACGATGCACTGGTATTTGACAATCAGATCACAAGGGCTGGCATCCAGCTGCCAGACGGCACTCCTTATCTGGAGCTGCGCTGTGTGGGATTCCCCAATTTCGGGATCTGGTCAGCTTCCCAGGATGCCCCATTTGTCTGCCTGGAGCCATGGATGGGACGCTGCGATGATTGCGGATTCACAGGAGATCTGTCGGAGAAACCATTTATCAATCATCTGAAAATGGATGAGATGTTTGAAACGGCATATACTATTGAGATATTCTAAAACACGTTTGAAAAGGATTTTCTGCAAGATGTTCGTCACAATTTGTGGGAATGATTTTTCAAACAGGCTCTAAAAATTTTTCAGAGCAAAAAAAAATATCGGTACATCTTCCGCTCTTCTGGAAGTGTACCGATATTTTATTCACTCAATTTTCAGGCTCAGAAGACATCCTCAGTTTTTTCCCAGATCGTGTCTGAAAAAGGCTTTCTGCAAAATGTGCGTCACAATTTGCGGGGAATGATTTTTCAAACAGGCTCTAGCATTAACGTAAACTGCCACCATCACCACAGTGACAGCAAACACAAACATCATCCCATACTGCTGGTATCCCATTGCAAGCAGGCTCCTTCTGCCTTTAAAGCATCTGGACAAGGCCTGCAGAACCGCATAGTGAAGAACATAGATAAGCATGGAATAGTCTTTTCCCACTTTTGCCAATGCTCTGGTAGAAGAGAAGTTCTCCACATAAAAATTCTGCCAGCCAATAAAAAGAAGAAAGATGCAGATTGCCAGAAAAATGGTTCCGGCGTACTCTTCCCTGAGTTCCCAGGGCATTTCGCTTTTTTCCAGCCACTTCTGCTCCATAACAGCCATATTCCAGAAAAACAGGAAGTCCACACAGCAAAAATCCCATTTTCTTCCTGTCCAGAAAGCTAAGAAGAGCCTCCTTTCTGGATCCAAACCAGCAGCCCAGCCAGAAAAAGGGAAGTCCGCAGTACAGAAAGTTCCTTGCATAATAAATATGACAGTCTTCTTTTCCCACAAAAAACAGGGAATAGCTTCCCCTTTATGAGACTTTCCGCCAACAGCACCGGAATCGCCAGATAAGCCAGCTTTCTCAGTCCCAGATGTTCTACAATAAAAGCAATTACAAGCACATAGAGAAGTGCCTGCAGATACCACAGGTGCGGTGAAAGCGGGGACAAAATTTCCACAAAATAAAATCCTCCGGGAACTCTTTCCTCAAACCTTGCAAGCAATGCTTCTTTTTATATTTTCTCTTTTCTCAACTGCCAGAAGGATTTCCCATAGCAGGTAAAAACAGATTTGCGCCAATGGTAATGGTGAAAATTTTGCCAAACTGCTTCAGTTCCCGTTTCTTCGCCACTGTTTCCGGGTAAAAGAATCCGGTGATCATAAAAACACAGGCACTGCAAAAGCGGCACAGGATCGAGGAATTCATCTCCCCCCCTGTATTTCCAGAGGCTTGTGGATCTCAATCACTGCAATAGCAGCCAGGCATTTCAAAATATCAATACACGTCCAACGTCTTTTTTTTTCATTTCCTCGTAACTCCAATAACTGCTGTTCCGGGCAAATACGGACAGCAAAAAAGGACCAACCATCTGATTTCAGAAAGTCAGCCCTTTTTATTACTTTTATATACATTCTAAACGGTTCCCACATGCTGCTGCGGCACTTTTTTTTCAGATTCCTGTTATATGAGGATTCTGAACTTTGCCTGTCACATAAAATCAGAATGTAAATTTATCTGCGAAGTAAGCATCCAGCTCATCAATCTTAATACGAACCTGCTCCATGGAATCACGGTCACGGACAGTTACCATTCCGTCAGTTTCGGAATCGAAATCGTAGGTTACGCAGAACGGAGTACCGATCTCGTCCTGTCTTCTGTAACGTTTACCGATGTTTCCACGATCATCAAATTCGCAGTTGTATTTCTTTGATAACTGAGCGTAGAATTTTCTCAGCGCCCTCATTCAGCTTCTTGGAAAGAGGAAGGACACCTATCTTAACAGGTGCAAGTACCGGATGGAAATGAAGGACTGTACGAACATCATTCTTTTCTGCATCCAGAACTTCTTCATCATAAGCACTGCACAGAAATGCAAGTACCATACGGTCAGCACCAAGTGATGGCTCGATTAACATATGGGATATATTTCTGCTTCTTCTCATCATCAAAGTAAGTGAGATCCTGTCCTGATACGTTCTTGATGCCGTGTCAGGTCATAGTCTGTTCTGTCTGCGATACCCCACAGCTCACCCCATCCGAATGGGAACAGGAATTCTACATCAGTGGTAGCTTTACTGTAGAAGGAAAGTTCTTCTTGATCATGATCACGATAACGTACTTCATCATCTTTAAGGCCGAGAGCTCTAAGCCAGTTCAAGGCAGAAACTCTTCCAGTACGCGAACCATTCAAGATCTGTGTCCGGTTTACAGAAGAACTCAAGTTCCATCTGCTCAAATTCACGTGTACGGAAAGTAAAATTACCCGGTGTGATCTCATTACGGAAAGATTTTACCGATCTGACCGATACCAAACGGAATCTTCTTACGGGAGGTTCTCTGTACATTTTTGAAGTTTACGAAAATACCCTGTGCTGTCTCAGGTCTTAAATATACAGTATTCTTAGCATCCTCAGTTAACGCCCTGGAAGGTCTTGAACATCAGGTTGAACTGACGGATGTCTGTGAAATTGTGTTTGCCGCAGGAAGGACATGGAACATTATGCTCTTTCGATGAAATTCTTCATCTCTTCCTGAGACCATCCGTCTACAGAACTCTCAAGCGCAATGCCGTGCTCCTGGCTGATAGTCCTCGATGATCTTGTCTGCGCGGAAACGCTCATGGCACTCTTTACAATCCATAAGCGGATCAGAGAAGCTTCCCAGATGTCCGGATGCAATCCAGGTCTGCGGGTTCATCAGGATGGCACAGTCAACACCTACGTTGTACGGAGACTCCTGAATGAATTTCTGCCACCATGCGCGCTTTACGTTATTCTTAAGCTCTACGCCAAGGTTGCCGTAATCCCATGTATTCGCAAGACCTCCATAGATCTCAGAACCCGGGTAAACAAATCCTCTTGCTTTTTTGCCAGAGCAATAATCTTGTCCATTGTTTTTTCCATGATATCTCTCCTCATTGTTTGATAGATGATTTTCTAACATTATACTCGTATCTTTTCTTTTTGTAAAGTTATACCGCGATACTCAATTCCGTACATTCTGCCGCAAAAACACAATTTCCGCATCTTTTAGGCAGCAAATCATGTGCTGCTATCGAAGTTTAGAGCAAAGCACGTTAATCAACTTTTTCCTGTTATGTGCAACATCCAATCCACTTACATCATAACTTCTAATATCTGCAAACTCTTAAATTTCTTATCCGTATTCCCTGCCACATAAGGCTGAATATGCCGTTCCAGCTCCCACAGCACCTCATCGGTCACTGTAAAGCTATATAGCTTCGTCATGGGCGAGCTTACAATGTACTGCATGGTATAAAGTGCTACCTGGGAAATCCGGCGGGCGGTTCTGGCTTCTCCGGGGCTTGCTTTCTTCAGGCAGTCCCCATCCAGGATTCCATGTGCCTCCTGGGAAAAGAACAGATTCTCTTTTCCGGTGATCTCCTCCCCACAGTTCACACACCGGAAAAGCTCTGGCATCAGCCCCTGCTCTGTCATAGTTCGCAGTTCAAAAATGCACCTTACCAGCCGGTCATCGATTCCCGGATTCAGGAGAGCCTTCACGGTGAGATAAAGAAGATTCATCATATTCTTCTCATCTGTTCCCTCTTTTCCAAAGTAATCTGCCAGTTCCAGAAAGTAATAACCATAGTAAACCCCTGGCTGCCGGGTGGCCAGCTCCACATAATGATGGGTCACGGTCACCTGGTTCAGATTGTAGCTGCTGCGCCCTTCATACAGGGTGAAATTCCCGAACACAAAAGGATTGACAGCTGCCATAAACGGGCTGTTCTGCCGTCTGGCGCCCTTGGCGAAAGCGGAAATCTTCCCCCGCTCCCTGGTAAGAAGCACGATCCGCTTGTCATACTCTCCCACAGGCTGCGCAGAAAGTACCACTCCCTGTACGGTAATCAGATCACTCATTTTTAGATTTCTTTCTTATCATATCCAAAGTTCTTGATCAGGAAATCACTGTCACGCCAGTCTTTTTTCACCTTTACCCAAAGCTTCAGGTTTTACCTTTGGAGTCCAGCATACGTTCCAGCTCAAATCTGGCGTTGCTGCCGATCTTCTTCAGCATGGCGCCGCCTTTTCCAATGATAATGCCCTTGTGGGAATCCCTCTCTCGCAAATAATGGTCGCCTCAATATCCACCATAGGATTTTTGCCCGGACGCTCCTTCATTTTGTCAATTGCGACCGCGATACCATGCGGAATCTCTGCATCCAATGCATGGAGTGCCTTCTCGCGGATCACCTCTGCCACAATCTGGCGCTGAGGCTGGTCTGTTACCGTATCCTCATCGTAGAACATCGGTCCATATGGCAGATATTTCAAAATACATGGAATAATATCCTCTGTATTCTGTCCGCGGAGGGCAGAGCAAGGGATAATCTCGGCAAAATCACAAATCTTGCGATACGTATCGATTGCCGGAAGGATCTCCTCTTTTTCACTGTATCGATCTTATTAATGATCAAAATGACCGGCACGCCAACGCCCTGAAGCTGCTCGGCAATGTGGCGCTCACCGGCACCGATGAAGGTAGACGGCTCAACCAGCCACATAATTGCATCCACCTCTTTCAGGGTTCGCTCTGCAACGGACCTTTACCATATATTCTCCAAGCTTATTCTTTGCCTTATGGATACCAGGCGTATCCAAAAAAACGATCTGTCCCTTCTCACAGGTATACACGGTCTGAATGCGGTTTCTTGTGGTCTGGGGCTTCTTGGATGTGATCGCGATCTTCTGGCCGATCAAATGGTTCATCAGCGTCGATTTCCCCACATTCGGGCGGCCAATAATTGCAACAAATCCGGATTTAAAATCTGGTGTCATTAAAATATATCCTCATCTTTCTTAACTTTTTATCAACAGCTTACCAGCGGCTTGGTCTCCATAAATACATCCTTCGCCTTCTCAATTGCATTCTCGCTTCCAACCACACAAAGCTGGTCATCGGAGAGAACTGCCTGGATCTCGGCCAGTGCATGGATATCCTCTACCGTAGCATTCAGGATCTGGTCACGCTCTTTTTCTGCAGCATCTCCACAGTGAGACCGCGGAAATAAGCATTCTGCCAAGGGCGCCCTGTGTCTGCGGCGTTCTGTGGAACATCCTTTCCGCTAATGGTACCAATGATATATTTTGTCATCTCGCGCTCATCTGCCTTGAAAATTGCGGATATAATCCGGAATCCCCTCATATATACATCAAGTGTTCTGCGAAGATGGGGATCTCGATAAGAAACGAAATAACTCCCTCACCATTCTCTTAAAGCCGCTCATACAGCCATATGCACCGCCCCTTTACACGAAGATTCATCCACAGATAATCATAACTTAAGATAACCTTCAGAATTTCCAGTGCACCTGTATATTCCAGGCCTTTTTTCTTAAAGTTACCGGTCTGAGCCACATACTGAACCTGTCCGGAGGTCTTAAAGCCCTCGTTCTTCTTTGTGCAGGTCAGCTTCTTCCGATTTCTCCACCGGCTCTGTGCCAAGTCCTGCCTTTTACAGCTCCTGCCAGTTTCTGAACTGTCTCCAGGGACTCTCTTTCTCACCTGTATAACTGATCATAAAGTTCTCCGGACGGAGAATTTTTTTTTTTCATCAGTTTGCAAAGCTCTTCTACAGTTTCCTCTCTTTTCGCTGTTCAAAAATCTTTTTTCCAGTTTCTCGATAAACTGATAATATCCGATTCCCGCCATCTCATCCTGAAATGCAGCCATCGGAGAAGAATATGCAGCTGCTCTGAGTACAGCAGTGGAATGTCCGGCACCTGTCAGGTTTACCTGTGCCCTGACTTCACAGATGCAACAATCTCATAGAGACGCTTGGTATCCTCCAGTTTCGAGCTGTTCAGATCTCCCCGATCATTTTGAAAAGGAAATCCATTTTCGTATAAAGTGCCTTTACCTCTTACAGAGAACATAGCCTGAAATCTTCTGTAGAATCAGCTCTGTCAAAAACCTCTATGCCCCACAGTTGATACCGCCTGTATTGGCATTGATTTCATTGAACAGTTCTCCGTATGTGTAATTCTCTGTATCCACATAACCCAGTACGGATTTCAAAAAGTCCCAGATATGGAATCTGCTCAGGCGCAATACTGTCAGTCTTAAACATCAGGTCTACGTAACCGATGCCATTTGTGCATACGTCATGGTAAAGGAACAGACTGTCATCTACCGTTAATTCTTCATTGCTGAATGACCTTTGCAGCTTTCTTTTTTAATATCACTTTCTTTAACATCGGAATGCACTCCAGTGCTTTTGGATCTTCGCCGGGCTTCCTGATATGCTTCCAGTGCTTTTTGTATTTTCAACCATTGCATCCAGCTGTTCTTCAGAAAGACTGCTTTGTATGCTTCCAGCTTCTCCTCCAGCTCTTTCTCACGCTGGGCTGCCAAGACCTTTCTTCGGCACAAGAGTCATGATGCATCCATGTGGATTCTCAAGAAGATATTTTACGGATCAGTTCTTCAAAATATCCTTCGTTTACTGCCTTTTTTCAGTTTTTCAAAAACTGTAAGCTGCTGTACCTGTGCAAAGGGATTTCCTTTTTCATACAGCCAGTCTCCCAGAATATCCAGACTGTACATCATTCCTTTCGGATAAGAGTCGAAAAATCAGCTTCACGATAGCGGAATTCAAAGTAATTGATTCCTGCCTCTACAGCTTTCCTGTCAATTCCATTCTTAACAATATCTCCCAGTACCTGTCTGATACAGATACGAATTCCTTCTTTTTCTGTCCGGATTGGAACCTTTTGCAATTACTGTAAAATATGGCTGGAGAATACCATCATCATAAGATCCATAGACATCCCTTGCCCGATTTTACATCCAGAAGTGCCTGCTTTAACGGTGCTCCCGGTGCGCTTAACAGTGCATAATCCAATACATCAAATGCCATCGCCAGGGTGACTGTCCATGCAGCATTTCCACAACCATGTTATAAGAAAGATAGGTATTGTCCTCTTCTTCCCCTCATTCTCAGCAACCGGATACTCAAGAGTCACATCCCGGCATGCTCCGAATGCTTTCTGTTCCTGAATAACAGAATCCACATCCAGATAATCAAAATGAGACAGATAATGCTCATCCAGGAATGCCAGTTTCTCTTCCATATCCATGTTGCCATAGAGATAGATATAGCTGTTGGACGGATGATAATAGATTCTGTGGAAATTCAGGAAATTCTTCATAGGTAAGATCCGGAATATTTTTCGGGATCACCGCCTGATTCACATCCATAAGTGGTATCCGGGAAAAAGGTGATTCATAATCTCTCGTTCCAGAACTTCATCAGGAGTGAAAAGCACCTTTCATCTCATTATATACAACACCGTTATATTTCAGCGGTCCTTCCTTCTGTTCCAGATGGTAGTTCCAGCCTTCCTGGCGGAAGATCTCTTCTTCTTATAAATATTCGGGTAAAAAACAGCATCCAGATATACATGCATCAGGTTCTGGAAATCCTTATCATTGCAGCTGGCTACAGGATAACAGGTTTTTATCCGGATAAGTCATGGCATTCAGGAACGTATTCAGAGAACCCTTTTACCAGTTCTACGAAAGGATCCTTTAATGGAAATTCACGGGAACCGCAAAGAACGCTGTGCTCCATGATATGGGAACACCTGTGCTATTCTTAGGGTGTGGTGCGAAATGCAATGGAAAATACCTTGTTCTCATCATCATTCTCGATCAGCATAACTCTTGCACCTGTTTTCTTATGGCGCAGAAGCCAGCCTGTGGAATGGATATCTGTCAGGGTTTTCTTCTGTTACAACTTCATAAGCTGTCAAAATTTGCTTTGTTCATGTATGCCTCCAGTAATTTTTTTGGCTTTTCTTTATAATCCGCCTTCTCCCGGAAAATGAGCTTCGTAAGCTTCCCTTGCTGCCTTTGTTATCATTTCCAGTTCTTCCTGCATATTGATTTCTTCCGAAACACAATGGCAGTGGTATAGACATCTTTCTGAAGCTTACTTCGCACTTTTCTCACTGATAGGAAACAATTCCGCACAGGTAGTATTATACGTCTTGTCTTTTCTCACAAAGTTCCATATAAGTCTTAACCATATGGCAGCATTCTCTGTAAAGCAGTTCCCTGTGAAGTTCGCTCTTTTCCTGCATTTCCCTGAATTTCAGTCTGGCAAGGTTTTTTCTCGATTTCTTTCTGGCTCTCTTTAAACCAAACAGCTTTCCTGCTGTATCCCTTGCTGTATTCCATTGCCATCCAAAGCGCCAGATACCCATCAGCACGTGTACCGGAACCTGCCTCTGAAGGTTCTCCATAACGCAGTTCCCACAGTTCCTTACGGACAGCATTTGCCTCCTCATCTTCGCCTGCAGCAATAGACTGGTCAAGAAACATCTTTCTTTTCATCGGATCATGCTCTGTAATAAAGAGCAATTATTGGTGTCTGTCATATATTTATCCTTTCCGGTTACTTTATCTGTAACTGTTTGCTACCTTTATCTTACAATCCCAAAATTTACTTTCATGGCTCTTTCATAGGTAAGCTCTGTTTCTGCCAGAGACAGCGCCTCTTCAATAACCTGATCCATATCCATGTAGCGATACATGCCGAGTCTTCCGCCAAAGATCACATTCTTCTCTTTCCAGTGCGCGACGTTCATATTTGTCAAACAGTTCACTGTTCTTCGGGTCATTGACCGGATAGTACGGCTCTTTGCCTTTCTCCCATGCTGCCGGATATTCTCTGGTGATCACAGTCTTTGGCTGTGTACCAAATTCAAAATGTTTATGTTCGATGATCCTTGTATACGGAACTTCATAATCTGTATAATTGACAAACCGCATTGCCCTGATAATTTCCCATATCCAGCACTTCTGTCTCAAATCTCAGTGATCTGTATTCCAGTTCTCCGTAACAATAGTCATAAAATTCATCGATCATACCTGTAAAGAGTACTTTATCTGCCTGTGCAGTCAGTTTCTTCTCTGTTTGCAAAGAAATCTGTATTCAGACATACCTGTACACCCTCCAGAAGTTTCTTCGCAATCTGTGTATATCCACCTACCGGAATTCCCTGATACGGTCATTAAAATAATTATTATCATAAAGTATAACGCAGTGGCAGTCTTTTATGATAAACGGAGGAAGCTCTTTGCAGTCACGCCCCCACTGCTTCTCCGTATAGCCCTTGACCAGCTTTTTCATATACCGTCGTTCCGGCAAAGAGAAATTGCCTGCTGTTCCAGATTCTGCGGATCGGTAACACCGGCTTCCTTGATCTGCTCTGCGATTACCTGTTTTGCCTCTTTTTGGCGTATTTACGCCGAACAGAGCATGAAAAAGTATTCATATTAAACGGCAGATTATATACCGATCCTTATGATCGTAATCGGTGAATTCACAAAATGATTAAATTTCGCAAACTGATTTGATATAATCCCACACCTGTTTTCTGGAAGTATGGAAGATATGTGCACCATATCTGTGTGTACCTGGATCCCTCGCTTCTTCTGTGTGTAAATATTACCGCCGATATGACCTCTCTTTATCGATCACAAGGCATGTTTTCCCATGTCTTTGGCCTCGTATTTGCAAATACTGCACCAAAAAAAGGCCGGCACCTACTATCAAATAATCATATTTCTTCATGTGCGACACCTTCTTCTTTTGTAATAATCAAGCGGATAAAATCGTCCGCTTCGCTACGCAGCTCTACACCGAATAACTGCTCCGCAGTTTATCAGGTTAAAAAGCAGTAACGCTTTTTTGCGCTACTGCCATTATAACAAATTCATCCGAAAATGGATAGTCTTTTATTCTATTATTTTCCTGCCACTTTATCAAACACATCTGTGATTTCTTTGGATGGTGCTTTTTTTGTAGCCAGACTGAAGATAATGATCATCGCAAGGCTGACAGCAAAAACCTACAGCCAGAGAATAAAGTCCTGTATAAGAACCAAGAGTCTGTCCTGCCGCAAGCGGTATATAGTCCCAGACGATAACTGTCAGACCACCGGAAACAATACCTGCAACTGCACCTGTAAGGTTTGTTCTTCTCCAGAACAGTGACATTACCACAGTCGGACCAAACGCTGCTCCAAGACCGGCCCATGCATTGGATACCAGTCCCATGATACTGCTGTTCGGATTCCACGCGATCACAAATGCGAGAACAGATACCACGATAACCGTAAGTCTTGCAACTGCAAGAATTTCCTTTGAGTCTGCATCCTTCTTAATGAACTGATGATATAAATCCTCAGATGCTGCGGACGCTGTTACCAGAAGCTGTGAATCCGCTGTGGACATAATTGCCGCAAGAATACCGCAGAGGAATATTCCTCCGATAAACGGAAGTCCCAGATGACTGGAAAACAGTTTATTGATCATCTCGATAAATACACTCTCTGAGGAAGATGCACCATTTTCACCAAGTACAGTCGGAAGCAGATATGCACGACCTATAATACCGATAAAGCACGCTGCTGTCAGAGAAAGGATATCCCACACGATTGCGATCGCACTGGATTTTTTTAATTCTTTCTCACTCTTTACAGCCATGAAACGGGTAAGGATGTGAGGCATGCCACAGTATCCAAGTCCCCATGCAAGCTGGGAAAAGATTTCAACAAATGTATATGGGCGCTCTCCGTTCTCGTGATTCAGGAAAGCTGCTGCTCCACCCGGTGCTCCGCTCTGTGTCAGAAGATCACTCAGACTTCCGCTCAGTGTCAGATATGCAACCAGCGGAACGATCAGAAGGCCGATCAGCATCAGTGTTCCTGTACAAAGTCAGTTACGCATACAGCCATAAATCCCCCATAAATGTATAACAGAGGATAACTGCTGCACCAATTGCCAGAGCTATATGATAATCAATTCCAAATACTGTGTTAAAAAGTTTACCGCCTGCTGCCAGTGCAGAAGCTGTATAAACCAGGAAAAAAGATTACGATCACGATGGATGAAAGCAATAACAGGATTCTCTTCTTATCCTGAAATCTGTTCTCAAAAATGCCGGGATTGTAAGGGAATTGTTTGCTGCGATCGTATATTTACGAAGTCTGTGTGAAATACACACCCAGTTTAATACAGTTCCGATGAACAGACCCACAGCAATCCAGATCTGTCCTGTTCCCAGTGAATAAATTGTCCTGGAAGTCCCATTAAGAGCCATCCGCTCATATCTGATGCCTGTGCTGAAAGAGCTACCCCATGCTACTCAGCAATACGTAACTGAACGAAGCAATACCGA
>VOFJ01003556.1_pt1 | contig 17758 bp, 28 predicted proteins | sample 5384081 | NCBI WGS metagenome assembly VOFJ01 (sample SAMN12384729, study PRJNA508395) | human gut metagenome | isolation source: healthy gut I | host: Homo sapiens
CCGCATAGATGAGATCCCTGCTGTCATGCATGCGAGAAGCTGTGGCACCAGCATGCACTCCGGACTCAAACCGGTGGTCTATATGTTCCGCATGGTCTTCTCCATCATCGGCGTGGTATTTCGGATCAAGGTGCTTGGAATTGATGCGGGGGCAGGAGAGCGGGATGTTTTCATGGACAAAAAGGAGTAAGCGTTCTTTTCACGCAGAAAATTTAAAAAAGACAGCAGAAGCCCTATATTGCTCCGGGGCGTGGGTGGTATCATATCTACACGTTCCGGCTGGGGAGACCGGAGGAAGTATCCTTAGACTGGCTGCCGGATTATCCCGGGGAGACACTTGCTCTGGTCCGGCTGGACATCCGCGATTACGCCTCGCGTGAACTGGACACTCTTGCACTGGACTTTGCGGAGCAGATTTTTCGTGCCTTTCAAGAGCGGAAAAAAGAGATGATCCTGCGCGTCTGTTACGATACGGAGGGAAAGGGGATGGAGCGCGAGCCGCAGCGCATTTTTGTGGTGCAGAGACACATGCAGGCGCTCGGTAGTCTTGCGGAACGGTATGCGGATGCCATTCTGACCGTGCAGGGCGTGTTTGTGGGAAGCTGGGGAGAGATGCATACCTCCCGGTTTCTGCGCCCGGATCAGATCTGCCTGTTGGCGCAGACCTGGCAGGAGGCGACGCACCATGCGCTGACACTCTCGGTGCGAAAGCCGGTGCATCTGCGCATGCTGGCGGGAAATAGGCCGGTGCGCGGACTGGGACTATACGATGATGCCATGTTTGCCGGAGCCGACCATATGGGGACGTTCGGGGATGTGCCGCGGGAGGCGGCAGACTGGGAAGAACCGTGGTGTGCGGCAGATGAGCAGGCTTATCTGAGCGGACAGGATGAAAATATTCTGTGCGGAGGGGAGGCGCTGGCGGGAATAAAGTTGTCTGCAGAGACGGTCTTAGAGGAACTTCAAAAGATGCAGGTGACCTATTTAAACAGCATCTATGACCCGGCGCGGATGGCAGAGTGGAAGGCATGCCGTCTCCCGTCCGGAAAATCGCTGTATGAGGAGATCGGCAGCCGCCTTGGTTACCGGATCTGTGTGCTTTGTGCAGAGTGGAGAAAGGGAAGCCTTTGGGTGACACTGAAAAATGAAGGATTTTCCGCCGTATGCCAGAAAACGGATCTGCTTCTGATCCGGGAGTGTGATGAAGGCAAAGAGCAGAAGGTGCAGAAGGTTCCTTATGAGATCTGCGGATTAAAGGGCGGTCAGACGGACGTGGCAAAGGTTGAAATTGCGGCGGGAGAAGACGACGGGGAAGGAAAAGAGGAGAAACTCTACCTTTCCATGGTGCGGAAGAAAGACGGAAAACCGCTGCCGTTTGCGAATGAAGGCGCGGGAAGCCGGCTCTTGATCGGCAGATGGATGGTGCAGGGAGGATTGCATGGAAGAGAAAAAGGAAACACAGATTGATTTTGTGATTGCCTGGGTTGACGGCGGGGATCCGGCATGGCAGAGAGAGCGGGATCGATATGGGAAGATGGGGGAGAAAACAGCGGTAGAAGAGACCGGAGAGAGAGAAGTCCGGCGTTGCCTGCGATACCAGGGATGTGCGCTACCGTGATTGGGACTGCCTGCGGTTCTGGTTCCGCAGTGTGGAACAGAATGCCCCGTGGGTGCACAAGATCTATTTTGTCACATGGGGACATGTGCCGAAGTGGCTGAATGGGAATCATCCGAAGCTTGAGATTGTGCGCCACGAGGATTATATTCCGGGAGAATTTCTGCCGACGTTTAATTCCCACACAATCGAGCTCAATTTTCACCGCATCCCCGGATTGTCGGAACAGTTTGTCTATTTTAACGACGATATGTTTCTGCTGCAGCAGGTAAGCCCCGGACAGTTTTTCCGGGACGGAAAGCCGCTTGACATGTCTTGCCTTACAGCCGGTCGTGTCAAACCGGGAGGATGCCGTCATGCCGTATATCTATCTGAACAATGCGATGAGGTGCTTGCAAGGTATTTTGACAAGCGGGAAAACATGAAGCAGCAGCCGGGAGCCTACTGGCATCCGGGGTATCCGCTCTTATATTTCGGGTATAACCTGCTCGAGCGCATGTTCCCGCGGTTTACCGGATTTTATACGGTGCACGGTCCGTCGCCGCTTCTAAAGAGCACCTACGAGGCGCTCTGGCAGCGTGAGGGAGCGCTTTTGTCGGAGGTGTGCAGCCACAGATTCCGCAGCAGGGAGGATGTGAGCCAGTATCTGCTCAGAGAATGGCAGAAGCTGGAGGGTAATTTTTATCCTGTCAATGCCTGCCGGTTCTGCAGGTATTATGATCTCTCGGATCAGAATACATCGCTGCTTCATGTGATTGAGAAGAAAAAAAGCCCGGCTGTCTGCATCAATGATTCCCAGAAGGTGGAGGCGTATGACAGGGTCAAGAGGGAATTAAACGAAGCATTTTTAAAAGCTTTTCCGAAAAAGAGTTCCTTTGAAACGGACGGAGCAGGGGAAAAGCACTAAGACAGAGAGGAGACGCCATGGAAACAAAGAGCAGAACAGAATATTCGGCAATGAATACAACCGTGGCGGTCATCTCCAGAATGACGGCGATTCTGATGGGATTTGTGACGCGTGTGATTTTTTACGCATACGCTGAGTGAAAACTATGTCGGAATCAACGGTCTGTTCACCGATATTTTAAACGTGCTTTCGTTGACCGAGCTTGGCGCAGGCACGGCAATCACTTACGCCTTGTACCGGCCGATCGCGGAGGGCAACATCAAAAAGCAGCAGCAGCTGATGAAGCTTTACCAGACATTTTACCGTGGAACCGCGGTGTGTGTGGGCGTGCTGGGACTGGCGCTGATTCCGTTTATGGACGTGCTCATGAAAAACAGACCCGAGGTGGAGCATCTGACGTTTATTTACCTTCTCTATCTCGCCAACTCTGTGCTGTCGTATCTGCTGGTGTACAAGAGGACGCTGATTGAGGCGCATCCAGATGAATTATGTGGTGCTCATCTATCAGACCGGCTTTTTGGTGCTGCAGGATCTGCTACAGATTGTTGTGCTGCTTACTACGGGAAACTTTATTCTGTTTTTGTTGATGTATCTGATGTGCACGGTTCTGTCAAATGTGTGTATCTCGCGAAAGGCGGAAAAGCTTTTCCCGTATTTAAAGGAAAAAGAGAAGGAACGTCTTCCCGCAGAGGAGCGGAAGGGACTGTTTCGGAATATCCGTGCCATGATGATGCACAAGCTTGGGACGGTCGTTGTAAATAATACCGATAATTTACTGATCTCCGCGTTTGTCGGCGTGGTCAGTGTCGGAATATATTCCAATTATTATCTTCTGATCGGTTCCGTCCGCCAGGTGTTGGACCAGGTCTTTGCGGGAATTACAGCGAGTGTGGGCAATCTGGGAGCAACGGAGGACCAGGGCAAAATCCGCGAGATTTTTGAGACGGCCTTTTTTATCGGGCAGTGGCTTTACGGGTTTGCGGCGATCTGCCTGTACGAATTGCTCAATCCGTTTGTGGAGCTGGCTTTTGGCAGACAGTATCTGTTTGAACGCTCCGTTGTCATGATCTTATGCCTCAACTTTTTTTTTATCAACGGAACCAGGAAAGCGGTGCTGACCTTTCGGGATTCCATGGGATTGTTCTGGTTCGATCGCTACAAGGCGCTGGCGGAGGCGGCGCTCAATCTGGTGCTGTCGATTCTTCTGGTAAGACAGTATCAGACGCTCGGCGTATTTATCGGAACGTTTTTGTCAACGATTCTCACGTCGGTGTGGGTGGAGCCGTTTGTCCTGTACCGGAGAAGACTGCATCTGCCGGTGCACCGGTTTTATCTGCGCTACCTTTTGTATGCGGTCTGTGTGGGAGCGGTATGGATTGTGACAGACCTGGTCTGCGGACTGGCAGAGGGAAGTCCGCTTACCGTTCTTCTCATCCGGCTGCCACTCTGTGTGGTGCTGCCCAATCTGTTGTTTTACTTTATGGCATACGGCAGGACGAAAGAATGGAAACGGGTGTTGGAGCGCCTGCGGCGCATCGAGTGGGTCAGGCTGCATCGGGGAGGAATGTGATGAGACAGCAGATGGAAGAAGAACAATGGGATTTGTGCAGGCTGCTGGATGCGGCGCTGCACGGCAGACCGGCGGAAATGCTCCCGCCGGCTGAAAAATACGGAGCCATTCTTGAACTGGCAGACCGGCATCGCGTGCTGCCGCTGCTGTATGACGTGCTGGCACCCAAGCTGCCCGAGGAGGATGAGAACCGGAAGCGTCTTGAGAAGAGAAGCGCAGAGACGGTGCGGCAGAGCTACCGCCTGCTGTTCCTCGGGAAATATGTGACAGGACTTTTTGCGGGAACATGGAATCGAGACGGTTCTTTTAAAGGGGAGCGGCACGGCGGGACTCTATCCGGTGCCGGAACTTCGCAAGTCCGGGGATATTGATCTGCTCGTTGCGGATCAGAAAGCGGGAGAAAAAAAGGCGTATGAGGTGCTGCATGAGCATGGATTCCGGAAAGCCTCAGAGCAGCATGCACACCATCATATCGTCTGCGTTGGCACAGAGCAGATTGGAATAGAAATTCACGTTGCGCTGGCAGAGCCGTTCGACTCCAAAAGCGTCAACGCGTGGCTCGCCGCACATCAGGCGGAATTTCTGGCGCACTGTGCGAGGACGGCGGTGATGGGGGTGGAGTTTTCGGTGCGGCAGCCGGCATATCATGGGTTTTACCTGCTGCTTCTTATGCTGCAGCATTTCCTGCGTGCCGGATTCGGGTTAAAGCTACTCTGCGACTGGGTCGTATTCTGGGGAAAAGGGATACGGGAGCGGGGTAGAGGAGCATTTTTGCTCCATGGCAGAGGAATGCCGCGTGATGGGATTTGCGCGGCTGGTGACGGCGGTCTGTGTAAAATATCTGGGACTTTCCGGGGAAAAAGTGCCCCTGCTGCTTTGCAGATTTGACTGGGAGGCGGAAGCTGCAAAAATCTGGAAGCGTTCCTGACAGAGATTCTGGAGGCGGAGGAGTTCGGCAAGTCAAGTGCCGACCGTATGGTGGCGCTGCGGGGAACCGGCTGGCGGGATTATTGCCGGGAATTTCATCATCAGATGCTGCTCACCTATCCAGGGGCAGGGCGCTACCGCATTCTGCATCCGGTGTTGTGGGTGATGATGTTCTGCGGTTTTGCATACCGCAACGTTAAGATGCGCCGGGTATCGGGGTACGCGGTGTTAAAGAAGGCGAGAGCGCGCGGAAAGCTTGTGGAGGAGATGAAGCTGTTTCGCTAGAAAATAGGATGTTCGACGGGAAAGGAGGAGAGCAAAATGGATACATGGTACTGGGCACTGGAATATGTCAGGGTATTTTTTTGCCTATGTGATGATTCTGTTTGTGTGGCCGTCTGTGGTATTCTGGGATTATTTAAGAGGCAGGAGCCGCACGGTGCGGTTTACTTTCTGTGTGACGGTTCCGGTTGTGCTGCTCCACATACGGTGGTACTAAGTCTGGGCGTGTTTCATATACTGTACGGATGGCTGATTGCCGTGCTGTTTTACGGCACATTGCTGCTTGGCTTGCTAAGATGGCACCCTGTGCGGCGGGAGCAGATCAAAAAAGATCTCCCGCCTGTTTCTGGGAACCTACGGCATCCGGCTTTTGCTGCTTCGCCTGCGCAACAGGGTAAAAAACGGGATCGGGCATGTACATGCACAATTCAGGCAGAGCATACGGGGACGGCGCTGCGTCTATCTGATGCTGGGGGTGGTTGTGTGCTTTGGCATGGTGTATTTTTCCTACGGGGCATTCCATGATTACTCCTACGGGTTTGGTGATATGTACCGCCACCACTCGTGGATCTACGGGCTGTTAAACGGTACGCCTTTTTTATGAGGGAATCTACCCGGAAGCCATGCACTGCTTTATCTACGCCATGCGCGTGCTGTTCGGGGTAAAGATTTACAGCAGCCAGCTGTTTCTGGCGGGAATCCCACGTCGCGGTTTTTCTGGTCAGCGCGTATCTGCTGCTGAAGGAATTATTTGCATGGGATGGAACCGCGGTGCTTGCACTGGCGTTGTTCCTGACCGTGGATCTTTGTGCATTGACGAGATCTTTTCCATGTCCCGTCTGCAGTGGACGCTGCCGCAGGAGTTCGGACTGTATACACAATTCCTGTGCGCACTGTTTCTGCTTCGCTGCCTTAAGACGGACTTTAGCGACAGATCCGGCAGTCGGAGAGAGCGGATCAGAAAGTTTTTTGACGGATGAGAATCTGCTGCTGTTTCTGCTGTCACTGGCGGCTTCCCTTGCCATTCATTTTTATGTCACGATGATGGCGTTTTTCCTCTGCGTGGTGATTGCCGCGTGTAGGCTTCCCTCTCTTTTTCAAAAAGAGAAGGTTTGTATCTCTCGTAAAGGCGGTCTGCCTCGGTGTGCTGATAGCGGTGCTGCCGATGGGAATTGCGTATGCGAAGGGTGTACCGTTCCAGGGATCGATCGGATGGGCGGTCAATGTCATAAACGGTACGGATACCGCGGAGGGGCGTACCAGCCAGGCGGAACAGATCTTAGAACAGGCGCAGACATCGAGTGAGCAGACATCGAAGGAGCAGACATGGTCCGGTGAGAGGATGACAGAGAGGGGGAGACGACAGAAGCGGCGGTGCAGCCGACGGAACAATCCCACGGGGGAACGGGCAGACACCGGATGGCGGGAGTGCGGATGCGGGACAAAATAGCGCTCCGAAACAATCCGCCGGTAATCATATGCTTGCGATGGCAGAACGGATGGCGGCATCGTTCGCCGGCAAGGCACAACTGGTCTGGAAATACGGGTATGTGCAGCTGTACCGTGAGAACCGGGCGGAATGGATTGTGGTTTTTAGCGGTCTGGCACTGATCCTCTGGGCGGTGTACCGGATGGCGGCGGGGATTATCACCGGCCTGCTAAAAAAGGGAAGTGACAGCAAAAAGATCCGGCAGCTGTTTGACGGATATCCGGTGCTGGTCGGAATATCGGTATTGCTTATGATTGTCTATGCGGCGCCGTTCCTCGGGCTGCCGGAGCTTATTGCAGGCTCCAGGCTATGCTCTACGGAACAGCTTTTCATTCTGGCGGTCGTGGTCATTCCGGTGGATCTGGCTGCCGGGGCAATCGCCCTTACGCCCGGCAGACGTGTGCTGCCGCTTGCGCTTGCCGCGGGAGTGGCGGTGATCTATGTGGGGACGAGACAGCTTGGCATTTTTCACGGATACCTCTACTATGAACTGACCAGATACAATGCGGCGGTGATGGTGACACAGGACATCACGGATAAATTCCCGGAGAACAGCTATACGATTGTGTCTACCACGGATGAACTTTACCAGGTGATCGAACAGGGGCGGCATGAGGAGCTTTTTGACTTTCCTGAACCGGGTGAACGGAAGCGGCTATACCCTGCCGACGGAATACATTTTTGTGTATGTGGAGAAGCAGCCGATTCAATACGCACAGAGCCCTTTCTTTACCGGACCGGCCTGGCTGGCAGAGGAAAAATACACTTCTTACTATACGACCTATTTCAGCGAGGGGAACAGCATCAATGCCTCGGAGATCTCGCGGGAGCAGGCAGAGAAGGAGATGATGACGTTCTCAAAACTCTCGCAGACCTATTCCAATCTGGACAGCCGCACGATACTGGAATCCAAAGCGTACGAATGGTGCAGGAAGTTTGAAGCATCCTATCCGCAGGAGATGAAGGTATATTATGAAGATGAGAATTTCTGCTGCTATATCATACGGCAGAACACCTATCGGTTATATCAGCTGGAGGGATCATGAGTGGACGTTGGAAAAGGATTTTGGCGCTTGGCGCAGCGGTTGTTTTGTGTCTTATAGCAGCAGCTCAAATGGGCAGTCTGTTTCACTGGAAGGTGACATGTACGCCGGCGGCGTTTGCAGAGTCATCCAGGAGGCTTTCCAATCCGGACCGCGGATTTTATTACATTTACGGCTACCGCATTACGGATGAACCGGTCGACTATGCCACAGATTTAACAGACAGGACGAGGGAAGATGACGCGACGCGGCTTGGAATGATGCAGATCAATCTGCAGGAGTACCGGACGGTGCCATATCAGAGGAAGGGCTGTCCAATATCAGGCAGTTGTTTGCAGCCATGGCGGACAGCGACAAGAAATGGATCGTCCGTTTCCTCTATGACTGGAACGGGGAGAACGAGCAGTATGAACCGGAGAATCTTGACATCATATTACAGCATATGGAGCAGGTGGGAGATGTGCTCCGGGAGTATCACAGCTGTATCTATACACTCCAGGGACTCTTTATCGGCAATTGGGGAGAGATGAACGGAACAAAATATACGAACCCGGATTCCATGAGAAAACTGGCAGCGTGTCTTGCCGATGTGAGCGATGCTTCCACGTTTCTCTCCGTGCGGACGCCGGCGCAGTGGAGAAAAATTACGGGGGAGACGACACCGGACGGCTGGACAGACAACCCGCTTGCAAAAAGGCTTGGACTTTTTAATGACGGGATGCTGGGAAGTGTGAGCGATTACGGAACTTACAGTGAAAACACCAGACAGGACGCTGGGGATTTTTCGGCGTGGACGCGGGAGGAAGAACTGGCATTTCAGGATGTACTGTGCAGCAGTGTACCGTCCGGTGGGGAAGTGATTGTCGACAACCCGTACAATAATCTTGAAAATGCGATCGCGGATTTAAAAACCATGCATGTGAGTTACTTAAACGAGGACTATGACAGGAATGTCCTGGATAAGTGGGCGGCGACGGTCGTGAATACGGATGACTGTTATGATGGAATGGACGGCTGGTCTTACGTGGAACGGCATCTGGGGGTACCGTCTGTGGATTGCCGGCGCCGCTTTGAGCCATTCGTTCTGGGGGAGGATACGGTGGAGGTAAATGCTTCCATAAAAAAAACAGCGGGTTTGCACCGTTTTACCGGCAGGCAAAAGTCTGTGTGAGCGTTACGGATGAGGCAGGGGGGCGGTCTGCTATACGGATGAATGGGAAGAGGAACTGCTTAATCTTTCCGGCGGAAATGAGGACGACAGGGAACTGGCGCTCACCGCAGCGGTTCCGCCCGCGGCTTTGAGAGCGGGACTTACCGGGTATATATCAATCTTAGCGATGCAGACAGCGGGGAACAGATTTTATTTGCAAACGAAGCCGATGCCACAGAAAACGGATACTGTCTCGGTGAGGTGGCAGTGAGATAGCCGCAAAGCGATGCTAGTACAAAATCATACAAGTGCAAAATCGTACAAGAAATCACAAATTTGTAAGAGGAATCACACCGCAAAAACCGCTATAATGAAAAAGAAAAAGAATCTTGTATGTGGTGGGATTGTGGAAGGTGGTTTCTTATGCAGAACTATGAAAAACCGGAAGTAATTTTGATGACGGAATGTTCGGAGGGCGTCTATCTGGCAAGCGGCGGGCAGACCGGGGAAGATCCGGCGGGCAGGCGGATGTGACAGCCGTTATATGAGAGGTGGCTGGAAAAAGCCGGATTACAGCAACAGCAATGTGCAGATGCGTGCCTATGACAGAAAGGGCTGCGAGGGCTGTGCAGCGGATGACGGCGACGGCTGTAAGCGGCAAAAAAGGCGACGCGAAGATCGAGGAAAATGTCTATCAGCCTGTCTGGGAACAGCAGGGACTGCCCCCGGATACTATGGTCTGGTAGAGAAAATGCCGGTATGCCGTTCTGGAAGAAAATTCATGCTTGACAGCATAAACACAGAATTTTATACTTAAAATATGTGTATGAGTCTGCGGCAGAAGTTCCGCCAAAAAGTGTTAGAAGGTGGCTGGTTTTATGAAGAATTATGAGCGCCCGATGATGATCCGAACGGAAGAGCTTGCAGAGGGGGTTTATCTTGCGAGCGGAGGAGTCAAGTGTGACAGCGTCTACATGAACGGTGTGTGGCAGGCACCGGATTATTCAAACTGGAATGGAACCACACGCGGATACAAGCAGCAGTTCGGATGCCTCGGATGCCCGGCAAATACGAGTTCAGGCTACGGTCTGTTGAGCCATTATGTGGATTCCGGGTATGCGGGAAGCTACGATGTGGATAATGGCAACCGTAAGCCGTCATGGGAGAAGAAGGGCTATGGTCCGGATGAGGCGGTCACAGACTGGAACATGTAACAATCTTATAAAACGGGGGTAATGCTATGACGAATTATGAGAGTCCTGTGATTCATAGAACAGAAGAGCTTGCGGAGGGAGTGTATCTTGCAAGCGGGTGCTACACGGCGAGCGCGTACATTCATCAGATGCCGCAGTCCGGAAGCGGGGAGTACCGTATCCAGGTGAACGGTCAGCACAGTGCCGATCATACGAAAGAGGCGCAGACACTGACCATTTCGTTCAGTCTTCCGGTAACCTACACCAGTTCCGGCGGATCACTGGTATCCGGCAGCGGAACGAATACACTTGTGATCAATTATAACTATCATCAGAATCCGACCGACAATAGCGGACTCGGGGATCTGGTCGTGCAGGCAGATGCGGGGCTTGCGGTGACAAGCGTGAACATTACAGATTAAGAAGCCGGCAGGCGACCGGGCGGATGTGAGAAGTCAAAAGCTTCGCGGGAGGAATCGGTTCCTCCTGTGAAGCTCTTTTTATGTAATAGGAAACTTCTTTCCTATTACATAAAAAAAACTCTCCAGGGATCGCACTGCGGCGGAGACGAAAGATGTCGCAAGAGCGACCCGCCGCAGGCGGAGAATCCTGCAGACAGAATTCATTTTTTATGAAAGAATAGGAAAATTACAATGCTTGAGAAGTTCAGACATTACAGAGAGCGGATCAAAGAGGGAATGCTCCGTGATATGTGGAGACAGACGCTATGGATCTACGAATATGCGAGACTTTATTGGAAGCAGATGATATTTTATACGCTTCTGGGACTTGCGGGAACGCTGGTATCGCTCATTTCAAGTCTCCCATTTCCCGCGATATGGTGGATATTATCACAGGACAGCAGGCGGGGCTTCTGGCGCGCACCTTCTGCCTTTATATCGGGTTCTCGGTTGGAAATGTCCTGATTTCCCAGATCTCCAATTACTTTGCGAACAAGATCAGCATCAGCGTGGACAATGCCATCAAGGCGGATATTTTTTGAAAAAATGCTGTTGACGGATCTGGAGTCAATCCAGAACTATCACACGGGAGATCTTTTTAACGCGCTGGAGTTCGGATGCCTCCAATATTTCAAGCGGTGTCCTAAACTGGATTCCGAATCTGGTGATCTATACGGTGCGTTTTGTCAGCACCTTTGCGGTCGTGTTCTACCATGATCCGATGTTTGCGTTACTGGCACTGATCGGAATGCCAGTCAGCATGCTGATGTCGAAGACGCTGCTTCACCGCATGAAGGGGAACAATGAGCGGAGCGCGGCGATGAGCGCAAAGATGTCGGGCTTTAATCAGGAGGCATTCTCCAATATCCAGACAATCAAGGCCTTTGATCTGATCCGGCTGTACGCGGAGCGTCTGCGCGGTCTGCAACGGGAGTATCTCACCATGAAGCTGGAGTTTCAGAAAATGTCCATGGCGACCTCAATTCTGCTGTCGATCGTGGGACTTGCGGTGTCCTACAGCTGCTACGGGTTTGGAATCTACCGTGTGTGGAGCGGTGCGATCTCCTACGGTACCATGACCATGTTTTTATCGCTGTCGGGCTCTCTCACGGGAACCTTAAACCAGCTGGTGTCTCTGGTGCCAACGGCAGTGTCTTTAACCACATCGGCGGGAAGACTGATGGACATTCTCGATATGCCAAAGGAAGATTTTTCGGATGCCGATCAGGTGGAGCAGTTCGCCGGACAGAATCGGTCGGATGGCATCGGAATCGTCTTTTCCGGGGTGAGTTACGCCTATCATAATGGAAAGCAGGTGTTTTGCGGTGCAGACTTTTTGGCGCGTCCCAAGGAGATTGTCGCTCTCGTGGGACCTTCCGGGGAGGGGAAGACGACAATGCTCCGCCTGATGCTGGGGCTTTTTGCATCCGCAGGAGGGAGAGCGGATCCTGATCGGGGAGACGGACGGGGAGAAGATCGCCGTAGATCCCTCTGCAAGACGGCTGTTTTCCTATGTGCCGCAGGGGAATACCATGTTTTCGGGAACAATCGCGGAAAATATGAGAAATGTAAGACCGGAAGCCTCGGATGAGGAAATCTGTGAAGTGTTAAAGGCGGCATGTGCCTGGGAGTTTGTGGAAAAACTTCCCGATGGGATCTATTCCATGGTTGGAGAGCGTGGAGGCGGATTCTCGGAGGGACAGGCGCAGCGTCTGTCGATTGCCAGAGCACTGCTTCGCCGATCACCGATTCTTCTGCTGGATGAGGCGACCTCGGCGTTAGACGTCGCAACGGAGCGCAGAGTGCTGCGGAATATCATGAGCACCACGGAGCCACGCACCTGTATCGTCACAACACACCGCCCGACGGTATTGTCCATCTGTCAGAAGGTGTACCGCATCCGGGAGCAGAAGTGTGTGCAGATGCAGGAGGAAGAGATCCGTCAGATGATGCGGGAATTCTAAAGAGCATCGATGGCGGCTTTTAAGGTCCTGGCAGCGGAAGGCTCTTTCGTGCAGTACAGCCTGCAGGAAAAGATGAGCGGAGCGAGGGCTTCAGAAAAATGCAGATTGCGAAGGAGAAGCTCCTTTGTCCACGCGGGGGGAGATCATCCGCTGCAGGATGTGGAGCACTTTTTTCGTCCGGCTGCAGGGACTGCACCTGATCTATGGCAGCCTGCTTTAAGAAGATGATGCCGCCGAGTGGATAGTCTTTCGGGGTGCAGATGCCCGATGTGCCGCACCATGGAAGTCCATAGGCGTAGGGTATGTTGTCTCTGATTCCGAGCAGGTTTAAGTCGCCGTTTAAGAGGGGCGTCTGGTACAGATCATGCCACAGGGCAGAGTGTGTGGACTTCCCGGTTCCGGAACTGCCGGAAACGAGAAAGGCGCGCCCGCGGTACAAAAAAGAGGCGGAGTGCAGCACATAAAGCTCCTTCTGCTGAGCCAGGATGAGAAAAGCGAAGCGAAGTGCGTGAAACAGGTCTTCGATGTGCATATCATCCGGATCCGGCATGCGGTAAAGGACGGCGCGCGAGCCGTTTTTTTTACATGCATTTCGCGGATGCCCCACGGCGCTGCAAAAAAGAAACAATACGAACTTCCGCTGTCGCAGATGGTAAGTCCCTCCGTGTGAATAAGCACGGCGCCGTAAGGAATGGAAGCCGGTTTCCCGGTCAGAATAAGAACCTCCTGGTCGAAGTCTTCCTCTTCGCAGGAAAAAGCGGAGAAGAAGCGGTCGTATAGGAGAGAGGGACCGCGGTAGGAAAAGACCAGAGGACCGATGCGGTAGAAAAAAGAGGAGGCGTATCATCGCCCCGGCTTTCGGGTGTATCCGCAAGAAGAATTCCCATACGGCACAGGGAATGGAAGATACTGGTCGACATCTTCCGCAAGTGCCGCGCGCTCGCGCTCTGTGGCATGGTAACGGTCTGCGAGAAGGGCGAGCAGTTCCTCGCGGCTATCGCCCTCTAAGATGCCGTCCAACAGAAGTGCCCCGGAATCGTTGAGCCGGGTGGCAGGAGCGGGAGCTGCGATGAGCTGTCCGTAAGGAAGCAGATAGGGAATACCTGCGAGCGTTGCCTTGATGTATCGATCGTTGAGTTTCATACCGGTGTTACTCCCTTTATTAGCGGTTTATAAGTATGCTTATTATAGCATTCAGAGGTAAAAAATGCTACAATGAATGAAGAGAAACGGGAGGGGAAGAATGGAGCAGATCTATGAGATTGAGCCGCTCCTTAAGGCGGGAGCATGCATACAGATTCATCCACAGGGGTACAGCATGTATCCGTTTATAGATCCGCGGAGGGACGAGGTGGTACTTGCCGGCATAGAGGATGGGAGCGCGCTGCGGCGCGGGGACGTTGTGCTCTACCGCAGGGAGAATGGAATGCTGGTACTGCACCGGATTTATAAGATCGGACAGGACGGACTGTATCTGCTGGGGATCACCAGACAGCCATCGAGGGACCCGTGCGGCGGGAGCAGGTCAAGGGGAAAATGACCGGTATGGTAAGAGACGGACGCTATATGGATGTGGGGGAATCCGGGATACCGGATGTTAAGTGTGGTGTGGCTATGGCTCAGACCGGCGCGCAGAGTCATTATGGTACCTGCCGCGCGGCTGCGGCGCATGGTAAGATTCGCACTTTTCAGAAGAAACAATAAGCGCTATAATAAATAGAGGGATCAAAAAGCCTGGGGGTGATTACATGATGAAGATTTTATTTGCAGCTTCGGAAGCAGTGCCGTTTATGAAAACGGGTGGTCTGGCGGATGTGACCGGATCGCTGCCGGGGTATTTCGATAAGAAGCATTTTGATGTGCGCATTATCATGCCAAAGTATTTATGCATGGATGAAAAGTGGAAGGCACAGCTGCGGTTTGTCTGCCATTTCTATGTGAATCTCAGCTGGCGGAGACAGTACGTCGGTATCTTTGAAACGGTACAGAACGGCATTACATACTATTTTGTGGACAATGAATTCTACTTTGCGGGAGATAAGCCGTATCACAATATCTATGAGGACGTGGAGAAGTTTGCATTCTTCTCAAAGGCGGTGTTAGAGGCGCTGCCGTATCTGGATTTCTGGCCGGATGTCATTCACTGCCATGACTGGCAGACGGGACTGGTACCGGTATTCTTACGGACATTTTATGGGGATCAGAGATGTTATTCCAATATCCGCACGGTCTTTTCCATTCACAATCTGAAGTTTCAGGGAAGGTTCTCACTGCCGGCGGTCATCGATATTACCGGTCTGCCAGAGCAGATCTTTTCTTCGGATAAGCTGGAGTCCTACGGGGAAGCCAATTACCTGAAGGGCGGCGTGGTGTATGCCGATGCGGTCACGACGGTGAGCCCCACATATGCGAGAGAGATCATGACGCCGGAGGGCGGAGAGGGATTGGACGGTCTGATGCGCGCCCGGGAAGGCAGCCTGTATGGAATCTTAAACGGCATTGATATCAGGGAATATGATCCGCAGACAGATGCCTATCTGGCGAACCATTACAACGAGACCAATCACACGGAGGGAAGGGACTCAATAAGTTAAAACTTCAGAAGCTTTTGGGACTCCCGGTGGATAAGGACGTATTTTTTAATTGGAATGGTGTCCCGGATGACGGATCAGAAGGGATTTGACCTGATTGCCTATGTGATGGATGAACTGATGAGCACCGAGCGTCTGCAGCTTGTGGTGGCGGGTACCGGTGAGGCGCGCTACGAGGAGATGCTGCGCTATTTTGCGGAAAAATATCCGCAGAAGATTCACGTGACGATCGGCTACTCGGAGGAGCTTGCACACCGCATCTACGGCTCCTGCGATGCGTTTTTAATGCCGTCGCTGTTTGAGCCGTGTGCCGTCTGTCGCAGCTGATGAGTCTTCGCTACGGAACCGTGCCGATCGTGCGCGAGACGGGCGGGCTGAAAGATACGGTGATGCCGTACAATGAATACGAGCAGACCGGCACAGGATTCTCCTTTGCCAATTATAATGCGCATGAAATGCTGGGCGTCCTCCGCTATGCGATGCGCGTGTATTACACGCAGAGAAAATGCTGGAACGGCATTGCGGAGCGTGCGATGCGGGAGGATTTCTCCTGGAAAAAGTCAGCGGAGACGTATGCGCGGCTGTATGAGGATATCGTGGGCAGACCATAGGATCACATAGTGATCTGGTCCGTCTCGAGGGAGTAGTAGTAGACGTGATCCGACAAAATCTCTTCTCTGGCCAGCTGGGACGAATTGACGTCCCGGACCATGGAGGAGAGTGTGGACATACTGATCTGGTTGTCTGCGGGAATCAGAAGAACTTCGTGGACGCTGCTCGGCAGAATATAAAAATCACTGCCGATGCGCCGGGGCAAAATCGTGCAGCAGATGCTGATAGAGAATACAGGAGGAGCCGTTGAGCCTGTGCTGGTTGGACAGAACGTAGATCGGAAAAGGCTCAATGAGATCGTTTCCCGCTGGATCCGCAAATTCATCCGCAAACAGCTCGCGCAGAACTTCGGTCATGCTGCGCAGATCATAGCGGAGCAGCTGCGGTGTGTTTGCCATGGCGAGGGCGTAGAGGTCGTCTCTGGTAATCCCCAGTAAGTGAGATGTTCATTGTGGATCAGGACCGTTGCTGTGCCGGAAGAATCAGATTCCACCAGGCATAAGAAGACGATGGCGAGATCCAAAAAGCGATAGTAGGGAACCCGCTTTAACAGTTCGCGGTTGCGCTCATAGTTGATCAGCTTCATTGTGACGCGGGATTTTACCTTGTCATAGTCGGTGAAAAAAGAGATGTCAACAGGGGATTTGGGACGGTTCTCCCGATAGGCGGTCAGAATGTCGTCTGTGATGTCGGAAAACGATCTGCCGCGCTCATACTGTCCATAGTAGTAATCCAGATAAATGGTGGGCGCCAGGTTCTGACCGGGCGCGAGAATGGTGAGTCCGTCAAGATGGGTATCGTTGTTTTTGAGAATGTCTGAAACAGTGATGCGGACATCGGAGCCGAGGCGGTCCGAGAGAGTAGAGATGATCTGCTGCTTGAAATCGTGGTAATTCATAAAATCCTCCGAATGAATGGAGGGGAAGTAAAATCGTACAGATGGGGAAGAAAAAATCCACATGAATGCGTAGCTGCATTTATGTGGATTTAATTTATCATATAGAAAGTCAAAAAAGCAATTGGACAATATTAGTAAAAATGGGGGGTGCTATTCGGATTTTAATGTTTTCCAGAGATAGCTGTAAAGCTCTGGGGTATCGCTGCCGAGCTGTTTGTAGACCGTGCAGTTCGCAAAGACATCGTCAGGAGGAAAGATCGTGGTATCATTGCGGGTGTCCTCGTCAAGCGCATCGACGACGGCCTGATTTGGCGTGGCGTAGCAGACGCAGTCAAAATTGAGCATGGCGACGTTCTCGCGGCACAGAAAATCCAGAAACTTTTCGGCGTTTTCCTTTGTGTGTGCTGTCAGCCGGAATGAACCAGGAATCGATCCAGAGGTTGGATCCCTCCTTCGGAACCGTGTAGGAGAGATCGGCGTTGGACTCCATGGCGGTGGCTGCCTCGCCGGAGTAGACGAGCGCTAACGCCGCATTCCCCGCGATCATCTCATCTGCGGTCTCATCCACATAATAAGCGTAGACGAGGGGTTTCTGCTCCACCAGAAGCGAGAGCGCGTCACGCAGATCGGTCTCGTCCTCCGTGTTGATGTCGCGGCCCAGAAGACGGAGCGCCGGGACAAAGGAATCCCGGACGGAGTTCTGCATGATGATGGTATCGCGGTAGCGGTCGTCCCACAGGATGTTCCAGCTCTCGGTCTCCTCCTCGCTCACCATGGTCGTGTTGTACAGGATTCCCAGCGTGCCGTAAAAGTACGGCATGGAATACTGGTTCTGCGGGTCGAAGACCTCGGCGGCAGCAAGAATAGCGGGATCAAGATTCTTATAGTAGGAGAAGGAGGAAAAATCAATCGGCGCCACTTTTCCCTCGTGGATCAGCCGCTCCACCATATAATCCGAGGTGCACACGACATCGTAACTGATGGAACCGGCAGAAAACTTCGTGTACATCTCCTCGGGACTCTCGTATTCCTCGAGCTTGATCTTGATGCCGGTTT
>VOFJ01003009.1_pt1 | contig 17755 bp, 11 predicted proteins | sample 5384081 | NCBI WGS metagenome assembly VOFJ01 (sample SAMN12384729, study PRJNA508395) | human gut metagenome | isolation source: healthy gut I | host: Homo sapiens
TCGGTACTTCGTTCCGGTTACGTATTGCTGATGAGCCGCGGCCTTCCAGGCTTGCGCAGGTTGGCCCGCTGGAATATATGGCGATTTGCTGTGCGTCGCAGGCGCGCGGTTCGATGGGCATGACACTCCAGCAGTTCACTTTTACGGCTTCTGCGCTGATGAGGGCGCGTATATCGCCTACCCTTTTCGATGGCGGCGACTCCTTGGCAGTGATTTTCAACGGCGAAATGACGACGTACTGGGCCGAAAACACCCGCACCATCTCTGACATCTGCGTGTACTTCGCGTCGGCATGAACCCAGGTGAGGCGGAAGGAAGTGAATACCGTCTATTGGGTGCTCGTCGCGTTCGGCATCGTTGTGCTGGAGGCACGCGTCACGCGCCCGGAACGTACGCGCTATCTGCCGATTCTGCCCGCTATTGTGCTGGGCGCGGTGCTGTCAAGGTCACTTGTAGTAGTTGCTGCAATGGCACTATGCGTTCCCCACTGGGGATGGGGCGCGTTCAGTCCTTCGGCCGGATACGTTCTGCTTCTTCGGCGGCGCGGTCGGCGTGGTGCTGGAGCGTCATCATCAGCGCAAAGCTGACGCATCAGAAAGTGCTGCCTGTGCTGCTTGGATGCGTTTTGCCGGCGAGGTGCGCTGCTGGTCGCCATTGCCCCGCTTCGGCGAAAAGTATCTGGGTGATGACCGTCTGCGCCATGCGGGCGTCGCGGCCGTCGAATTCGTGGATGAAGTCGACGGTCTTGTAGCCGTCGATGTCGGTGAAGGGCGTGCCCTTGGTCGTGAGGTAGGTGTTCATGAACTTCTTGGTCATGGCGATCTTGGTGCCGTAGGTCGGCGAATAGTAATACCAGCTGGTTTCGTGGAAGGCCGAAAGCTCCTTGCTGTATTCGCGGCCGAAGATCACCTCCTGCGTCAGCAGCCCGGCGCTGGTGAACAGCGAGCGGTAGGCGGTCTTCACGTCGCCCGTCACGAGCGAGAAGGGACCTTTGTCCATGATCTCCTTGGCTGCCGCGGCGGCTTCGCGCAGGAACTTGTTATCGGCGTTGTAGACGTCGTTCTGCCACGGCTTGTCGGACGACGGCTCGCGCGAATGGTACTTGCGGAAGGTGCCTTCGTAGAGACATACGCGCGACTTGAAGGCCAGCGCCACCCACTTGTTGATCAGGGCCGAGCCTTTCGTGTACTTGGCGTCGGAGAGGCAGTAGGTGCTGGCGAAGGTGAGGTCTTCCAGCACTTTGTCCATGACGTATTCGCGGCTGTCGCGGGGTTTGGTCAGGGCCTCCTTGTCGCTGGCCGAGATCGTGAAGTCGTACCAAGGCACGGCGCCGAAGGTCCGCACCTTGTCGTAGTAGAACCATGCGCGCCAGAAGCGGGCCACGCCTTCGTAATGGTTGTAGACCTCGTCGCTTACGCGGCCCCGGCAGCGGTGTGCATGTTGTCGAGCATGTAGTTTACGCGGCGCAGGTTGGTCCAGCTGCTTTCGGTCCAGCCGCCCTGATTGTCGGGCGAGACGTTGCCGTCGGGACGCAGCAGGTCGGTCGGGATGTCCACGGCGCAGTAGTCGGCGTCGATGTCGCCGCGCGTGATGGTTCCGTCGCCGGGGATCATCTTCTGGATGAATCCGTTGGCGTATAGCTCCAGATCGGTCTCCGATTTCCAGAATTCGTCGCTGCCGATCTGGTCGTAGGTGTCGCGCGTCAGGAAGTCCTCGCAGGCGGTCATTCCTGCGGCCGCCACGGTCATCAGCGTGTATAATAGGATTTTTTTCATGGTTGCAGTCGGTTAAAATGTTACGTTTACGCCCAGCGTCACGGTCTTGAGCATCGGATAGGAGTAGCCGTTACCCGTGCCGCCGAGTCCCGATTTCTGGGTGCTTGCGAAGTCGGAGTCGCCGCTGGTGATTACTTCGGGGTCGAACATGTCCGTATACTTGAACATCGGCGAGTGCGTGAAGAGGTTTTCGCCCGACACGTAGATCTTCAGCCCCTCGATGCGCAGTTTCTTGCAGATGTGCTTGGGGAAGGTGTAATCGACCGTGATGTTTTTCAGACGGATGTACGAGGCGTCCTGCAGGTAGTGGTCGTTCTCCCACGTCAGCGGACCGTCGTTGCGGTTGGCGGCGAGCGACACCATGCGCGTCCAGTAGGGATTCTTGTCCATGTTCGTCACGCGCCAGTTGTCGGTGCTCTTGTCGATCTTCACTACCCTGTCACCCGTCTGCGTCTTCATCAGCGAGTTGTAGGCGCGGTTCCACTTGCCCCAGAAGAAGCCCGATTCGGTCCACGGATACCAGTCGCGCTTGCCCACGCCCTGCCAGAGCATCGAAAGGCCGATGCCGTTCCAGTTCAGCGACATGTTGATGCTGTACTGGTAGCGGGGCGACTGGTTGCCGATGATCTCCATGTCGCCGTGGTTCGACAGCGTGCGGTTGCCTTTGGTCATGATGCCGTCGCCGTCCACGTCGACGAACCGCAGGTCACCGGCGTAGGCGCGGAACATCTCGCCGTTCTTGAAGAAGTTGTAGGCCGGGCCGTTGAGCGCCTCGGCGTTGCTGGCGTAGATGCCCGCGGTGCGGAAGCCCCAGATCTCGCCGATCTCCATGCCCTTGTAGTAGGTGGTCAGGTCGCCGGTCTCGTTGTAGTAGTCCGTAATCCAGCTGCGGCTGTCCCAGAGCATGGCCCGGAGGCTGTAGTTGAAGGGTTTGCCGCCCAGCTTGAACGAATCGCGCCAGCCGAGGCTGACCTCCCAGCCCTTGGTCTTCAGGCTGGCGTAGTTGCCGTAGGGCGCCGCGCTGCCCAGCACCTGCGGGAGGTTGGGACCGACGGTGTAGAGGTCGGTGGTGTTGCGGCGGTAGTAGTCGCCCGTGAACGAGAGCCGGTTGTTGAACAGGTCGAGGTCCAGACCGATGTTGTAGGTGGTCACCTTCTCCCACGTGATGTCGTCGGAATCAGGTCGGGAACCGACGTGTAAGGCACGTTCTGACCGTTGATGATGACCGACGACTTGGCGATCGAGGCGCTGTTGGTGGCCGTCATCGTTTCGAGGTACTGATAGGGGTCGATGTTGGCGTTGCCGAGCGATCCGATGCTCGCGCGGATCTTGAAGTTGTCGAGCCATCCCTCCACGTGCGGTTTGAGCCACGGCTCCTCCGAGAGGCGCCAGCCCACCGATGCCGAGGGGAAGAATCCCCACTGCGAGTTGGCCGGGAATTTCGACGAACCGTCGTAGCGTGCGCTCAGCTCGACCAGATAGCGGCCTGCATAGGCGTAGTTGATACGTCCGAAGAAGCCGACCAGCCCCCACGTGTAACCGCCCGACGTGGTCGAGTAATACTCGCCGTCCATCAGCGTGAAGCTGGGCTTCGAGGGATAGAGGTTGCCCTGCCGGTAGGTCTTCTGCGCGCGGTAGTCGTAATCTTCGAGGTTCCATCCGGCCACGATGTTCAGGTCGTGGTCCGCTCCCAGTTTGGGGGTGAGGGTGCCGACGATGTTGGTCGAGATGTAGTTCGAAATGTAGTTCCAGTTTTCGAGCGACGAGTAGCTGTTGTCCTGTCCCGAAACGTTCACGCCCGTATAGTAGGTGTAGAGGTTCTCCATGCGGTCGCGCGTCCAGCGTGCGCCCTTGTAGGTCACGTCGGCCGAGACTTTGAACACCTCAGGGACGAATTCGAAGTTGAACGTCGTGGTGTTGGCCACCTCCAGCCGGTTGTCCTCCTGCCACGAAGTGCCCTCGGCGAAGGCCGCGTATCCGCTCTTGGCGGCGGTCTGCGTCCATGTGCCGTCGGGGTTCTTCAGCAGCGCGAACGGAAAGGCGAACATGTCGATCTGACGCGAGATCATCTGCTGGCCGTAGTGCACCATGGGCTGGTGGTACTTGCTGCTCATCAGACTGGTGTTGTTGTCCAGCGTCAGCCACGGGCGGATGCGGATCGAGCCCTTGGCGCGGAGGTTATACTTCTTGTAGGTCTCCTCGCCCACCTTGTAGATGCCGTCCTGGTTGTAGTAACGGCCCGAAACGTAGTAGCTCACGCCCTCGCGGCCGCCCTGAATGCTGACGGCGTGCGTGGTCGAGTAGTTCACCGACTTGTAAATCTCCTTGAGCCAGTTCGTCTCGCCGTAATAGCTGTAGTTGCCGTTGGCGTCGATGCTGTAGTTGTCCATCGTCGGATCGGCGCGGCGGCGTTTCAGCTCTTCGAACCATGCGTTCGAATAAGGCATGTAGTTGTTGAACAGCGACGGGACGGTGGCCGTCGGCGACGAGTTGAGATACGATTCGCGGAACGCCTCGACCCACTGCACGGGGTCTGTCACCACGTTGTCCTCCCAGATCACCGTGCGGCGGTGCAGCGACACCGAACCGTTGTAATTCACGCGCACCTTGCCTTTTTCGGGATTCTTGGTCGTGATAAGGATTACGCCGAATGCGCCGCGGGCGCCGTAAACGGCTGCCGACGAAGCGTCCTTGAGCACCGAGATCGAGGCGATGTCGTCGGGGTTCACCGAGCTCATGTCGCCCTCGGCGCCGTCGATGAGCACCAGCGCGCTGCCGCCCTGTCCGAGTTTGTTCTCCTTCTGCCCGTCGTTGACGCGGGCCTTGAAGCTGTTGTTCACGCCGCGAATGGTCACCTGACCTCCGTGGGCGGCCTTACCGTCGGTCTGCACGATGTTCAGACCCGGAATCTGGCCCTGAAGCGAACGGGTGATGTCGGCGTTCGGACGGTTCTCCACCGCGTCGCCCGCCAGATTCTCGACGGCACCCACGATGTTGCGCTTCTTGAGCGTACCGTAACCCACGACGACCACTTCGTCCATCATCAGCTGGTCCTCCTGCATCGTGACGTCGATCTGGGTGCGCTGCCCCACCAGCTCTTCCTGATTGCGGTAGCCGATGTACGAGAAGAGCAGCATCGCGTCCTTGTCCGCCGGAATGGTGTAGCTGCCGTCCACGCCCGTGGAGACGCCGACCAGCGTGCCTTTGACGGTGACCGTCACGCCGATCATCGGGTTGCCTGCGGCGTCCCGCACCACGCCCGTCACCTGCGCCTTGGCCGGAGCGGCCTTGACGGTTTGTGCGGGATGCGCGCTGCGCGTCAGCACCACGACCTTGTCCACCACGCGGTAATCGATGCCGCGGGGCGTGAATACCGTTTTGAGGATGGCGTCGAGCGCGGCCCCCTGCTCCGTAACGTAGAGGTTCTCCATCGGATAATCGGCCAGTGCGATTTCATAGGAGAATACGATGCCCACCTGCTGCGTGATCGCGTCGGCAACGGTTTTGAGCGTCGTTCGGGAATAGGACAGTTTCAGGTCGTGCCCTTGGGCGTCGGGAAGCGTTCCCCCCCCCGCATAACCCTTAAATGCTATGCAGCAGAGCGCCATGACCAGACAGAGTCCTTTATGGAATAAATTCTTCATAGTTTCAATTCGGTTAATTATGGTTACTTCCTGCGGCCGGTTGCAAAATGAAATCCCGGCGCCGTCTGCGGGACGGGCCTGAGCGTGTTCGTTTTCATACGGTCTGCGGAACCTTGCAAGTCATCCGTCGTCCGATAAAAACCGTGTAGTGCCGATTGTGATTGATTAGGTAGGCATCGCGTGGGTAGTTTTTTAGGTTGTTTTCAGTTAATATTGCGTGTTTCAGTTGCTGGCGGTTCGGTTGGCGGCCGGACTTTTCGGGTCCGGTTTGCATTAGATACAAGCGACTGCAGAAAACTACCCAAACGAAAACCCTTTTTTTATCGTTTTGTAATTTAAATATTCATACCTATATTTATCAATATTTTACTTTTGCGCGGGAAGGTCGTAAAATTTTTCCGTTTTTGTTTGGAAGTCCGGAAAATTCGCTATATTTGTCGTGCAAGTCATTCGATATCGTTAGAAACCGTGTAGGAAATTGACGTCCGGCAGGACCCGGAGTCGGTTTCTGATTTTTTTTATCGGTTTAAAACAAAACTAACGATCAATCATTATGAAATTTTTTCACAAACTGACGATAATTCTCGCGCTGGCGGGGATCGGCGGTCTGACTGCATGCAGCGACGACGACAGCGGGTTCCTCAAACGCAACCTGCGCGAGATGAGTTTCTCGTACGTCGAATCGAGCAATACGTTTACGATTCGCGCCACGGGCGACTGGTATATCAGCGATGTGCCCGACAGCCGGGAGTGGACCGGCGTCTACGGCTGGGTGCACACGTGGACCAGCTGGCGGGAAAAGGGAGTCCCGACACCTATCAGAAAATCACGGTCACCTGCGACCAGAACGTCTCGGACGAACGCACGGCGACCATCTACCTGCACGGCTGCGGCGAGGAGAACGTCGCCATCGCCATCAAACAGGAGAACGGCATCTTCGAATGGAAGCCCTTCGACAACGGACAGCGGTTCGGCGTGTCGGGCCTGCTGAAACTGAACGCCGAATCCGAAGCCAGCCTCCGCATCCCCTACATCAAGGCGCTCGGCACGGAGAAATACACCGTTTCGGTGACCCAGACGGGCGGCAACGGGCTGACGGCGGCCGCAGGCAGCTATTCGATCTCCTCGCCGGGCAACGGCTTCATCGAGATACCCCTCACGGGCACCGCGACCAAACAGGGCATCGTGACCTTCGCGCTGAAAGTCACCGACGCCGCGGGTGTCGAAACGGACTTCGGCGAGATTTCGACCATCGTCCGCGCCGGATTCGACCAAGCGGGCGAAGAGACGCCGCTGCTGGTCCAGAACTTCAACAAATTCCCGTGGGGCGGCGACTGCATCGGCCAGAAAGCAGGCGTGACCTCGGCGGACAAGACCGTCGCCAACCTCAGCCTCGACAACGAGACGGTGAGCGTCACGGCGGGCACCAACGCCAGCATCGGCGGCATCACCTCGACCGTACGCAACGGCAATCCCTCGTTCTACCGCGCCATCGGCATGGAGGGCTGGACGGGTTACCTCAACTACATGTGCCCCGGCTACATGCAGTTCGGAGCGGCGAGCGACAACGCCGACGGACAGCCCGGCAACATCATCTCCCCGGTGCTGAACATTCCCGCGGGCTACGACATGCTGCTGACCTTCAAGGTCGGCATCTGGGCCGCCGCGCCCGATCAGGGCATGGTCGGCATCTGCGAGAAGAACGACGGCTTCTGGATTTCGAAAGGCACGCTCAGCAAGATCGTCGCTTCGACCAAGAGCTACGTTTCGCTCGACATCCCGGCCTATACGTGGGTCGAAGTGTCGGCCGTCATCCCCAACCCCGGATCGCTGGCCAATCCGTCGCTCTTCATCTCCACGGCCGACAGCTGGTTCTCCGGATCGACGGTGAAGGCGGGCCGCTGGTATGTGGACGACATCAAGCTCGTATATTAAAACCGGACAACAACCATGAAAAAAAGCATCATATACATTCTGTTCGCCCTGTTCTCGTTCTCGGCCGCGGTTTCGCTCACGGCCTGCAAGGACGACGGCGTGGAGATTTCGGACGCCTACAAGTCGAAGACCCCGAAAAACGTGAAACTGCTCGAATACGGCAACAAGTCGCTCACGATCTGCTGGGACTTCGTCCGCGGCGCGACATCGTACACCGTGCAGCTCGTGGACGGCGACATGAACCCCGTCAGCGAAGCGCTCTGCATGACCACCGCCGACATCGACTACCATGAATTCACCGACCTGCCGACCGACCGGATCTATTACGGCCGCGTGCGGGCCAACTACCCCTACTCCGCCACTTCGGACTGGGTGTACGTCACCGAGCACGACAAACCGGCCATGCTGATGGCTTCGGTGGGCATCCTCGACCTCGATCCGCAGCTGAAACTCCATGCGGCGAGCGGTTCGACGCTGACCTTCGAGTGGTCCTACACCGACGACAAGGCGACCGACGCCGCGCGCAGCTACAACGTCGAGCTTTTCCGCGACGAAGCCTGCACCGACCTGTACGTCAGCTGGCTCGCCGACGGCAAACTCTCGTCGGGCAAAGGCATCTTCACCGCGCTGGCCGGCTACCCCGTCGTGCGCTACACCTTCTCAGGGCTTGATCCCGAAACGACCTATTACGCCCGGATCACCAACCTGAGTTTCGCCAATATCCAGACTCCCGTCGTGGCCGGAACCACGACCCAAGCCGGCCCGAAAGCCGCTGCGAACAACCCCGCGAAGGCCGGTGACATCGTGCTGGCGCAGGATTTCTCCGCCTTCATCCATGGCGGCGACATCGTGAATTCGGCGGCCGGTTACAACGCCGTTTCGGGCACCGACTTCCGCAAGACGTGGGAGAAGGCCGAGGGCGTGAATCCGCAGGCGGACGGCGACCGTCCCCTCTGCAATTGGGCGACCGAGTTCCACATCCACACGGGCGGCACGTCGGCCGAATACGTCGAAGCGCTCGGCATGAAGGGCTGGGGTTCGTCGGGCAACACCTCCACTCGTCCGGGCTACATCAAGTGCGGCGGCGGAAGCGGCGGCATCGGCATCCTCTACACGCCCCAGCTGACGGCCCTGCCCGCGAACACGACCGTCAAGGTCAGCTTCTCGGCCAGCGCCTATGCCGAAGGCGAAAACGTCTACGGCAGCGACATCATCGTCGAAGCCGTCGAAGGGGCGGAATTCGGCTCGAACAACGTCGTGAGCAAGAAAGGCACCGCCTTCGTGTCGAAAACGGTCGACATCTCGTCCGCCGTGGGTAGGTTCGAAACCTACACCGTGACGCTCGAAGGACTCACCCCGGCGTCGCGCATCGCCTTCTCCTCGAATCCGGCGCAGGCCGGCGCCAACAAGACGCGCTTCCTGCTCGACGACATCGTCGTCACCTGCGAGGGCGAAACGCATCTTGAGCAGCTCGCGGCCCCGGCGAACGTGAAATTCGACGCCGAAGCCGTTCAGCCCGACAAGCTGACGCTCAAATGGGACGCCGTGAGCGGCGCGGCATCCTATACGGTCGCCTGCTGGGCCGACGGCACCGACGAAAGCAAAGCCGCGCTGGTCGAAAAGATCGACGGCACGGCCTGCACGCTCGACAAGCTGACGCCCGAAACCAAATACAACGCCAAGGTCAAGGCCGTAGCCGGCCGCACGGCCACCGACTCCGACTGGTCGGCCAAGGCTTCGGCAACCACCGCCGAAGCTTCGCAGGGCAAGCTCGACGCACCCGCCAACCTGAAGGCCGAACCCGGATTCTCGACCGTGGCGCTGACATGGGACGCCGTTTCCGGCGCCACGGGATACAGCGTGACGGTCGATAACGGCACGCCGCAGACCGTGACGGACAACGCCTTCACGGCGACCGGGCTGACGGCGGGCACTTCGCACGACTTCTCGGTCGTGGCACTCGCCGCGCTCGCCGCGGACAACTCCGATGCGGCGACGCTGCAGTCGAAGACGCTTTACGTCAGGATAGCCGCCGTAACCACATCGAGCATCATCCTCGAATGGGAGCAGGCGGGAGACGTCTCGCAATATACGGTGGCCATCGAAGATGAGGGCGATCCCTCCCGCAGCGCCCGGTTCACCTATGACTGGTCGAAAGCTTCGGGATACGGAAGCATCCCCCTACGCTTCGCCTTCAACTATGTAGGCACGGAGTGGGCTTCGGCCGCCCTGTCGCCCTCGGCAAGCTACAGGCTCAGGGTGAAGGCCGGCGCCGCAGATTCCGATTCGGCGTGGTCGAACGACATTACGGGCACCGTAGCGCGCCGCACGGCCCCTGCCGGCGAAGTGTTCTATGAAGACTTCGACCGCTTTATGGGCGGCGACGCCGTCATGACCGCTGTTGGCGTCAAATCGGCCAAGAAGGTGACCAGCGAGGCCGGGCTTTCGACCATGCTGACCGAGTTCACCTACACCGACTGGTCGGCAGGCGGCGGCGCCATGAATGCCGGCAGCGGCACCTACGGCGATCCCTACCGGTTGATGTTCTTCAAGGACGACGGCTGGGAAACCGGTGCGCTGGTTACGGGCAACGGGGTTCACAATGCCTTCTGCGGCAGTTTCCGTCTCGGCGGCGACAACGCGAACCAGAGCTATATCCAGACGCCCGCCATGAGCGGACTCACTGCGGCGGCGAATGTCACGGTGACCTTTAAGACCGCCGTAAACGTCTGGACCGCGGCTTCGACCACCGCCCCTGCCGTTGTCTTCAAGGCGGGCTGGTGCCGCGACCAGTTCGAGTCGATGGAGTTGTATGTGGTCCACGACGACGGAACGAAAGTCAAGGTCGGCGACACGATCGCGGTCGGCGATGCCGGGAGCGAGCTGGCGTGGAAATCGCACAGCGTCGCGATCGAGGGGCTGCTGCCTACCGACAAGCTGATGTTCACCAGCGTAGGCGCCAAGAAGAGCCGTTATTACATCGACGAGATATCGGTCGTCAAGAACTGACGCCTTGCATTCTCTGACTGCTTCGGCGCCGGAATACAGCGATGTGTTCCGGCGCCGTCGTTTTGTGCAGGACGGTGAAAAAACCGGGTGCGGGGTGGCGAATACGCAAGATTTGTGTATCTTTGTAAACATGGAATCCATTCCGACAGACAACGCCCGGCTCACGGCGGCGATCCGCGACGGCAGCCGCGAGGCTTTCGACGAGATGTGCGGCCGTTATTACGCGCCGCTGATGGCTTACGCCCGTCTCTTCCTGAAGGGAAACTGGGCGCAGGACATCGTGCAGGACGTTTTCGTAAACGTCTGGATTCGGCGCGAGACACTCGATCCCCGGCAGTCGCTCTACGGCTACCTGCTGCGCTCGGTCTACAACCAGTCGGTCAATTACGTGAACAAAAACCGCCATGCGGGCAACTACCGCTCCTACCATCAGGAGCGGATCGAGAGCATCGGATACGCCTACTACGATCCCGACAACAATCCCATCATCGAAAAGATCTACTCGCAGGACCTGCGCGCCGGCATCGACGCGGCGGTGGCCGCCCTGCCCGAAAAGTGCCGCGAGGTCTTCACGCTGAGCTACCTGCAGGGATTCTCGCACCGCGAAATCAGCGAGCGGCTCGGCATCGCGCAGAGTACGGTCGAAAACCACATCTACCTCGCGCTGAAGGCCCTGCGGTCGAAATTGTCGAAATCGGAACTGCTGATGCTCCTGTTTTTCATTTTCCTCTGTAATAATTCGCAGTCCTTTGGGTAGATTCATCCTGAGGATTGTATAGTAAGTAGCAAAACCAAAATGGAAGATACGCTTATAATGGACGCAGTCATCAATAAATACTTTGCGGGGGAGACCAGCGATCGGGAGGAGCAGTTCCTCATGGCGTGGCTGGAGGAGTCGGAGGAGCACCGGAAATACTTTTTCGAGCTTAAAAGTATCTGGAACGCCCGCAACGTCTTCGCCGAAAGCGCCGACCTCGGCCGGTTCGCGGCCTTCATGCGCAGTACCGACGCCCGGATCGCAAAAATCGCCGGCGAGGAGCGCGCCCGTCGCCGCCGCGGTCTGCTGCGCTGGTCGATGAGCGCCGCAGCGGCCGTGCTGTTGGTGGTGTGTGCGGGATTCGCATGGCATTTCCTCGCAGGTCCCGACATTTACCGGGTCTATGAGAACAATACCGAAACCGTGACGACCGTCACCCTCGACGACGGCACGCAGGTATGGCTCAACGCCCGCACCCGGCTGACGCTGCCCAAGGCTTTCAGTCCGACCGAGCGTAACGTGAAACTCGCCGGCGCGGCCTTCTTCGAAGTCGCGCGGGACGAAGCGGCGCCGTTCACCGTGGCTACCGACGACCTGCGGGTACGGGTGCTCGGCACGGCCTTCTGCGTGCAGGCCTACGAGAACTCCGGGCAGGCCGAAGTGGTCCTCGAACACGGTTCGGTGCGCCTGCAAACCCCCGAAGGCGTCAATCTGGTCACCTTGCAGCCCGACCAGCGCGCGCTGTACGACGCGGCGGCCGACAACCTCGAAATCTCGCACGTGAACGCTTCGCACCTCGTGCTTTCGCAATACGATCTGGTGACGATGGCCAACGCCACCCTGCATGAAATCATCTCGCATATCGAAACGACCTACGGCGTGCGGATTTCGGTGCCGGGCCGTTACGGCGACAAGCGCTATGCGTTCAACTACCAGCGTTCGAACTCGCTCGAAGAGGTGCTCAACATCGTCGAGTACATGACGGGCGAACACTGCGAGGTGATCTTCCGCCAGAAATAACGTCGCTCCGCCGCATCGCCGGTTGGGGTTGCAGCCGGATGCTGCCCCGCCGCCGGCATCCGGAGCAAACCGCATACAAAAAGCCCCGCTTTCCGGCGGGGCTTTCAGTTATATTCACAGGTTCGTCAAAGCGTCGAGAGCCAGTCGAGCGTGGCTTTCTGCCAGTCGTCGTAATAGCGGAACTTCGGGTTCATGCCCCAGCCGTGGCCGCCCGACGGATAGATATGGAGCGTAGCCTTGACGCCGTGTTCCTTGAGTTTCTGGTAGAAGAGCGCGCTGTTCACGGCCGGCACCACCTTGTCGTCGTCGCAGTGGAACAGCAGCGTCGGCGGGGTCCGGGCATCGACCTTCTTTTCGAGCGAGAACTCCTGCGCGACGGGTTTGTCGGCATCGTCGGCGCCGAGCAGTTGCACGAACGTCCCCTTGTGGCGTTTGTCGGCGTCGGCCGAAATCACCGGGTAATAGAGGATCATGAAATCGGGCTTCACCTCCGAAAGCGTTCCCACGCTGCCCGCGAGATAGCCGCCCGCCGAGGTGCCCGACACCCCTACTTTCGCCGGGTCTATGTTCAGCTCAGCGGCCATTTCGCGCATGACGCGCAGCGCCTCGTCGGCGTCGTTGCGCGGAACTTCGCTGTGACCGTTGGGCAGACGGTATTTCACCACGGCGGCCGTGACGCCGTTTTCGGCGAACCACTTGGCCTCCTTGTGGCCGTTGCCGACCGAAAGCGTCGAGTAGCCGCCGCCGGGGAAGAATACCAGCGCCTGTCCCGTGGCGTTGTCGCCTGCCTTGTATATCCACATTTCGGCTTTCTGGGTGTTGGACCACTGGCCGGGTTTGGGCTGGATCTCCTCGCCCGTCAGGCCGTTGGAGGTGGGCGCTGTCGCGTTGTCCCAGAGTACGACATGGTAGTCCTGCGCATAAAGGGCCGGCGACAAGGTCAGGGCGGCCAGCAGGAGCAGTGTTTTTTTCATGGTTTGCAGTTTATTTTGGGTTAAACGGGTAAATCGGATTCAAAGATAGTGTAAACCGCGTGCCGCGGCAAATTTATTCGGCTGCGCCGGGTGTTTTTCGCACCTCAGGCAGGTCCAGCGTCCGTATCCGCTCTTTGAGCGGCGCGACGGCGGGTGCGCTGACGCTGAACTTCTCCAGTCCCGCTTCGAGCAGCCATGCCGTGGCTTCCGGGTCGGCGGCCAGTTCGCCGCACATGCCGGCTTCGATGCCCGCGCTGCGCGCCGCCGCGAGCGTCATGGCGACGGAGCGTCTCACGGCCGTATCGGACGGGTCGCAGAGATGCGCCACGCGCGGATTTCCCCGGTCTGCGGCCATGACGTACTGGGTAAGGTCGTTGGTCCCGATGCTGAAAAACCGCGCTTCCGCGGCCAGCAGGTCGGCGACCATGACCGCGGCGGGGGTTTCGATCATCACGCCCAGCTCGATTCCGGGATTGTAAGCGGCTTTTTCCGCGTCCAGCTCCGCCATGCACTCTCGCACGGCGGTTTCGGCCCGGCGAAACTCCCCGACCGACGTAATCATCGGGAACATGATCCGCAGGTTGCCGAATACGCTCGCCCGGAGCAACGCCCTCAGCTGCGTACGGAACACGTCGTGCATGGAGAGCGAAACGCGGATGGCGCGCCATCCGAGAAACGGATTTTCCTCATGTCCGAAATCCATGTACGGCAATGCTTTATCCCCGCCTATATCGAGCGTTCGTATAACTAACGGCCGTTCGCCGCACAACTCCGCCGCATGCCGGTAGGCTTCGAACTGCGTCTGCTCGCCGGGAAATCCGCCGCGGCTCTGCATGTAGAGAAATTCGCTGCGGAACAGCCCGATTCCTTCGGCTCCCGCATCGAGGGCCGCGCGCACCTCCGCGACGCTGCCGGCATTCCCCAGCACGGCGATACGCCGTCCGCCGCGCGTCACGGCGGGCGTATGCGCACCTTTCAGGCAATGCTCGCCGTGCCGTTTCCGCGATGCGCTCAAGGCGCGGTATCGCCGTTCGGTTGCGGTATCGGGAGCGACGATTATTTCGCCCGTCTCTCCGTTGATTATCAGCTTGTCGCCCGTCTTTATCTCAAGCATGCATTCAGATGCTCCGACGATTGCCGCAATCCCTTTGGCGCGGGCGATGATGCAGACATGGCTCGTGACGCTTCCGCGGGCCGTCACCACGCCCGCGATGCGGCTGAAATCCATCAGCGCCGTATCCGACGGCGTCAGTTCCTCGGCCACGACGATCGTTCCGGGAGCAAGTCCGGCGAACGGATTTTCGGCCGTTTCGCCCGTGAGAATACGGCGTATGCGGCCGCATACGTCCCGCACGTCGTCGGTGCGGCCTCTGAGGTATTCGTCGTCGAGCGCGGCGAGCATGCCGCACACCTCTTCGCAGGCTTCGTCCAAAGCCGTTCGGCCGAAAAGCCGTGTTCCGCAATCCGCTCTTCGACCTGTTCCGCCAGCATCGGGTCGTCGGCCATCTCCCAAGTGCGCCGCGAAGATGTCGTTTTCCGCCGCCAATACGCCCAGCTCCGTTTTCGCCTGCGCCAGCGCGGCATGAAAGCGGGCCGTTTCGGCCGCCGGATCTCCGGTCGCGGCGGACGGTGCGGCCGAAACGCGGCGTTCGAGGACGAACGCCGTTCCTGCGGCAATTCCCGCCGCCGGGATTCCGGTCCGAAGCACGCGCATCACTCGCTCATGTTTGCGATGAACGCCGCGACGGCCTTCACGGCGGCGGCTTCGTCGCCGTCCTCGGCGCATATTTCGATCTCCGTGCCGCACTTCAGCCCCAGCGACAGCAGGGCGAGCATGCTCGCGGCATTGACCTCCTTTGCGGCGGTGCGGAAAGTGATCCTGACGGGCGCAAGGCCCTTGACAAGTTTTGCCAGCTCTCCGGCCGGCCGCGCGTGCATGCCGTTGGGAGCCGTAATCGTTACTTTTTGCGATGTCATATAAGTCGTTGTTGGTTCGGTCGGTTTTCGGTTCTTCGTCCGGGGCTATTTCAGCGCGTCGTAGATCACCTGCGGGTCGGTCGCGGTCATAAGCCGCTGCAGCAGCTCCTCGTCCTCGAACGATGCGCTCAGCCGGGCGAGGATCTCCAGATGCTCGTCCCCCACGCCTGCGATTCCCACGATCAGGTGCGCTTTCTCGCCGTCGAAATCCACGCCGTCGGGGTATTGCAGGACCACGATGCCGGAGCGCAGCACGCGCTCCTTGGCGTCGGAGGTTCCGTGCGGAATCGCAAGCCCCATCCCCAGACAGGTCGTCGCCAGCTCTTCGCGGCGCAGCATCGCATCGACATACTCCGGCCGGGCATATCCGCCCGCGACGAGCAGTTCGCCCGCCCGCCGGATCGCCTCCTCCTTCGGCTCCGCAGGCAGTCCGACCCGGATATTTCCGGGTTGCAGGATGGCGCCGTCCGGAGCGGCGTCCTTGGGGGCGGATGCGGTTTCTTCGGGTTGCGGGGCCGAATCGGCCGCGACGGGCATGTCGGGAGACGCTGTTGTTTCTGCCGGTCGGAACGCGGATGTTTCGGAAGAGGGCGTCGCTCCGGCAGATCGGGCGTCGCAGACGTCGGAAGGCAATACGGCTTCTGCAAGCCGGGCATCGGACATATCGGAGTCCGATTCGCCGCAGGATACGGTTCCGGGGCCTGCCGCCGTCGGCTTCGCGCTCTCCAGCCGGGCGAACAGGGCGTCCAGACCGGGATCGGAGAGGAAGTTGTCGATTACGATCAGCTCGGCGCCTTTTGCGGCCGCGGCGATCCGCTCCGCCAGTACGGACTGACATACGACCACATCGGCATCGGACGGAATACGGTCCGCCGCACTGTTGCCCACCGCAACGCCGATTTCCGCGTCCCGTAAGCGTTTGCGGAAACGGGTCGCGCCGAGGGCGCTCGATCCCATGCCCGCGTCGCAGGCGAAGATCACTTTGCGGACGGGTCGTCCGGCTGCATGCGGCGATATGCCCGCTGTGCTTTGCGGGAGCTTCCCGACGGCTGGATCGCCTTCCGTTTCGGTCTTGGACGCGCGCCGGATAAAGGGTGCGGCGAAGACCAGCGACACGGCTGCGGAGATCACGACGCCCAGCAGGACGATGAGCGTCTTGCCTTTGGGAGCCATCGCCAGCACCGAGAGGGATGCTTCCGGGCGACGCCGGTGCCACCAGTCCCGCATCGGAGAGCGAGAAAAACAGCAGTCCCGCGGCGCTGCCCGCGATTGCGGCAACGATTAGTACCGGACGGGCGAGTATGTAGGGAAATAGATTTCGTGGATGCCGCCGAAAAACTGGATAATCACGGCTCCCGGAGCCGACTGACGCGCATTTCCCCGGCCGAAAAGCCAGTATGCGAGCAGTACGCCCAATCCGGGACCGGGGTTGGTTTCGAGCAGGAACATGATCGACTGTCCCGTTTCGCGGGCTTGTTCGATGCCGATCGGCGAGAAGATTCCGTGATTGACGGCGTTGTTGAGAAACAGCACCTTGGCCGGCTCCACGAAAAGCGACACAAGAGGCAGCAGTCCGTGGCGTATGACCAGCTCGGCACCGCTGCTTATGAGCATCGTCAGGCCGGAGATCACGCTGCCGACGACATAGTAGCCCAGAACGGCCAGCAGCATGCCGAGAATGCCGATCGAGAAGTTGCTGACGAGCATTTCGAAGCCTGCCTTCACGCGCCCCTCGACCATGCGGTCGAACCGGCGGATCGCATATCCCGCCAGCGGACCCATGATCATCGCACCGATGAACATCGGAATATCGCTGCCGACGATCACGCCGACGGCGGCAATGGCGCCGATCACCCCGCCCCGCTCCCCGGCGACGTTGCGCCCTGCGGTGTAGGCGATCAGCAGCGGCAGGAGGTAGGTCAGCATCGGCCCGACCAGCTGCGCGAGCTGTCCGTTGGGCCACCATCCCTCCGGGATGAAAAGCGCGGTGATGAATCCCCACGCGATGAACGCGCCGATATTGGGCATGACCATGCCGCTCAGGGTCCTGCCGAATTGCTGGATTTGTTGTCGCATAACTTCGTTTCTTGCTTATATATACAAGCGAAACGGGACTATCACCTATTCGAAACCGAAAAAAAACGGTGCGCTTTTCATAAAAAAACCGTCCTCCACAGGAGGACGGTCGTATAAAACGGAACGGACAGCCGCTATTTGCCGTAATTGGCGTCGATATAATCGGAGAGCGTAAAGGCCTTCGGCAGTTCGGGGGCTTCCAGCGGCGTGACGTAGGTGTCGATCACCAGCGGTTCACGCTTCAGGACGAGCTTTTCGAGGAACGCGTCGATCTCGTAACGGTTGTCGTACATCGGGCGGGTCGCCATGACGTGATTGGTGTTGGCGACCGAGTAAAACCAATGCGGGATGCGCCGTTCGGTAAGCATATCGGCGATATGCTTCGAGCCGAAAAACCCGTTGCCGTCGTACAGCAGGGCGTCGTAGGGGACGTTGCGGTCGGCATCGCCGTGGAAGAGCAGCATCGGCGCGGGAGTCTTGGCCCAGCGCAGCTCTTCCTGCGTGTCGAAAATAGCTCCTGCATAGGAGATTACACCCGCATAAGTTGTCCCAGGAAGCAATACGTAACTTCCGGAACGAAGCATTGAG
>VOFJ01001516.1_pt1 | contig 17734 bp, 32 predicted proteins | sample 5384081 | NCBI WGS metagenome assembly VOFJ01 (sample SAMN12384729, study PRJNA508395) | human gut metagenome | isolation source: healthy gut I | host: Homo sapiens
CAGTTAAATACCAAGCTATATTGATCAAAATATGATAAAAAAACGTATAAAAAGCAGGGGATAAAAACACACATCGTCCCCTGCTATTATATTATCCTTTTCCAATTTCTAGTAGGATATGCCTGTTTCATTATGCTTTTTTAAAAGCCTTAGTTTGAATGCTTTACTGTATTTCTTCCTAGACATAAATATGCTCCACATGGTACATAAAAAAGGACATGGCAATACCTCCTTGATACCACCGTATCCTTGAAAAAGGGCGACTTTAACACACCCTCCGTATTCTCATTTTTACAAAAGAAAACGGCGGTTTTGATTGTTATTTCAAAACCGCCGTTAAAATGGCATGAGAACTTTCTACTTCATAAGCGGTTTTTTTCATGCTTATGAAGTAGAGAATTTTTACCTTATCGTAAATTCGCAAGATAAATTATATGTATCGTAATCCCAATCTCTTTCACTTTCAAAGAACGCAAATTGTTTAATCAAACGATAGTGTCCAGCAGGCAATTCTCCATAAAAACTTTTAACATCAATTTCTAATGTTAATCGTTCGTTAGGCTTAATAAAACAATCCTTTTCATTGCTCTTTGAGGGGTCATCAAGCTGTTTAAGTTGATACCAAGTGCCGGATTGTTCAGCTTCTATTTCAAAATAATCTGGTGAATATTGGTATTCTTTATCAGAAGTATTTTCTATTAGAAATGAAAGGTGCTTTAAGTCTAAATCCTTTTCTGTACTCATTGAAATCTTCAAATCGTCCAAAGTGTCAAGTTCTTCTTCACTTCCATAAGGAGAAACCTCATATTCTTCGGAATAATCTTGTACTACATGATTATCACTGTCCTTTGCTTGACTACACCCAACAATACACACCAATAACAATAAGGTTAGAAACATACATATTATTTTTTTTCATTTGTCCTTATCTCCTTTCTTTTAAATTTATAATAGCAATAAAATGTCTATTTTCAATCAACTTTCATTGCAATTTATTTTTTTCACTGTAACACATGCTCCCCCTGCTTTATTATTAGCAATTTGGATATTTCCGCCATGTCTTTCACTTAAAATCTTACTAATATTCAGCCCTAACCCCAAATGTTCAGTAGCTATATCTTTCGATGATTTATAAAATGGTAATGTCGCCTTTTCAATATCAATATTTTTAAACCCGCAACCATCGTCTGAAACAGATATAACTAAATTATCATTCTCTATTACTACGCTAATAGCAATATCACTTTTTGCGTATCTAATACTATTAGAGAGTAAGTTTTCATAAATCTGCATGACTGTATCTAAATTGATAAACAAGGTTATATTATTACCGCTTGTAGTAATTGAAAAATGTTTGTCATAACAAAGTGCTTCTGCTGTGTTATTAAAATTATCAATAAGTGAATGAAATGTAATCTGTTGTCGTGGAATATCAATATCCTCTAACCTGTATAAGTTCGTCATAGCATTTACATATTTTTCAAGACGTGAAATATTTTTTTTGGACATTACTGATATTTCATCTAATATTTTTGTTGTGATACTAAGCCTTTGGGAATAAAGGAAAGCAGCATAGTAGCATGACCCTTTAGTAAAGTCAAAGGAGTGCGTAAGTCATGTGAAAAAAGCAGCATTCAAACGGCGCTGTTCAGCAAATTGTCGAAACATAGTTTCATTATTTTTCGACAAACAGTCTTTCATTTTTTCAAAGGCATGACAAAGTTTCCCCATTTCATCATTTAATGGATATGATAACGTAAAATCTAAGTCATTTGCTTCAATTTTATGATACGCATTAGTTAATAGCTTAATAGGTTTTGATAATTTTTTTTTATAAAAAAATGTTACACAACATATCATACTAATAGATAATACGATAGGAATAATTGCAATATTTAATGAACCTAAAGCACTGTCAATAAGCCTATCCCGGCTTGTAAAATTAGGTAAAACTTCGATATATGAAACATGGTTCGGATAGACATATTCGTGTACTGGGCGTTTTCTTTTTGATAATCAACATTGAACTTGCATATCTCGTTTCCTTTCGTGTCAAATATTGTGTATTTTGTTTGGTCATTACTATAAGTGGCGGTAAATGAGCCATTTTCCGGTATATCATACCTCGTTGACAGATTTTCATACTTATAGTTTAAATTTATTCTGTATCTGTCAACCATTGAAATTAAAAGTATACAAATAATTATTCCAATCAACAACGAAAACAAAGCATAAAGAACAAAGGTCATTCTAATACTCATGCTATTTAACCGATTGAACAATCTGCTTCTCTTTAATTTTTCCATCTATATCCGCACCCCCCAAACAGTTTCAATGTAAGGTCTATCGCCTAAAGATAAAAAATTTTGCCCTAATACGTCTGATATGTTCTGTAACAACTGTATTATCACCAATGCCGTCTAATCCCCAAACTTTTTTTCATAAATAGTTTCCCGGTCAAAAACAATTCCTTTGTTTTGCGAAAGGAAAGATATTATATCAAATTCCTTTTTGGTAAAAAGCCATATCCTTATTATGATAAAACACAATACGTGAGGAATAATCTATAACCATATCTTCATCAAATTGCACCTTTGAAGATATATTGTGTCTTTTTTTCTCTGCGAAGATGTGCTGCAATGCGAGCTTCTAATTCATCAACAGAAAATGGTTTTATTACATAGTCGTCTGCGCCAATAGAAAAATCCTTTTATTTTATCACTATCTTCAATGCGTGCTGTTAAAAAAATTATAGGGCATGAAACATAATCCCGTATCCTTTCGCAAACAGTAAATCCATCTATATCTGGCATATTGACATCTAACAAAATAATGTCAGGTTTTTTTTTTCTACTTCTTTTAATGCAGCATTTCCTGCTGTTGCAGTATATACCGTATATCCAAGTTTGCTGAAATAGCAATACAGCATTGATACAATTTCTTTTTTTCATCGTCTACAATTAAAATACTCTGCGCCATAAATATGCCTCCATTGTGAATATCTGATTTAAGATTATCAAACAAAAATCTATTTCTAATCAATTTCTTTAATTTTCGATGTCATTAGTTATTATATATGGCAATATGAGTTGTAGCAACCTTACTCTACATGTTTTATGCTCTATTACTATCCACACTATGATGTGTGTAATCATATCCCGAAAGCCATACCAAACAAAGCAGTCTATGGCAGATTTAGAAATAAGTCCTATGATTATTGAAAAATAAGAAAATATAAAAATTAGAGTGAAGTAATTATATTACAAAAATGAAAAACGGGAGATACACAGATATTGTGCTATCTCCCATATTGTTTTTTTAGTGTCATATCAAGGCTCATTTATTAGTGGTAAAATTAGCGTTTTTCTATATTTCTCAAAATGCTTGAAAGTAAAGTGTTCATATGGATAATCGAAAATCAGATATAAACTTTTTGTTTAAATTGCCTATAATTCAAGTGAATCTTCTGCATCCACCCACATCTGTAAATTGCCATCAAGAGATATAATCTTGCATATTCCAAAGGCTCATCCACAGCCAATGAAGTAAGCGCACATTCTGATCCATATGTGGTTTTTAAATTTTTTTCAGCTTCCCAACAATTAATGCGAAGCATATATCCGGCACTTGTGTAAACATCAATACTATCGTGGTTTATGTTGTATTCTGCATAAATTGTTCTCATTGTATCTTATCTCCATTTTTTAATAATCATTTACAGAGTTAAATATCGAAAACATTTCATTCAGTTCACCATGTCGTTATTGTTATATGTTATACTATGTACGAATTTTTCTTTCCCTTAATTTTTCCCATATTAAGGTTCATGAAAACCAATGAGAGAATATAATACAAGGGAAAGAGTAAGGGAAAGTTCACTTGCTACAAACTTAGTATTTTCAAGGGTTTGTGAGGAATTTGATAATCAACTATAACAGTTATTAAATTTCCTAAAATAAGTGAAATATCAACTGGAATTTGTCAAAGAGGATTATTCCAATATTCCACAGTATTTCTATTTACATCATAAAAAGTAATATTACCCGCATTTATAGGCAAGACAATCGCAAAAGGTTTATTGCTGTCAATGTCAAGCACTTGAATTGTGTTGCCGTCATCTATTTCAAGCTGTTGCACCTGCTGTTGATTCATAGAAATAAATGCTCGTTCATTATATCCCTCTACAGTAAACTCCACAATTCCTCTTTGAATCCCCGAAAGAGTTCCACCTCCACGGAAAAAATATCCGAAGGAAAGTCCTGGACGATTGACATAGACGGAAAAAAAAAGTGTGGTCGCTCATGTCTTGAGAATAAGAAATATAAGCAGCCATCGTGTTAGAAACGCTTCCATCGAGCGTCCAATCATCTTTAATCTTCTGCGATGAACGAATATCCGTTTCCAAATTGGTCGAAGTCATACCGATGTTATTGTTTGCATAAAGAAATCCAACGAATAAAATGCAAACTAAAACAATCCCTATCACAATTTTAAGAAATCTCTTTTTCATGCTATCAAAACTCCTTGCCAAATTCCGATTTGTTGTCATCTTCATTATACTTCATCGCCTATCGAAAAGATAGCGTATTTTATGAAACTTGTCGGCTGGGAACAACTTGCAACGCAAAGTGTCCCCAGATGGCAAGTCCACAAAAGGGTAGCTGGCTGCAGCCAGCGCAGGGGAAGTGTAGCGTCCCCTGTATGATTTGGAGCAGACCATGACTGCGGAAAATCACAGCCCTCCGGCGAGGAGCCTTCGGAGAACGCAATGCACCAACCTCTGAGTGGTGTATAATTGCGCCCTTAGTAAACTAAGGGGTTTCCGGCTTCTCCCGTTCCAGCAGCTTTTTCAATAGTTCCTGCGTGTCCTGCCTGTGAAAAATGAGTTTCAACAACAGCATGACATCATCATCTGTCAGGCGTTCCGGCTCTTGCAGAAAACTTTCCAGCATACCGCCACGGGTACAGAGCCGGTGCGTCCGTTCCTTTCGGGTAAGCTGTTTCAACTGGTGCTGCAATGCCTTTTCATCATTGATGGCTTTCCGTAGCTTCTTTTCGCTTTTCTCCAACTCCCGATTGAGTTTTTCCAGCTTTGAGGTATCAGGCAAGGGCAGCGTCCTCCTTTCCCGGTATCAGCACATAAATCCGGTTTGGTTCTCCCATGCCCTGACGCACCCGCATGATAAGTCCGGCAGTTTCCAGTTCATTCAGAGAACGCTTGACCGTCATGGGGCTGCGAGACAGGACTGCGGCAATGCCTGTGACAGGGAAGCAGACAAAGAGGATTCCGTTCTCGTCCTCTTGTCCTTTGGATAGCATAGCGTCCAGCATCCGGCAGTACATGACCTTTGCGGTGCTGCTAACTGGAAATCCTGTCAACGCTCTGGGGAAATGGCATACAGGGCGGCAATGGTGTGTCTATCGTCACAAATTCAAAATTCATTCGGTGTGTTCCTCCTTTTTCTTTGCTCGTTTGGATAAATAACGGGGGCAGTCAACCACAACCGCCCGGAAGCTCTGCTTGCACCCATGCTGGCATTTCCGGCATAATTCGTTGTAAGTGACACGCCCCCGGTCATTGAGGTAAAAAGGAAAGCTCATGCTTCCTCTTTTTTGCTCATTCTCGGCATATTGCGCTTCCTCCCGTTTTCGTGTATGGTTTCGGGGCGATTTTCGGCAAAATTACAGTCATAGAACCGCCTAAAATCTCCCGAAGTATCAGCGATAGGGTAGACTATCCCCCTATCAGATTGTCGTGTTTCGGTATCATTTCGGTGTCAGTTCGCCAGTTCTCCCCGGTGTCGTTCCTCCCCTGAATCTCACAGCGGCGTATCGCTCCCTTTGGTATGCTCGTTTTGGTAAGGGTTCCTCCACATCCCTGCCAAAAGTCATGGCACTACATCGCCGGGGAAGCATATCCCACACAGGCTGGTCATTCGATTGGAATAATCCATCGATGAACTACCTGTATCATAGAACATTTTTGTGCCCTGTGCCGTATGTCCACAAAGTAGGAATTCGGGGTAAAAATCAGAAATTTCCACGATTGCGGAATTGATATGGTATAATCAATTCAACGGTTATATATGTTGTCAAAAAGGGGGAACTGCTTCAATGAACGGAGCTACTACAATACAGGAACGGCTAAAAGATTTACGATTAAACAAAGGATTAAAACTGGAAGAACTGGCTGAGCAAACGGGTATTTCAAAATCGGCTCTTGGCAGTTATGAAAAAGACGACTATAAGGAAATCAATCATGGCAACCTTATCCTGCTGGCAGATTTTTATGGGGTGTCCCTCGATTATCTCTTTTGCCGGACAGAGAACCGGGCGGAGATCAACACGCCATTAAGGGAGCTGCATTTGAGCGATGAAATGGTGGCACTTCTGAAAAACGGTCGGATTAACAACCGTCTGCTGTGCGAACTTGCCACACATAAGGACTTTATCAAGTTTCTTGCGGACATTGAGATTTATGTGGATGGGATTGCCACCATGCAGATTCAGAACCTCAACGCCCTTGTCGATACCGTCCGGCATGAAATCATTGAACGGTATCGCCCCGGCGAAGATGACCCGCATTTGAAAGTGCTGCAAGCCGCCCATATCAGCGATGATGAGTATTTCAGCCACATGGTTCGGGATGACCTAAACCTGATTATCCGGGATATTCGGGAAACCCATAAAAAGGATAGTGAGAGTGCACCCCAGACCACTGTTGCCAATGAACTGAAAGAAAATCTGGAAGCGGTCGAAAATTTCAAGGGCAGCCGTTTGGAAAAACTGGCAGTGCTTTACTGCAAGCAGCTCGGTATCAACTATAAAAATCTGTCAGATGAAGAATTTCGCTGGCTTATTCGGATTCTCCAAAAATCAAAGAAAACGGGAACGCCTATCAACCAGAGGAAAAAACGGTAAAGGAAAACCGCTGTTGCATGGTTGGGATGCCTTCCATGTAACAGCGGTTTTTCTACTCAATCCTCGTTATAGAAAATATTAAATACAAGCTGAAATGATATTATTAGCTAATTCTATGAATTTTGTGTCTATCTTATTAATTAATTCAATTTGTCTAGGTGCCCATGATCCCTTATCTTGTAAAGTTTTCATCGGACGATAATCTTTTAGCGAGGCTACAGGTATACTCTGCCAAATGCTATTTTGTATTAGCACATTCATATCTTCGATTTCACCAGCTTTATAGTCTCCTGGTAGAGAAGAACTTTTTGCCGATTTTTTTTATTATTGACAAGATTTTCTGTAATACTCTTGAGAATTTCTTGGTAATGGATATAATCAGCTTTAACGATATTGCCTCTTTGAGTGTCAAATCCATTATATATCCAACCTGCGAATTTTGGTTTTCCAATATCTTGATATCTACATATATTAGATTTGATTCTATGAATCGTTGATAGCCACTCTTCCAATCATTTATAAACATTGGTATCATTTGTCCAATTAGTGATATACAATAGGAGCTATATGTATCTGATGTACATGGAACAAGAAAATAATCGGATGAGTATAAGGCAGCACGCACTAATGCACCAAATGAAGGGGGCAAATCTATAATGGCATAATCATATTCTTCACCTTTTTGATTATTTGCAAAAGTTATCATATCTTTGATTACAGCATATTTTGTAATACCTGTACCAGTAAGCAAATCTGAACCTACACTTAAAGACTCTCCGTAAACATTTAACCAAAAATCCCCTGCAATTAAATCTACATTTTTATCGGTATGTTTTCCGTGATAGGTATACAGTTCCAAGTCTCCAATACCTTGAAGAAATTTTTTGCAAGTATGCTCTTACTGTTGTTCCATATGGTTTCAAGGTTGTTGGAAGTGCTTTTTTAAATTCTTCACTACCCAGCATGGCAATGGATAAATTGCACTGAGGGTCAAAATCTATTACCAAAACTTTTTTCCCTTTGTCTTGCAAGGGCATCAGACAAATTCCATGTAATTGTTGTTTTACCCACACCCCTTTTTTATTGAATATTGAAATTATCTTTGTCATTAGAATTCCTCCTGATTTTATACAAATTATAACTTGATTATAGCATTACATTCAACTAATTACAATTATGACAGAAGTTTGACAAATTCAACGGCAAAGCTTTGGGAACCTATACTTTTTCTATTTCCTCTGTCCGATTATGAATACCATTCATATGTCACACTCATGTCATTTGCTTAGTATGATTCTTCAGCCACGGCTACGAAAATGTCTCCCCCATTCATAGGCCAATTCGTCCAGATTGGCTCAATCTGTCTACACTTTCCTTGCAAATGTCTGCAATCTAGCAGAATAAGTTTCTCTCAAATGATATTTGTGTATCCATCCGTGTTCTCAAAAGATAACTTTCCTCCAGCATCTTCAAACCAGGAATATCATATTAATCTCCTCATTCTGGTTTTATATCTGCAAGTCTGTCTCTCCAGAAATATTGGTAAATCATTGGTAAAATTGAGCAAGAAACACAGATAAGCTTTTGATTTATAAGTATTTCATCATGCCCGCTAAATCCTGCCGTGGCACACAAAAATAGTATTTTTATCATTGTTTTGTTTCTCCTTGTTTTGCCCCGGAATGCCCTGTTTTGCAAGGGTTTCCGGGGTTATTGTGATATGCTCTGAAATTACAGGTTGTGGCAAATCAGAGCAGAATTGAGCACGTTGTTACTACCTGTTAGTAGTAAAATTAGTAGTAAAAAGGGAAAGGGTTACTACTAAGGATTTCTTCTATGAATTGTTAGCTCATCTCCATTTATCTCAGCATAATAATCATGTTCTTCAGCAAATTTTACACCTTTATCTACCAAATACTGTTTTATCATTACATAGTAATCATCAATTTCAACGGAATCAGTAATAGATTTTAAGGCTTCTCCAACAGATGTAAGCATTACATTTCCAATAGGAAATTCACCTTTCTCATATTCTTTTATTACATCCAACTTATCACCAATACAAATAAGAATCTTATCGTTTATTATTCCTTTTGAAATATAGCCTGTCAAAGATTCAAATCGGATTACTCCAAGTGTTTCTAACTCATTAAGAACATTAAAACTCACACCACATCCATATTATTCATTTGTCCCTTTCATAATATTCTATCTTCATATCTGAGTAACGCTCATATATTACTATTCTTCAGTATTGTCCACACTCATCATATTTTCTTTCACAACAATCATTTCGTCCCTATATCTTCTTCCCTTTATGGTTAATCCCCAATATAGCTTTCCTGCATTTTCACTCCAAGAAGAATATATCAAGCCTAAAGCTCGCAACTGATTTAATATTATTTTTATCTGTTGTGAATCATTAAAATACACCATGCATCCTGTTATTGAAGCATATTTTGATTTTATGGCATCGCTAATAGCCGATTCAGTTAAAGAAACATCCATCATTTGTGTTGCAATCACCTTGAATATTTCTGGAAGTTTTTTTTTCTATGCTACCACTCCTTCTATAACTACCTGCAGGTGTATAATGATAATCTATTTTTACATCATAATTTTCAAAAGCTACATTTTTAATTTCTGTAAACGAATGCACTGTTTCAATTGCATCATTCAATTTAACTTTCAAATTTTCATTTTCTTCTTGCAATTTCATTATTGTCCTACGTAACGATGCTTCATCAAAATCTGTTCCTCTTTGCCATCCCGGTCTTTCTATTGTTTCTTTTTGCAGTCATAATCGAAACTGCCACTTTTCCTACCAATTCATCTGTATTTTTCCATATGCTACATAGCCTATTAGTTAATGCTTTTTTTCTCTAAATGCTTTTTAACCGCTCTACTTTATCTGGTTCATTCTCTTTCTTATCATCTGGTAACACAATCTGCTCATCAAGCACAAAAACCAACACTGGAATCTTATTTTTTATAGCATAATCATATTCCATCTCTGTATAGCTAATACCCGTATCGGGATTAATTGAACCATAACGTTGTCCAATTATTAATATATAGTAATCACATAAATCAATAACTTTTTTTATTACTTCAAACTGTTCAACATCAGTCGCAACAAAAAGCTTCCATTCCTGCCGGAATACAATCCGCCATTAATAAAACATCCAAAACTTTTTTTTTTCTTCTACTAAATCTGAATAAGTTGAACTAATAAATACTTGATATTTTCTATTTTGCATTTTTACACATTCTTTTTCTTTATAATCTAGCAATATTATACCAATTCATCTTTTTTTTTCCACAGAAAAACGCCCCAGCCTAAGCCGGGCGTCATCCCTCTTCCATATTAAACCACCTTAAACATCTTCTGCGACATCGGTTTCTCTTTCTTCTGCTCAACCTCCGCCTGTGCCTTCCTAAACTCTTCCATCCGCTTCAATTCTTCCTCAGCATCATCAAACCCGATATGCGTGTACACATTCATTGTGACCGATATATCCGAATGCCCCATGAGGTACTGTAATGTCTTTGGATTCATTCCCGATTTTGCCATATTGCTGCAATAGGTGTGTCGACACACATGAGGCGTAATGTTTGGCATCTGCACCCGGTAAATGTCATTGTATCTGCCGACCATGTGGTTGAATCGGTGCTGCCAGTGCATTGCCACAAGTGGCATTCCATTATCATCGTAAAACAGGAATCCACTATATCCGTCTATAGATTTCTCCACTTTTGGCGCATTTCTACCCTCAATGATTGCCTGAAACATCTGTGCCACATCCTCTGTAATCGGCAATACTCTTTGTTCCAGCATCCGTCTTTGTAGTTTCTATGATGTACCGCATATCCGATGTTCGCTGCAACTGGTGGTCAATATTTACAGTTCTGTTCTCAAGATCAATGTCCTTCAGCGTCAAGCCACAAAATTCCGATATTCGCATTCCCGTATGAAAAATAATATGTACACCACTTCCTAATATTTACAGTACACCACATCGTCATGCACAAACTTTAGGAATTTTCTCATCTGGTCTTTTGGGAAATTGCCTCTCTTGTAACTGCATCATTTACCAGTACTCCGGCAAGTTGGAATCCAAATGGATTCTTTACCAGAATATCATCATCCACCGCCATCTGAAAAGCTGGTCACAGCACTCCCCGAATGGTATGAATGGAACTGTAGCTTTTTTCCCATCTTCCTGTTGCAATTTTATAAGGAACAGCTTTGCATCGGAAGTTTTCACACTTCGTATCGTCTTTTTACCAAATGTTTCCTTCGCAAGTAATCTCTGCACTGTAACATATCCCTGTTTCGTGCTTTGCCTTTCTCAATTCTTCTGCTTGTTCTTTTTTATATACTTCTGTACTGCCTCGTCTGTGATATTACCGATTGTTTCCACATAATATCCTCTTGCCCAAAAAATGCTTTATCCCACTTACTCTGCAACTCTGGGTGACGATCGTATAGCATTAGGGTGCTTTTTACCCTTTAAATATCCCATAAAATCTGAGACACTTAATTTCGGCGGTATTGCGACACTTAAATGCACATGATCTATACAAACTGCTCCTGCAATTATTTCTACATTTTTATATTTGCATAGTGTATTTAAGATTTCACGTACATCCTCTCTTACCTTCCCATACAATACCTTTTTCCTATATTGGGGAATGAAAACTATATGGTACTGGCATTTCCAGCGGGTATGTGATATGCTTTTATTGTCCACTTGGACCGCCTCCTTTGATTTTGAGTTTGGCTTGCGACACCATTCTCATCATATCACAGGAGGTTATTTTGTTATCCTCACCGCTTCCGCCTACTCCATTCTCCCCAGCATAGCTGGGGATTAGGCTTTTCATTCAAAAGTAACTGCCAAATAATCCTGCGGTCCGATATAAAATCACTTCAACTTTTGTGAGTTGGAGTAACGTTTTACCATAACGGCAGAGGCTGCCGTTTAATCATCTATTTTGATGATTTTGCGACAGCCTCAGTATTCTTTCAATATCATTAAAATGCCTTCTTCATGGTGGTTCTTGCATTATTCTTTCCACCGTGTCCTTTATCGCTTGGGGTGCTGGCATAAATGATCGTATACCGATCATCACCGTAATATTTTACTTTCTGATGATCTGACTGATCAAAAAATAAAACCAATATCTTCTAATCCTTTCTTTAATTTTGGTGTCATTCCACTATAGTTACTGAGTAAACGCTTTTGCCTCTTCTGCTCTTTGTTCACCTATTGCTTCATAGTTATTAGCATTCAAAATATCCGCCAATACATCGTATCTTCTTGTTCTTGTCTCTGTGGCAGACAGTTCTTTTTTTCACGGCAGACAATACGAAGTCCTTTACCTCTCCAGGATAAAAATCATCCTCATCCCCAGCAATTAAAACAGGAACATCTGTCATAGAGTCCAATTTAGCTCTTAACCAGCTTATTTTCATATTCTTTCTTTTTGAAGTTCAGCGGTTAGTCTTTCAATTTCAGAATCTTTCTTCTGCATATCTCCTTCAAAGTCATCCAAGATTCTATCCGCTTCTGCTTTTTTGCCTCTTTTTAAAGCCTGCTGACGCATACTTTCCTTCGTCTGATCCAAACCGACTTGAGAGTAATAATTCATAAAGAGCCTTTCCTTCGTCCAGCTTCTGCTTCTACATTTTCTTCACGTTTTACAGGCTAAACCTGTCCTGCAGTATTGCATTATTTACTCCAAAAACCACGTATACAGCGATCCTACCATCTGAGAATTACTATACTGCATAACTGTTCTCGTTACTTTATCAGAAAGGATACGATCAATACCGTCGGACATTCTGTACAGATACCTTCTATGCCCGATTGCAGGATTCGGATGATATATTCCAATAGCACCATAATATTCGTTGTTACCATCACATAATTCTTTCAATCTAGGGTTCGTGCAATTTGTCTTTTGCACTAAAACATGAGCTACGCCCTTTAATTCCTTTGCTAGTTTATTAATATCCACCGGGTCTTCGTCATAAAAAGTTTTCGTGATAATTACAACTGGTAATTTATATCTTGCACTTCCATTTGTAACGTTAACTATCAAATCAAGATTTTCTTCATCAACGATTAAAGGTGTACGCCGCACTTCAAGATTACCGTCTTTCAGAATATAGCCTCGATCAATTAACATAGAAATAAAAAAACGGCGTAAAGAATTTTTGTATCAACATGTAATGCCTCTTCAATATAACTACGATCCAGTCTTACTGCCATTTTCATTTCTGAAAAATTCATAATATAATCTGTATCCCATACAGCTCCGTCTGACTCTCTCTTTTTCAAAACGAACTGCAATTATATTTTTATTTCTGTATTCTTGAATTTCTAAGCATTTATTCTCATCTTCATAGCGAACATTTCTTTCACCATTCCACTCAATGCCTGATATAACACTTTCTGGATGACCTTTCTGATTCCATTCAATCACTAAATTTATAAAATCATCTTTTGTCAGTTTTTTTTTGTCAATTTCAAGGATAGTTGAAAATAATAACATTCTTTTTCCCTCTTTATCTACTGTAAAATGAAAATTTATTGATGTTACGCTGACAACTAATATTATAAATACCCAGCGTCTAATAAAAACCACAACATTATGCTCTTTTACGATACTCTTCCAAATTGATAACCTTGTCTTTTTTTCTGATTTTTTTCTTCTTGGCTGATATCCGACTTGTCCAAAATCTTCGAAGCACAAACTACTCCTCTTTTTTTGATTTCTCCACGTGTCCCATTTTTCAGAAAAAATACGGATAGAGCTTCTCATCAGTAAAACGCTTCAATGTTGGTACGGCAATTGAAAATGTTAAAGCACCTGCCACATCAACCACAAATCTTACTCCTTCCGCTTTTAACATCTCCAGGAATTCATTATTCTCCTTATATGTTGGCTGATCAGGATGGAAATTACCTTTCTTGCTTCTAAATCCATTGTTATCAATAGCTCTTCCAGATTTCAAATCTTCGTATGCTTCATGTCATAAACTATTTCTTGATTTCTTTTTGGATTCTGATACCGCATTAGCAGCTGTCTGCAATAAGGAGAGTTTTGCAAAATCCTTTTGCATATACCAAATCATCAAGTCGAAATCTTTGGAATCCAGAAATTCAGCAGCCGCTGCAATTGTCTCAAGCACTCTTTCTATCACCAATATGAAAATTTTCTTCTTCATAATTTATAATCGATCTTTTTATATCTCTTTTCCTCCTCTCTTCCATTCTACCCCAACCATCGTTCTGTTTACAAGTATAATTTTCAACATTATCTTTATTCTTTTCTTTCATCCATCCCCTCTCAATCTCCCCCAGTTCCCTTCCACACAATGCTTCCACTTGTATCCAAAGGCTTTCCCAGACTTCCTCATCTTTCATGTCAAACAATGGTTTTGACTTGATTCCCGGAGTTACAAGAATAGAACTGCATACTTCCCTATATTTTGCATTAAACTCCATTATTTTTTTCTTAGCCGCCTGGCTATCGAATGGGCTTGATTGACAGATTTTGCGTTGCAAGAAGAATATCATTCTCCAGTTCTGTAAGTTTTTCCCTTACGTTTCAAATATTCCAAAACGCCCTCCATCGCCTTATCCATTTTCTCCATATATGCCGCCTTCTCTTTCATAATAATAAAAAATTTTGTCATACCGCATTTGTCGAAAATTATCATATTCCGTCGGCATCTCGCAAAAAGTCCCAAGAATCGCCCCTTCTGCCACTGCCCTAAAATATCCCCTGCATCGTCTCTTCCATTACCAGACAAAAGGCATGTTCTCTTTCAGGATTCCTTTCTTGCGGCGGATCGCTCCTGCCTCTTGCGACATCCTTTGTCATCGCCACAGTGCGATCCCCGCGGAGCCTTTTTACTTCATAGGGCGCATTTTCCTATAAAATAAAAAACGAGAAATCCGATCATTTCCCATTGGACTTCCCGTCATTCTTCTTATCCTATTTTCCCCATCCCCTACTCATAATCGAACTTCCGTCGTTTTTCTCCTCCAGTGCCTTTATCATATGATAAGTAAACTCATTGTACGGTGTCGGGATCCCCAGTTCACGCCCCATGCGCACCACCGCGCCGGCGAACATGTCCACTTCCGTGTGGCGCCCCGCATCCAGATCCTGCAGCGTGGAATAGCGCGCCCGATCCCGCACCTTACTGCCGAAAGTGGACGAGGTATCCGCCTTGTCAAAATCGATCCCCTTTTTCTCCGCGATCCGGTCCACCTCTTCCCGCAGCCGGTCCCGCAAAAATGCCACATGCACACTGTCACGATAAGCGCCTACCCCGCATCCCACCATCGCCTGTGCCTGGTTGTTCGGCACGTTGAGCCGGAATTTACTCCAGATCTCCGTGAGGATGACGTCCGTTGCACGGTAGTGCAGCCCTGTACCCGCGAAAAGATCGTTCAACGCCTCAATGCGTCCGGTGCCTCTGCTAAGATCCGCCTCTCCATATACAATACCGATAGTCGTCTCCGGATCGAATACCACCTGATTGCCCTTTTCGCTCCGAGGCAACCTTGATCAATGAATGGACAATTTGGGACGGATCAATGACCTCTCCGATGATCTCCTCGCTGTCCACGCCGTTCATCAGACTCATCACTGTCGTGTGTCCGTCGACTACAGTCCGAATATCGCCAAGTGCCGGGCGAAGTGCCTGATACTTGGTTGCAACAATTAAAAGATCGACACCAGCAGCTCCTCCTCCGGCGTCCTTACCACAGGGTGATACACCTGCCCGTTAATGACAAAGCCATCCCTCTCATAGCGCGCCTTCCGCACTCCCCGATGCGACTACGCACAGATCAATCTCTTTCTTTTTTGCAAGCCCCCACATGACATAAGAACCCACTGCTCCTGCGCCAAGAATGGCAACCGACTGATATTTCATTGTTTTAACCCTCGTTCTCCTGATACCTGCTTATCATTTCCTCACTCCGCTAATTATGAAAGCAGAAAATATTCCACATAAACTTTGCCAAAAGATCAACACGGCAGCTGCAACGATCAGCACAATCAATCCGAAAACGGCAATTTCCTTTAACATGCTGTGTTTTTTCTCAAACGAGTCGTTTTCTTCCTGGTCGATCACTTCTGCATTGTCCATTTTCATTCTTTCATAGTCTGCGATATTTCTCTCCGTCTGACTTTGATCTACAGCCAGCAGGAAATCTTCTTTTTGCGCGGGCTGCATGCATACTTTCTTCTGTCTGCCAGTGATCTACAGCCAGCTTGTGCTCTCCTTTTTGCGCGGGTGGCATGCGTGCTTCCCCTCTGTCTGTCTTCGATATACAGCCAGCGGATCCAAGATATGCATGATCTTACTCCGGAACTCGAAAAGCCATAAAACATCTTCTTCACTGCAGGGATAATCCTCAAACGAACCTTCCCCGTGTGCCATCTGATTCCTTATATGTCTTAGTTCTCTAAGCCTGTCATATGTCTGATTCCATTCCGGAATCCTGTTTCTCTGCATGACCGGAACAGCCATCATATCATTCAGATAACATGTAACGCCGCCGCTGTTTTTTCCCCGTACATTTCCGAACAAAGTTTATCCAGCTTTTTATATTCATCAAAGAAAATGATATTTGTATTCTCCGGCACGTTTTGTACCTCCTACTTCTTCTCCCGCAGCTTTTTCAGATATGCATTCTTTACTTCATTCTCATGCCGAAGTCTTCCGATCTCATCCTTCAAATACTGCACATACTCTCTTGTCAGCTTCACGCCGCCCCGGACCGCCACGTCCTGATGCTGCTCCATCTCATCCAGCCACTGCTGCAACGATTTATCCCGAATATCATTAAACGTCGTATCTTCCTTAAAAAAACATCGCTCTCCATTCCCCGCATCATTTTTTTCCGCGCACCCGCATCTTCCAGTTCCAACCGCATCAGCACGAGTTCCTGCCATCTGCCGTCGCGAGTCAGAAAGCCCCGCGGATTTCTTCCATATTCCATAAACCCATACCTCTTATACAGTCTCACTGCGTTTCTCATTGTCACCGACCACCTCAAGTTCCAGCTGCCAGAATCCGGCTTCTTTCGCGCAGTCAATGCAGGCGCCGGTCAGCGCCGCGCCGATTCCCCTGTCCCCAGTATTCCCGCAGGATACTGATGCCGAAATCCGCGCGGTGCCTTAGCTTCTCGCGCGTGCCAAGCGCATGGTTTCCCGCCGATCCCACGAGGATGCCGTCCACAAATGCACAGATCTCAATCTCCGTGCGGCTCGCCTTTTGCGCGGCAAGCCGTTCTTCCATGTCCTCCACCGAGTGCGTCCCTTCGTCCGCATACGTTGTCAGAAAATCCGTCTCCGCGTGTGCCTGTGTAAAATAGTGCAGAAACGCCGCTGCATCCGCCCGTTCCGCATTTTTCAAAAAGACATTTTCTTTGATCTTTTAAGCTGATCTCCCGGTAATATAACATATTGCTCCTCTCCCGCTTTTTGCGCAGCAAGCCGTTCATCAAACCTCATTTGTCACCGAGTATAGCACACTCCTACGCAAAAGAAAGAACGCACTCCTGGACACATCAGAACCTACTTTGCTGCACACGCACGTAATTCTGCAATCTGCTTCTCCGTCAGCGGTACCGTCTGAGAATTGTCATCACAGGTGTTCCTGTTTTCCACAATTAAACCAATGACCGGCGCATATTCCTCTCCTTTCCCTCCACAAAAAATTGCCCTGCTTTTCTATTTTTTTATTAGTAAGAAAACAGGGCAGTCCCATACACAATCTTCT
>VOFJ01002143.1_pt1 | contig 17729 bp, 31 predicted proteins | sample 5384081 | NCBI WGS metagenome assembly VOFJ01 (sample SAMN12384729, study PRJNA508395) | human gut metagenome | isolation source: healthy gut I | host: Homo sapiens
CTTCTTCTTCGCTTTCACAGAATCTGCTTCATATCCAACATTTATTCCAGGCCTTCATCCTCAAGATCCTGTGCCTATCGCGTCAATCGTGCAGCAACTTTAATGTTCAAAATCGCACCTTCAAATCCGGATCATACAACGCCCTATAGAATAGCCATTGAACCATTTCTTTTCTAAAAATATCCTCCCGGTTTCTTTTTTGCAATTTCCTCACAGATATCGACTCGAACCTTGCCCTGCAGAAATTTCTTCCTTGTGATCGTCACTACAGGTTCACTAGCAAAAAAGAAATGTGTCTTTTCGGATTGTAGATACCTTTAAAATCGTAGTATATATTCCTTGGTCTTTTTTGGAAGAGGTCTGCCCCGCAGCGTAATACTCTCTGGTCCGCACATGCACTCATCGGATTATATTGCGGGCTCCATTCCTGCTTCTCGTAGTTATAAGACATGTGCATCTTACAAATACAGTTTTATGCTGTTCCTTAAATTTTGAAACAATTCTTCCTTTTTCCTGTCTGCCTGTTCTTTCAGATATTCCACACTTTTTTCATACTGGTAATCCGATACCATATGGCAGGCGCAAAATTCATCTTCCTTTAATAATGGATGATTCCGTTCACAATTCTCTTATGCCATGGGCATCGGAATACCACATTATCGTTTTTCAAAGCAAAATGTCTCATTCATATTAAGCGGTCTATACATTTTTTCCCAACTCACATACAGCCCACAGCCGGACATAAAAGTTTTCTTTTTTCCAGATAATCTTTTGGTATAAACAAATCCACCATCATGAATTTTCAAGTGGTGACTTTCCCATCCTTCCGATTCCAATTCGAACATAGTCAGGATGGTTTTCTGTCGTATATCCTTGAAGAAGCAGCTCCCTGTGTCAACAAATTGTATTCGTATCCCTCGGACATTTTCATCTCCTCTTAACAAAAGATACGGCAGGAAATTCCCGCCGCATCTCGTTCACTTATCATTTAATTTTCCTCATCCATACGGATTGTTGTAACTAACATTTTCAGACTGCCTTGAAGCATAATAAATTTATCCTTTTCCCTGCAGTAATAATAGACCTTATCTGTTAAAACTCTTTTTTGGAATGTCATTCTCGAATTGGAAGTTCTTAATAAATTCTCAAGTTCTTCTAAGCTGCAAAGTTTTTGAACTGTATATCAGGGCTTCATGGACACTGCTAAATACCACAAAAAACCCCATCCATTAATTCCACCAGTTTTTTTATCACGCCTGGATACAGAACTGCCACAGCACCATTTGAGAGTCCTTTTTACGCTAAGACAGATTCCCTCCTTCTTTTTTTTATCCGAAATAAAATAAGGATCCATATTCATGAAGTCCTCACCAGCATAACCCGGGTGTACATCATTTTTTGAAATCATAGATTCTTGGAGGCAATATACGATAACTGTTTAAAAGAGCCTCGTGTAAAACATCGTCTTTTTCCAGGCCCCATGCTTCCAAATATTTCCGATCTGACTTTCAAATATGTAATCCCATTCTTCAAGGTTCCTGCATGCACATATAACGTGATTGCAATGTCCCCATTGTTTTTATATACGGCATTTTTTCAGTTCATGTCTGTGTTTCCAGGTTCAAAAGCCCCAGAAAAAGATGTTCCTTGACTTTTTCATAATCATTCAGATATCTGGTATTTTCCATATTTCCTACTCTATCCAGATCACACTTCACCCTTTGCTTCTATGTTTTCCATGGAAGTTCCCTCTACATAATCCTGATAAAGTTCTTCCACAAAAAATCCCGCAGATGTCTTTTCCAGAATCAGTTTCAGCGCAGACTACAAATAACCGATCCCCATTTGCGGTTATTCCGGTTTTTTCTTTTTCTTAAAGAAAACATAGTCCTCTGGGAGATGAGTAGCTTTTATGATCCAGTTTCGTAATTCCTGCACAAACTGTTCGTATGTTAAATTTACGTGCATACTAAAGTTTTCCTTTCTTATAATTCTTCAAATGTTTCCATTGAACATTCTCATACCGGAACAAGTTCAACACGGCCGACAGGTAAGGTTACCCTTGATACCACCTTATCCCATTTTTTGCAATTTTCCTGGTGCATCTGTCATAGTAATATATTTCATCTGCCAGAAAATCTTCGTCTGGGGTAGCATCTTCAATTGTCTCTTTTTAGGATTCTTTCCAAGCCTTCTGGATAACACTTGCTCTTCGGATGAATCATCGCTTCGTGAATGCTTGTAAATACAATATAAAAATCATCATCCAAAATTTCTGAAAGTTTTTGTGCCACTCCAGGCAAAGAAAAACAGCCACAGCTCCATTTGTACGCTTATCCGTTGATAAACAACAGCCTACGCGTTCGCCACACAACCTCATTCCATAATTATCGTAGCCATAGGCCATAAAGTCCTCTCCATCATAAGCAGGATTTAAAACTAAACGTTCCCACTGATAAATCCTTGGTGGTGTAAGAAGATAGGTATTTAAGAGTGCATTTTCATAGAGCCTCATTCCTCATCCAGCCCCCATTCTGCCAGGCTATCTTTGCGGATTTTCATGCTCGAAATACGGCCATTACACTGACCCACTTTCATATACAGAACACAGGCTATGCCGTCCACCTCTTTATACACCGCATTTTCCAATGCCTTTTCATGTTTTTCTTATTCAAAAGACGGATAAAAAGGTCCTCCTTCACTTTTGAATAATTATTTACATTCTTTTTTTTTCGAAGAATCCTGCTTTCTTAGTTTTTTAATTTCTTCTGTAACAGTATCTCCAATTTTTATCTATCGAAACACCATCCAGATAATCCTCATATAATTCTTCTGTATGAATTCCACATACTTCTTTCCCTTCTGAACTTACACGACATTCCACAAATAAACGGTCTCCATTCGAGTCATTCCCTCTTCATCTTTTGCTTCAAAATAAATCTGCTTTTCTTGCAGATTTAAAGCATCTAACAGATACCCTCTTAAGTTTTTCAATAAACTTCTCATAACTTAAAATTTCACTCATAGTATTTTCATTTCCTTTCATTAGGATTCATACACATAATGCTTACTTAACTATTGTGCAGCCTTACCTACCTTTTCCAATAATCAGTGCTCTTCCGCTAAATTAACCGTAGTAAAATTTAACCTTTACTTTTTTTTTTCCATATATACAGAAATCTTATCTTCGATTCTGCTATAGTAGTAGAGTTCTTCTGACAATAAATTTTCTTCAAACACCATACCATTTACATAAACACCGATTACCATTTCATTGAGTTCAGCCTTAATATTTTCTAAATTACTCTCATTTACACTGTAAATTACCCTTCGTTCCTGCTTGTAAATATAATATACAAATCACTTGCCATAAGCTGTGCCAGTCTTTGAAGAACGCCAGGATAAAATACAGAAACAGCTCCATATTCTTCAGCATTTGTGGAAAGTCTGAATTCCCCCTAACTTTGTCACTTTTCGATAAGCAGGATGCTCCATTCTCCATAAAGGGTTCTCCCCATTCGTTCCCATGATTTGTATAAAAGGAGAGGGGGTGCCATCTGGTAGGTATTTTTAAATGCCTCTTCCATAACAGCCTCTTTTGTCATTTCCCATTGTTCCAAATGCTTATTTTTTATCTTTATGCCTGTAAAATACTCGTTCGTGTTACTACGCATCATATACAGGACACAAGCGATATCGCCAACATCCTCATGCACTGCATCTTCCATCTCAAGCGAATGATTTTTCTTGTTAAGAGGTTTTACAAAAGGTATTTTTTGATTTTTTGATAACTGTCAGGAGTCATCTTGCCCTCTAACATGCCAACCGTTTTTTAGTTTCTCAATTTCCTCCTGTACAGAATAAAAAATTGATTCCATTGAACTTCCTTCCATAAAACGCTCATATAAATCTTTCACATCAATACCGCACAGTTGCTTTTCCACTTAAATTTTCAAATGTCTCCACAAACAAGCGGTCCTTATTATCTATGGCTTTCTTTTTTAAAAAATATTTGCTGTTCCTGTAAAGTTCAAAGCATTCAAAAGCTGTTTACTTAATACCTCAACAAATTCCAAATATCCTAACTTCATCGTAATAATCCTTTCTGCGGTTTCTCTATGACCGCTGATCCAGCATCCAATTTTTTCAATCTGCAATTCCGTACCATTGATTTTCCTTATATCTTGCGCCATCCACACAGATCTGATTTATAATGGTGATCTCATTGCTATCTGGTTCTTCCTGGACAAAAATAAGAAGATCATTTTTCCGCCCTTTTGCTCTGGGGTTTTTTCCACGTACAACTACAAACCCGTTTTCCCCTGTGCCAGTTTCTTTACAAACCAGGCTACACCATGAGCGGTCCGGATGTATTGCCATATACGCTGCCCCTCGTAACAAAAGCGTTGGAAAATCCAATTCCTCTATCAGTTCTATCTTGGTGCATGAGATTTTCGTATCCTGGTCATCTTCATCCAGATCTCCAAATGCTTTCACACAATAAAGTAAGTGGATTTTTTCCAATTTGGATAGTGGACCAGACAATCCAGCGGATTTTCCGCACAATGGAATCCATTCTGTCTGCAATTTGCTTCCGTTGTCTCATTGATCCCATATCGTTTAAATTGATAACCCCTGCAACTTAAATTTTTTTTCAAACCCTTTGTATGCAATCATATTCAGGCTCTAAATTAAATAAAGAAAAGCTGCTCCGGTTCTTCTTTCTTTTGCGTTGCTGGCTTTGCTGCCACCTTTGCATCTTCGAAACATCTTTCTTCGTATCTGAATCTTTTGATTTTGCTGACAATGTCCTGATTGATTCCGCTCTTTTCCCAGGCTTTCTTTATTGTATCTTTTTCTTCCTGCGCTTTTTTTCTCCATGTCTTTACGGTCATCCAACAGGTAATAGTCTATTACCCAGGCAAATACCTCTGTAGAGCCAATCGCTATACCAGCATTTGCCCCCCACACCAGTTTTTTCCCTCTTTTTTGCTTTTTCTCCAGTGCCGTCTCATATGCTTTTTCATGGACATATTCGATACAGTGTCTCAGCGTCTTATGGGGCTGGAGGATCACATCTTTCATAACAGGATCTTTTCTGGCAAGGTCTAAAAAGATACGTGCCAAGCACGGTCGCATACCCTGAATCCTGCAAAGAAGCATTTCTTCTGTCAGTTTTTCGGTTACTGAACCGGATTGCCCCATTAATGGAACTTTCAACAGACAGCAGCTTTTTCCTGCTATAAATGCATCCGTGTCCTCTTTGGATATGAAACATTCTTTTGCAAGGCTTTCAATTGCCGCTACATTTTGACAGGTCCGGTAATGTTCTGCCAGGACATTTACTTCCTCTATGCTTTTCGCCAATTTTTCCAGCATATAAAGCTCCTCCCGTCATTATGCCGCTTTGGATGCATGATTTTCTACATTTCCTCCAGCTGCCGCTCTTTTTGCACTTCCTGGGATTCCTTATCAAGCTCATTCACCAGATTCAAAGTATTACCCGGCGTACCCAAAGGTTTCCATTCCACTTCTTTTCAAGGGTCTCCGCACTCTCAACAATGTTTTTCCACACACTATCATCCAATGCACGATGTCTGTATTTCTTGTAAAATGGATAGATCTCATACATAGCCTTTTTAACATCCACATAAATAACAGAATCCACATTAGACAACAATCCCATCAGAACCGGATGCCTGTCATATTTTTGGATCAGCTCATGGATTCCAACAGGTCTTTTCTCCTGTGTACAAGCCTAAAAAGTCATTAAATATCGTTCCAACTGTATTTATATTTCTATGTTCCATTCATATCCTCCTCTGCTCTTTTGATTCTTGCTGTTACGGTTTCCGGTAAGCATTCAAACGCTTCTGCAATTGCATTTTTACTGTATCCTTCCAGAAACAGCTTTTTCATCATTTTTTCCTGCTCTTTTTTTCTTCAGCTTTTTCGGGGAGGAATCCCCGATCTTATGCTTCAGAATTTTTTACTTAACGGATGATCCGGTCCATATTGATAAATTTTCCAGGCCTCCGCTGCATTTAGTCCGCAGACAATTGCCAGAACCAGGCAATAATAGCCTGCATACTCTTCATTTCTTATGCCCTCACCTTCTTTATAGTTCTAACATTTTTTCGGTTCCCGGCATTTTCCATTTATGCATGTCCTCCTTTCTTTTTCCTGTTCCATGTTTCTCATCCGACATACTTCTATTTTTTTCGAATTATCCCTCTTCTCCTTCCTTTTGTATTTGCTCCCTTTGCCTAGATTCTGAATTTTTGACAACAAAAAAGACACCAAAAAATCCATTCCAGGTTTTTGATGTCTTTCTATATTTCTCAGATCTATTGTCTCAAATAATTGCTCCCGGTATTTTGCCAGGACAAAACTTCTTCTGCATAGGGTGCTATGCATAAACGATAATTCGATTATAGAATAGCACAATATATAGTGTGTGTCAACGTTATATTTCCATATATTGTGTGTTGTACCTGTATTCAGTCAATCTATTAGGAACAGCGTCTCTCCATAAACCACTTATCAAATTCATAATATAAGTGGCTCTCTTTCCCATTCACCATTACCGTATAACGGATCCCGGTTCCGCCTGCTTTTCGGCTTGCACAACGTTCCCTTTGCAAGGACACGGTCCACATGATATTTTTTCTCCATCTTCCCAGATAAATTCCACCGGGCTCATAGTCCCATCCTTGTCAAAATTCACAAGAACCTCTACATATACTTTTGCATTTTCCATTTACCAACTACCTCCCATTAAAATATCCCACCGGATGAACCGTATGTGAACTCTGCGCATCCAGGCTTGCCAGATGCTTTGTCCTGGTACACAAACGCTTTTTGGATACTGAAATACCCAAACCTTCTGCGTATCTCATCCACGGCCTGATCCATTTTTTCCTGCTTTTCCCGTTGTTCCTCGCTTATAAACAAATAAAAAGCTGTACTGGTATATCCGCCAGTACCAGTTTTTTTCCGCGCGGATACCAAGGCTTCTGATCGGATGTTGCCAGTTATAATGTTCTATAAAAAGCGCGTTGGCAGCAGCCATAATTTCATTTGTAATATCCGTAGGGGCACTCCAGCTTTTTTGCCTGGAAAATGAAAACAGCCCGCTGTCCCGGATTGTAATGGACACCACCTTGCATTTAAAACCATGTTTCCTTAGCCTTGCTGCAACACTTTCTGATAACGCCATCAATACAATCTGCACATCCAGGTTGTTTACTAAGTCTCTTGGCGTAGTCGTACTATTGCCAATAGACTTCATAGGCGCCTCATACCCTTGGGACGATACCGGAGAGTCATCCCATCCATTTGCAAAAGAATAAAGAACCAGGCCCATTTTTCCAAATAAACGCTCTAAAAACTCAGGATCCGACAAAGCAAGCTCACCAATTGTTTTAATTCCATAACGATCCAGAGTCTTCCTGGTAGAACGTCCGACATACAAAAGATCCGCAGCCGGAAGTCTCCAGAGCAATTCTTTATAATTTCCCTTTGAAAACGCTGTAATCCCATCAGGCTTTTTTATAATCACTTCCCAGCTTTGCGAAGATCTTATTCCAGGAAATACCGATGCTAACTGTAATTCCCAGTTCCTTTTTTTCACCCGCCAGCTGATTTCCTCTGCATTTTTCTTCCATCCCCTTTTTAAAATCGCACTGTCCGTAACGTCTAACCAGGCTTCATCACATCCATACGGTTCAACCAGATTCGTGTACTCTCCATAGATTTCCCTTAGCATAGAAGAAAACTTCAAATACAAATCCATCCGTGGCGGTACAAAATAAGATCCGGGCATGCCTATTTTTGCCTGCCAGAGCGCCATTCCGGTCTTCACCCTCTTTTTTCTTTGCTGTATAATTGGCTGTCAAGATAATCCCATGCCTGGCTTCCGGATCCCCGCCTACTGCCAAGGGGATGCCCGGCATACTCCGGGTGGTATAACATTTCCACGCTGGCATAGTCGGGTAAGAGAAGAGCATTACTGTCCTTCCCTCCCCTAAGAACCGTACGTGATAGTTTCCCATCATACGGCTCAAGCCTTATAAAGCCTATTGCTGCCACAATAAGCCGGTTGTATATCATTCGTATACAAATTTGAAATTGCTGTAGGATTTATTTTTTGCGTTCAGCGAAGTATTCCATCCAAATTTCATCGTAGGGATTCGCTTCCGCTTTAATACGTGTAAAACGGGTAATGTTTGTGTCGGTTGCATATACTAATGCGAGATAATTATCCTCCGTCAGCTTTTCAGAGAAAGTCCAGCTACGGTTTCCGATTCTGTGGAAATATTTATCTCTTATCCATGCGGCTGGTTTGTTTTTATGTCTACGTCGGCACCATCTCCATAGCGCCTTGAATGTCTGCCAGTCCACATATCTAAATGCAACCGAAGATACGTTATACTTCTGAAAGTTCACCCATCCTCTGATAATAGGATTCAGGCATTTGATCAGATCGGGATTGCTTGCCCGTTCGGAACTTCTTAATTGTTCCACGAATTTTACGCATAATTGATTTAACATTCTGTTTTGATGGTTTGGTAAGTAATTTATCCCCATATTTACGAATATTACAACCCAAAAAAGTCAAATCCATCGTGTATGTTCGTAATAACTGTCTTTTTCATCCGATAATTCTAATCCTCTTTCATGCATGAACTCTTTTACTAAAGGTAGTACCTCGTTTCTTAATAGTTCCTCTGATGCTCCTGTAATAATGAAATCATCTGCATAGCGCACCAGATTTACTTTTGGATTTATCTGTCTACCTTTCGACCAATACCGTTTGAACTTATTCTTCAATAATCTTTCTAATCCGTCCAATACATAATTACACAGCGTCGGTGAAATAGTACCTCCCTGTGGTGTTCCTTGGTCAGTAGCATTGAGTTTTCCCTTTTCCACAAATCCAGCTTTAAGAAATTTGTGCAAAATTTCTTTGTCCATAGGGATATTCTTTCTTTTGCATCCATTCATGATTTATGTTATCGAAACATCCTTTTTATGTCACCTTCCAACACCCATTCTGGTGCTGTTTTTCGAGCCAAGTCGACAAAACATTGCTCTATAGCGTCTTGAACACATCTGTTGGGTCTGAATCCGTATGAAGTGCCGTCTGCCAGAGTTTCTGTGACTGGTTCCAGTGCCATTTTGTGTAATGTTTGCATTGCCCTATCTTTCATTGTAGGAATACTCAGTGGTCTCTTTTTTTCCATTTTTCTTTGGAATGTAGATTCGTCTGAGCGGTTGAGGTTGGTATCCTCTTCTCTGAAGTGTGAATATGGCGTTAAATTTGTCCTCATTACTTATCCAACACACGCCATCTACTCCAGGTGTTCTTTTTACCCTTGTTTTCTGTTACTCTTTTTACAGCAATTGCTTTTTGCATAAAACGAATGAGTCAGAGTCCATTGTAAGGATTTGATTTTTTCCTACTCTGTTCTCCTTTACAGCCTTTGCAATACGCATCTGCAGTTTCTTAACCTCATATTCAGCTGTTCCAAAATCAATATCCTTCCAGCTCTTAATGTGATTTGAAGATGCACACGATTTCTCGTACATTTGCATTTCTCCTTTCAGAAATTCTGCTAATTCTCTTGCAACATAAGACCAGACGGAAGTCTGCCCCCTTTCGGGTGAGTATATTCTCTATCCTTCTCATTACAAGAAGGCATTCGCTTTCGCCGTCCTCCTTACCCGCACATCTATCGGTTTCCCTTACGGGTTACTTTCCGTATCTTTATGGAGATATACGGGCTTACCTTGTTCCACTACATTTATGCTGGTAGATTAGGCTTCACCTTTCTGCCGACGGTTCTATAGTCCGTGTGGTGGCTGTTTCAACCCCCAACCAAACCGCATTCCCATTTTGGGCCAGGCCCAGCAACCTTTGGCCTGTTCGCGCATAACGGCATTTACCAGTGATTCAGATATCTTAGCCATTCTATCCCAGTCATCATCTCCTCAAGTCAGTGTTGCTCTTACTTGTTCTTATCCTCACGGAATCAGTTCTACATCTCTGTAAAGATGATTTTTCATATCTCGTTTCCTCATAGCAGTTACCCGCTACTTTGTAGATATTAGACTCAACTGACGGAACAGCAGGTCTTACACCTTACGGTAAGACAATAAATGTAGTGACTTTCAAGTCACACAAAACAATTGCGTCACTGTGTAAGATGGTACGTTCCACACTTCCCGCCTCTTTTCTCGAACGTTTGTTCTTTTTTTGTTTATTATATCTACTCCAAGGCAGAATGTAAAGTGGTAATCTTCTCCAAAATCCCTTTAGCCCCGAATATCGGGACAAAACCTATTAAACAACACCTGTTAATTTCTTTTTTCGCTCCGATCGTTACGAATACATAGAAAAAGGCTACTATGCCAGGTTGGTTTTAGGATAATCAAAGTTCTTGAGGGTCTCTCTTCGTGAGGGGCAAACTTGAGGGTTTTTATAGTGAAACCCTCACGAAAGACCCTCAACAAGTTTGGCAAACCCTCAAGAACTTTGATTATCCTGGTTTTATCGCATAGCAGCCACTTTTTAAAATCGTATTTTCTTATTTAAAATAACCTCTGCTGTTCATAGGGGACATACCGTTCCAGCAGAGCCGGTGTCTGGGATAAATTTCTTTTGCACATTTTTTTCATCCCATAGCCAGGGGATAATCTGGTCTTTTTCCAGAATCGGGGGCATCCGATCGTGAACAGGGCTCATGGAAGCATTCGCTGCAGTGGTCAAAATCACAAACCGATCTTCCTTACCAAACCGATCATAAAATCCAGCCAAATAAAGAGGGGTTCTATCCTTCCGGTAAAATGTATTTTTTTTTCTTTTAACCTACTCCATTCATAAAATCCGGCAGCAGGAATCACGGTCCGGTGATAATGGATTCCATTTTGAAACATTCTTTTTTCTGTCACCGATTCCACCCGGGCATTAAAAATGACGCCTTTATTCTGCCATTCAGGATACCCCCAGGCTTTTTACACAACTGTAGTTTTTTATGAGCGGGGCTTACAATTACAGGTGCAGCTTCTGTGGGATGAATGTCGCCAGTTATCAGTTCTCGCCCAAAAAGATACCTCTACTTCAGATACAATTTTCTGGATATCCAAATAAGTTTCCTCATCCATATAATACCTGCCGCACATTTTATTCTGCCTCCAGAGCGTTTTCCCGAACAAATACTATAAGATCACTCATTTCCCCAACTCCACTTGTTTTTCGTTTGAATATCTCTACACACAACCAGATCTGGTGAATAGGCAATTACTTCCAGTCCCATAATTTCATTCTCATCCAGGCAGAGAATGGTATTCTCGATCAGTTCATAATCGTAGGCCTTCTGATTCTCAATCAATATAAATTTGTCTTCAGACAAATACAAATCTGATTCCGCCTCAATCACATACGCCCGGTCCGACTGTTCCCCCATTCATAAACAGAAATCCACCATAAAGAATCGTCAACCAAACTATAGTAAAAAATAAAATCATTTGATTTCAGGACTTGAAACTGATCAATTTTTTTTCATCCTCTATTTCTTCTGATTCATAAGATCCATCTGGATGAATGCAAAGATCGTTGTTTTTCCATTCTGGAAGATCGTAATATGGCAGTCCCCATTCGAATCAAAATCTGCCGCATTAAAATCTTCTACCTCTGCTGCCAGCCAATGCCCTTTTAGATCCTCACTGGTAAGCTGTATTCCATCCATCTTAGGTTTCTCTAAGATGGAATCTCTTTCTAAGTTAAATTTCGCTGGCACTTCACCAACAGATGTATTATCGGCAGCATAAAGTGTCACTGGTGAAACCAAAAGCAACATGGCAGCAGTTACTGGCATTAATATTTTCTTTAGCATCTTTTCTCCCTCTCAACCTGTACCTATCGTCTTTTTTAGTAACCGTTTTCCCATTTCCTTATATAAAAAAATGGCAACTTCATAAATGTCTCATTATTCAACATGATTTTCTTCTTTTTTTCCTTACATCTATGATTTCACCCACAAATACATAATGCGGCTGCCATCCACCCTTAAAATCCGGATAGACTTCTGGTTTTGCCGCATAATATTCCTGGATTTCCGGGGCTAAATCTTCCCGTGAGAACTGGTGCTGATACAGCTTCTTGCAAAGAAATGTACACTCTGCTTCCTCAAACGTGACACCCTGTCCCATTTTTACAGGTGTAAAACCTACTGCTTATTTTATTTTCATCCCGTCCGGAGTGTGATCCAAGATATCCCAATGCCTTACGGCTGGTTTCCGGATAAAAACTGACAGTAAAAATATCACTTTCTTTTAATACCTCACTTGTGTAACGGGCTGGATGGACATATACGGTTACCGTAGACCTACTGTTCCCAGCTGTCCCCCAGATATTCCCAAAGGCTTCCCCAGCTTACCGTACAACAGTTATAATGCTGTATATTCCCAGCTGTCACAAGCGCCCATTTCTTATCAAATAATTCAAATACTTTGTATTCTTCCCTTTTTATAATCCTGCATAACAGCCCTCCGGTTCTGTCTATTTTATGAAGATTTGTTTCTCTTACTATTAGAATATCAATCTACCAATAATGGCGCAAGGCTTTCTTGCAATTTTTCGGACGAAATCATATTACTTCTTTCACTGCCATACAAACCAGAGTAGTTGCCTTCATAAGTTTCCCATCAATTCCATCCGGTTTACATGTATTCTGGAAAAAATTCATAACGTGCTTACTCTGATGTTCCACCAAAAAGGGAAGTGCTGTCTCTTCAACACTTCCCAAAATTTGCTATATATTCCAATACGAATCAGTTTTTTTCACGAAACATGTTTTCTTTATGACAATTTATTCCCGTAATCCTCCAGTTGATGAAATATCCCCATAATATATACCTCCAAATCAACTACTTTGACAATCATCAAGTAGGACATATCCGTAAGAATAACTTCCCTGTATTTTTAAGGATTTTAGATATGCGTCCCGACATTCTGGAAATTGATATGGGTTCTCTTCCAGGCAATCATATGCTTTTTCTATACATGCCAGTAAATGTTCTGCCGCTATATTATTCCCCCAGCCGATATACAAGATAATATAGGCATTCATCTAATTGTTCTTCCGCACGCTCTGTAACAATTAGTTTATAAACCATATTTCCCCCTCATTGCGCTAAGCGATTCTCTGGCATCTTTTACGCTTCCCTCTTTAATCTGCCTTTCGGAAGTTTCCAGCGCCTGATACATTCTTAGCTTCTTCATGGCTCTTTCATAATTTTCAATACTCATAATCACCATATCGCCATATCCATTCTTGGTTATATAAACTGGTTCCTCACTTCTATGGCAAAGTTCGGATATCTCCGCTGTGTTTTTCAAGTCTTTAATCGGAATAATCTGTGGCATATAAGGCACCTCCTTTGATGGGATTATCATACCATAATTATGTCATTTCGGCAATGGCTGATAGAAAAATATATCATACAAGTTTACGGATTCTCACAAATCATTTCCATATCTGTTATCTCCAAATTCTCTCTTATTCACCAGCTTTACTCCAAGATGGCAGTATTTATCACATTTCAGTTTCTCATCTGTTTCAACCACTTCACGGATAAATGTTAAAATACTTTTTAATGGATATTTGGAATCCAGCGTGGTAATTGCAATGTAGCCTTCGTGTTTTTCCGAAGTTGCATAAAGCATTCTTATCATAAAAAAAGAAAAAAAGATGGCTAACGACAACCATCTTTCTCTCCGTTATATGTTTCATTATATTTCTATAGCAACGAAACAAAATTTATTTTCTCCTGCATCAACTAATAGTGACCGCTCCGTTTGCGGCACACTTAATTGAAAAATGTTCCTCCAGCACCTTTTCCAGTTTTTATGTGCTGGCAATAAAAATATCCAAGCGCAACATCACCTGCTTTTGAAGCATCTTTTGTAATCACCTTATAAACATTACGGTACAAGAATCTTGCAGTCAGGAGTTGCATTTGTGCACTCTGCCTTTTTTCCATTATATCTAAAAGTAGCCTTCAAAATATATTTTACAAACACCGTATTCGTATTTTTATCTTTTACCCGGTAAGTCTTTGTGGCTGATGTGGTTTTCCATCCAGCTCTTGCAGAGAGACGGAATTTTTTTCTTCATAAGACTCAATTTCAATCACCGTATCTTCATCAAGATCAATGTATTCCCTTTTTAGTAAAACGGCATTTTCCTTATTTTCATATGGCTTGATTTCAGTATCTGCCTTTACCGTCACCATACTACCAAGGGAAATAATCATGGTTAATAATACACACAACAAACTTTTCATTTTTCTCATAAAGAGCCTCCTTTGTAATTATCCTATTTTTAAATCGAGAAATGGATTCTTTTCTCCCCTCCTTCCCATTTCCACTACATTTCCGATTTAATTTTGTAAATCGACGGTAATACCATCTCCAACTGGAACCGCCAAGTCTTCCGGTGCCTGGTCTTCATCATATACCGTTCCTATTTCTTCTATGTAAGTATCTTCCGATTCTTTCTGCTCATAGGAAACCGTTTTTCCTGTAGTTCCTGAATAGTGATAGAGCTGTAGCGTTAACTGTTTTGCATGATCCAAAATTCCCAAATCTTGTAATTCAAAAATTAGATTCGGTTTATCATAGGAAGTGAGATTAAAAACATATTCATTTCCTAAATCGTCCTTCCCGCGAAGCCAAAATTCGTCGTCCTCCGTCATATCGGAATATGATCCAGAAATGGTACATCCGAAAATATTATATTTCATTTCTGAAATCAAAAACGTCTGATCCTTCTCAATTGGGATAGACACTTGAATGTCAATTTCTTTTGTGTCTGCCTGCAGTGCTTCTGGATCTGCTGTAAATGAAAAACTATATACATCCCTTTCTTCAACCTGCTCATTTTGATTTTGGAAGGTTCCTATTTGAATTTCAAATTTCTGGGAATGCCAAATCAGCTCTACTTCGATTAAATTTCGCTGCAAAGTATTTGGAAGTCACTTTTTCTGATCCGCTACTGTTATCAAGCGAATATTGATTTTCTAACGCTAATGACTCGCCATCAACTGCGACCTGAATGCTGCTCATGGAAATATCATTTTCGCCTTTTTTCATCCGTCGGGAATATGCAATCCAAAGGCTTTTTGCATCCGCTGCAACTTCCTCTAACGAAACCGCAATCCCATTTTTTTCGATTGTCTTTTGAATTGTTTTCACATATTCATCTGTTTCCTTCTCAATTCCCAAAATCCGGCCAATAAGAGAAGTCATTTTATACCAGGCTGCTTTTACCTCATTCTGATGTGTAAGTCCACCACCAATAGCAGCCACTAATATGATACAGGCTGCTGCAACCCGTATGTAGCGCTTGACTCTTACGATTTTATTTTCTTTCCACGGTTTCGCCGCCCTGATAAATGTATTTCTCATCTATATCCTCAAATGCCGTTAAAAAATCCCATCCTTTATTATCCCTCATAGCCAGCCTCCTTTAATAAACCATAAAGTTTTTTTCCCTGCTACGAGCCAAAACTGACTTGATCTTACTTTTCCCCACAGGCATGTCGGTCTGCTATCGCTTTTATAGGATCCATATACCAGTAGCGTCTAATAAAAAAATATCTCGGTCACGTTCCGAAAGCGTTGATAAAAAGTGGTCAAATAATTTTACAAGTTCTTTCTTTTTTTTAAATAGATTTCAATGTCAGAAGAAATTGCACTTCCAATTTTTTCCACTTCCCCAGCAATATCTTCCATATGTGAATCCACCCGTTTCTGCGCATTTCTTTTCCGATAACGGTCGATTGCTGTATTTTTTGTTATTTTTGAAACAAAGGAAGACAAAAAATAGATGGTCTTCTTGGAGGAATGCTGTTCCAGGTAAAAAGCCATGTATCATTTTACACACTCTTCAGAATCCTCCCTGCTGTATAAAATATTGTGTGCAACTATGTAACACATATTTTGATATTTATTTTTTGTCTCTACAATTGCATTTTCATCTCTGGCAAAATATAAATTAATGATCTGTGCATCATCCATCCTAAGCTATCCTCCCTTTTCACCTTATATCACGTATTTTATTTCAATTGGTCGCATGAAAATATAATTTTTTTTTTTTTTGCAGAAAAGGAAATGAAATATATTTCGTTCCTAATTCCTTTTCTGCATTTCCATTTACTGGTCAATTACTTCTGTCATATAAGCTCCCTGACCATCTACCGCAGTAACTATTTCTTTTCCGTCTTCTGTTTCAATAATCTGCCCCACTGATACCTGATCCTGTGGTCCGCTGGTGCTTAAATCCGGATCTTCGTCAAATGTGGCCAGCGGGTACATTACCCGTTCTCCCTTTGCATTGAAAAATTCATGTAATTCAACTCCAGAACTGGCAGCCACTGAAACTGCACCAATCAGCATACACGCTGCCGCTCCAATCCAAAACTTTTTTTCGTTTCATCATGCTGCTCCTTTCTCTTAACCGTGATTATTTTTTTTATATCCACAAATACTACAGGTCTTCTTCAAAAACGGATAACTATGTTTACTGCAATATGTCCATGGAGTGTAAGTTTTTATCCCCCCTACGATGGCATTTATTACATTTGTTTGAGATAATCAGCCGTTCTTTGTAACAGATTCCAGCTGTTCCCAACTGTTTGAAAATCTGTCTTTTTTACCAACAGCTTCTAAATATCTCGCCGGATGTTCACATGGCGCATTTGTCGCATAAGAAGAAATCGCTTCAATCGGTTCTGTTACAAAAGATCCATCTTCATTTATTCTGACAATTCTTTCCTTAGCACCAGTTTCTGTTACATAAATGTTTCCACTGGAAATTACTTCCTGCGCTTCATTTTCCGCACCCATTACAGAGATACCCTGCCCTGCCATATTTCCCATAATTGTAACACTTGTCATAATAATTGCCATCCACTTTTTAATCCACTCATCCTTTTTACTTCGTTTTCTTAAATTTTTCCCTATAAGTTGTAAATAAAAATTTTTAGAGCCCTCCCTTCAAAGTTTCGTTATTCCTTTTCACTATATATCACGTAAAATTTCGGTATCCGTTGCATCCTTGCTAAAAATAATTTATTTTATTCTCAAAACCTCCAGCCCTAATTTTGCACACAAACAGGATCCGTTTATAATCTGTGTCTTGGCGTTTTATAAGTAGCCATAAATCAAAAAAGCCCCCGACAGCATAGTTCCAAAGATCCATACTATCGGGGCTTATCCCTCATCTCATCATAATTTCCATATTCTCCGACGATAAAAAAGCAATTTATCAATAGTGCTGTTCCACAACTTATTTTCAGCCAGGCTGTCAAGGCATCTTTTTATCTCTTCTTTTTTGCATGCACTCAATGGTCCAGGTGCGTTCTTTTGTTTCTGGCAGATAGCCAAGCACTTCCTGCCAGGGGAAGGTTTCCGCTTCAAGTCCCGATGTGGGAATCCCGGTCTCCGCAGTTGTCGTGGATATGGACATGGCTTTACATAGGGAGCCAGATTTTTCGCCCACTCCACGACATCAGGGAAGAATAACAGTGTGCGTGCCCGATGTCCAGGCACAGCAAAGTTCCGGCTGGTTCACCCTCTCATAAACATCAAAAGGAGCCTCAGTCATCATCAAATACATTTTTCTAAAACAATTTCTATTTCTGTTTTTGTTCTTTCATAAATT
>VOFJ01003004.1_pt1 | contig 17729 bp, 30 predicted proteins | sample 5384081 | NCBI WGS metagenome assembly VOFJ01 (sample SAMN12384729, study PRJNA508395) | human gut metagenome | isolation source: healthy gut I | host: Homo sapiens
CAATTACTTCGTTCCAGTTGCATTATTTACTGGATATCTTTCACGCTGTTCCGAATTCACATCCAGTTATATCGGGATAGGGGGCATCACTCCCTGCGCAGGGGGGGAGGAAGAGAGTTCCCGCTTTTCGTCGCCTCCGGCTTTGCGGAAAAGCCACGCCAGGTTGCCCCGCAAGCAGGCGGGCGCCCATCCCGCCATCACGGCGGCCCACATCCCAGCCCAGCCCCAGAATACCTTGGAAGGCCAAATTTTGACGCCCAAAATAAGAACGATGTTCTGCACAATGATGCGCTCTGGCTTAGGAAAGCATCATCCCAGCCGGAACGGCAAAGGATCTCCCTTCATCACCACCCCATCAGCCGCCTGAGGGAGGCCATTATCGGACCCCTACCGCCCGCCATGGCTACCGATGTCTTGGCAGGGGAAGGGGCGTCATTTGCCACAAATCCCCCACAAAGAGGCAGCACAGCCCCGTTTCAGGTTTCAGCCGGCGCACATGCTCCAGGCTTGCCCGGCGAGGGCATCGGCCCGCAGATACCCCCGTCCATCCCTGCTTAAGCCCCGCGCTACGTTTCAAGGCGAGAATCCCGTCAATCAGCACTTGGAAGCGGGTTTGGAAACGCGGTTCCGCAGAACTTCCGCACACGCTCCGCTCCAGCGGCGCGGTCCGGGCAGGCGGAGGCATCCCAAGTATGCCGTCAACGCGCCGCGCGCAAAACGGTCACGCCATGGTCTTCTCCCTCCTCCGTCCTCACGCCGGCCTCTTGAAGAAAGACTTTCCCCACAGAACCGGTCTCCCTCTACGCGGGCTGAAACGCCGCCGCCCGTCTCTACCAGTTCCGCCACTGCGATCCGGGAACCAGAGTCCTTCATATGCCTTCACAATGGAACGCCCCCAGCGGATGGGGAGGCAAGGGGGTTTCACATAGAATCTTCTTTCTGGTCATTAAGTTTCGCTTCTGGAATTCACCCGAAAGGCATTTATACACCCGATAGCAATTTTCGTTTCTACCGGAATTCCGGTACGTTTTCTATTTCCTTTGCAAAGAGTTCCGCCTGATTATACCCTCTCTCCCTCCTGCGTTTCCGATGCAGCGGAACCGGTATGATTGCATCTATCCCCAGTCTTGAAATCCACCGGGCATACTGTATACATGCCATTTTTCCATAAAAGCTGCATATTCACGCCGATTGGCATATTTAAAACGATACAGCGAGTGTTGCACTGCCCCTGATAAACAAATACTGCCTTTCCCGAATCAAAAAAATTTTTTCCGGTCACAGTCACCACAATATTCCTTCCTGGCATTCCCAATGGGTTTTCCGCACCGTTTACAGACCGGTTCCTGCACCAGTTCTGCCTTTCCGATGCACTCCGGGCAGATTTCCCCATCCGGCGGTATTACCTCATCACACAGCGGGCATCTTCTTGGGAATATAATATCCAGTATATTCATTATTTCCTTTCCAAAACTCTCTTTGCACATATTAGCACAGTCCCTTTTGCAAAAACATTAACATTCTCTTAATTTTTCCTGATAAAAATAGGATTTAATTTATTGACTTATTTTTCTCTACTTATTATAATTAGTCTATTCGGATTAACGCTTTAATGCATAAACGCGCAGACGCACGAACGCGTTAAATCAAAAAAACATTACATATTTCAGGAGGAAATTATTATGAAAAAAAATGAAGAAATTTCTCTCTCTTTCAGTTGCAGCAGTTCTTGCGCTCAGCATGACCGCCTGTGGCTCCAAAGCAGGAGATACCCAAAACGCTGACGCTACAGAGAAAAAGTTCATCCAACGCAAAGTACACCGTTGGCATCTGTCAGCTCGTACAGCATGAGGCATTAGATGCTGCAACAAAAGGATTCAAAGACTATCTTACCGAGAAATTAGGTGATGACGTTGTTTTTTTGACGAGCAGAACGCCCAGGGTGATTCTGCCACATGTGCAACTATCGTCAACTCCTTCGTTTCCAAAAAACGAAGACCCTGATTCTTGCAAATGCAACTGCTCCTCTTCAGTCTGCAGCTGCTGCAACTACAGATATTCCTATTCTTGGAACTTCCGTAACAGATTATGCAACCGCTCTTGACATTTCTGACTGGTCAGGCACAACAGGACGTAACATTTCTGGAACTTCTGACTTAGCTCCTCTGTCCGAGCAGGCAGCTATGTTAAATGAATTATTCCCGGATGCTAAAATGTCGGACTGCTTTACTGCTCCGCAGAAGCAAACTCACAGTATCAGATTGACGTTATCAAAGAAGAATTAGAAAAATTAAATTACACCTGTACTGCATATTCTTTTTTCGTTGATTCCAACGATATTGCAAGTGTTGTCCAGAGTGCTGTAAATGATAACGATGTTCTTTACGTTCCTACCGACAACACTGCAGCTTCCAATACAGAAGTTATCAATAACATTGCAGGGGAAGCCGGTGTTCCAATTATTGCAGGGGAAGCCGGTATCTGTAAAAGGATGTGGTGTTGCTACCTTATCCATCAGCTACTATGACCTTGGATATCAGACAGGTAAAATGGCATATGAAATCTTAGTAAATGGTGCAGACCCATCCACTATGGAAGTTGAATTTGCTCCAGCAGTTACCAAACAGTACAACCCTGACATCTGTGAGAAGCTTGGCATCACTGTTCCAGACGATTACGAAGCTTTAGACATGTCTGAGTAATTTTTACTTTTGAATTATTTATTTAGAAACCGGAGGAACTTATTGTGGAATTGCAAATTGCTGATTTATTAAACGCTATGCCCGGTGCTGTAGCCCAGGGATTAATCTGGGGTATTATGGCAATCGGTGTATACATCACTTTTAAAATACAGGATGTGGCAGACTTAACCGTGGATGGAACCATGAGTCTTGGCGGTGCTGTCTGTGTTACTCTGATTGCTTCTGGACAGAATATCTGGGTAGCAATCCTTGCCGCTACCATATCCGGTATGCTGGCAGGATTAATTACCGGAATCTTTTCCATACAAAAATGGGAATCCCGGTAATCCCTTGCAGGTATTTTAACCCAGCTTGGATTATACTCCATTAACTTAAAGATTCTTGGCGGCAAATCCAACCAGGCAATCAGCGCTGACAAATACGATTTAATTGTATCCTTACGATATGTAAAAAATGTGGCTTTTTTATAAAAACACCATATTTATCGTTGCTATCTTCGTCATCGCCATTATAGCTATCCTGTACTGGTTCTTCGGAACTGCAAGAGGCTGTTCTATCCGTGCTACCGGATGCAACCCGAATATGAGCCGTGCCCAGGGTATCAACACAAATTTCAATACCGTAATCGGTTTAATGATTTCCAACGGTCTTGTTGGTCTTGCCAGCGCTCTTTACTCACAGTATCAGGGATTTGCTGATGTCAATGCAGGACGTGGTGCTATCGTAATCGGTCTTGCTGCCGTTATTATCGGTACTGTATTGTTCGAAAAGATTTTCCACAACTTTGCGTTGAAGCTTTTTTTATCTGTCGCTATCGGTGCTGTTATTTACTACGCTGTACTTCAGATTGTTATCTGGCTTGGTCTTGATACCAACTACTTAAAAGCTGTTATCTGCACTTGTGGTTGCTTTCTTCCTTGCAGTTCCTTACTGGAAGAAGAAATATTTTACAAAACCAGTAAAGAAAGGAGCCAAAACCAATGCTTAAAGTTGATCATATTTACAAAACATTTAATCCGGGAACCATTAACGAAAAAAACCGCTCTTAACGGCACTACCCTTACTTTAAACGAAGGTGATTTCGTTACTGTCATCGGTGGAAATGGTGCCGGAAAATCCACTTTATTAAATGCTATTGCAGGAGTATTCCTTGTGGATGAAGGTTCCATTTCTATTGATGACGTAGATGTTACAAGAATGTCTGAGCACAGACGTGCCAGTTTCTTAGGCCGCGTATTCCAGGATCCTATGATGGAACTGCTGCTACCATGGGAATCGATGAGAATCTTGCCCTCGCTGCCCGTCGTGGCAAAAGCAGAGGTCTTGGAAGCGGTATTACTAAGGCAGAAAGAGCACATTACAAAGAATTGTTAAAAGAGCTGGATTTAGGACTTGAGAACCGTCTTACCTCTAAAGTCGGACTGCTTTCCGGTGGACAGCGTCAGGCACTGACTCTTCTTATGGCTACTTTAAACCGTCCAAAGCTGCTTCTCTTAGATGAGCACACCGCTGCTCTGGATCCAAAGACTGCTGCAAAGGTTCTTACTCTTTTTCGGATAAAATAGTTGCAGAGCAGAACCTTACCACTCTGATGGTAACACACAACATGCGTGATGCAATTGTTCATGGCAACCGTCTGATTATGATGAATGAAGGTCAGGTTATCTTAGATATTTCCGGAGAAGAGAAAAAGAATCTTACCGTAGAAGATTTATTAGAGAAATTCGAAGAAATCAGTGGCGAAGAATTTGCCAATGACAAAGCTTTATTATCCAAGTAATTGGTATCTGCCGGTTTTTTTAAACGAAAATTGACAAATGACTTGCTTTGCAAGTTGTCAGACACGCAAAAAAACCAGCCGGAATTCTGCAAAATACAGAATTTCGGCTGGTTTTTTTTTCTTTCCAGACACCCGTAAGAAGCGGTCGGTGGAAGGTTCTGCATATCTGTACAGCCAACCACCTCTACACATTTTTCTTCCAGTCTTGCCCGTAGACCGCTGTATCTGGTCTGCTCTGTAATATTCTGTTCCATCTCATAGAAGCACATTTCATTTCCCACAAGAGTTACACACTTTCTTGCACGGGTTACCGCTGTATACAAAAGGTTCCTGTTCATCAGCATTCTCAGGCCCCAAGAAGCGGAATTACAACTGCCGGATATTCACTACCCTGGGATTTATGTATTGTAATAGCATATGCCAGTTCCAGTTCCTCTAATATTTTAAAGGAATACTCTACCACCTTGTCTTCATCATAGACCACGGTCATTGTCTCTTTATAATCATTGATTTCACGGATAATTCCCGTATCCCCATTAAACACACCGGTTCCACGGTCAATGGCAAATCCATATTTACTCAAGACCTCCCACTCCATCTGATAATTATTTCTTATCTGCATGACCTTGTCCCCTTCGCGGAACACTTTATCGCCATACTCTTTTTTCTTTCTTATCCGGAGCGGAGGATTTAAGTATCGCTGCAGGATGGCATTCAATCGTTCTACGCCCAGATTTCCTTTTTTCATCGGAGTCAGCACCTGGATATCATAAGGCTGTGCATTTACAAATTTAGGCAGTTTCTGCATAATCAGCTGCAGTACCACATTGATAATCACATCTGCATCATATCGTTTCAAAAAAAAAGAAATCCATGCTCTTGTTATCTAACACTACTTCTTCTCCCCGGTTGATTTTATGGGCATTGACAATGATATCACTCTGGGATGCCTGTCGGAAAATCTTGGTAAGCTGTACCACATGGAACTGTCCGCTGTCGATAATATCCTTTAATACGCTTCCCGGTCCTACGCTCGGAAGCTGGTTTACGTCTCCTACCAGAATCAGTCTTGTTCCGGCTACCATTGCCTTCAGAAGGGACTGCATCAGGCTGATATCCACCATAGACATCTCATCGATAATTACAACATCCGTTTCCAGTGGATTACTTTCATTTCGTTCAAATCCTCCCGCTCCTTCCATTCCACCGTTTAATTCCAGCATCCGGTGTATGGTTTTAGCTTCATATCCGGTCATTTCGCTCATTCGCTTTGCAGCTCTTCCGGTAGGTGCTGCCAGGAAAATGTCCAGGCCTTCCAGTTCAAAATATTTGATAATACTGTTAATTGTCGTCGTCTTACCAGTTCCGGGTCCACCGGTGATTACCAAAAAGTCCGTTTCTTACTGCCTCCGAAACAGCCTCTTTCTGGTGTTCATCCAGTTCCATGCCGGTCTGCTTCTCAATCTTATGGATTCGCTGGGCAATCTCTGCATCTGACACATCATAGGCAATATCCAGATTCTCTTAAGCATCATGGCTGTATTTACTTCCGTATAATAGAGTGGTGCGCCATAAATCTGAACCTGTTCACCCTCCTGTTTCATAATGATTTTCCGCTCTATCGACAAATCCATATACTGCTTTTTCGATTGCTTCTTCTGTTACACCCAGAAGTTCTCCTGCCCGCTTTGTCAGTTCTTCCTCCGGCAGAAAGGTATGACCCTCCCCGGATGCCTGTAAAAGTGTATACAATATACCGCTTCGGATTCGAAAATCAGAATCTGTATGAATACCGACTTTCTTAGCAATTTCATCTGCGATACGGAATCCCACACCACTGATATCCTCTGCAAGGCGATACGGATTCTCCTGAATGATGCCGTATACTTCCTGTCCGTATTCTTTATAGATTTTCACCGCAAGATTCAGTGTAATGCCATACTGCTGCAAAAATATCATTGCCTGACGCAGATCTCGTTTTTCAGAGACCTGGTCTGATATTTCCATTGCTTTCCGTTCACTGATTCCTTTCACTTCTGCTAACCGCTCCGGTTCTTCTTCGATAATCCGGAAGGTATCGCCTTTAAATCTTCTTACAATTCTTTGCTGCAAGTGCCGCACCAATCCCTTTAATTGCTCCGGAGCCAAGATAACGCTCAATGGACAGTTCATCGGTTGGTTCTTTCTCCACATAACTTTCAGCTTTAAACTGCTTTCCATAGGTCGGATGTGCCGTATATTCACCGGTCACTTCGATATTCTCTCCCTCACTGATTCCCGAAAAGATTCCCACGCAGGTAATCTCTTCTTCTTCGCAAACCAGCACCAGTACCGTATAGCCATTGTCAGCATTTCGATATATGATATGATCTACATAACCGGTTATCGTCTCCATCGTCTTTCCTTTCCAACAGAATAAAGAATGTGCCTTGGCACAGTCTTGCGCCTGCGGCGGTCGCTTGCAACATCTGCCTTATACGCCGCAGTGTGCATCCTTGCGCGGAGCATTTTTACTTTACAGGAAAGCAATTTCCTGTAAAGTAAGAGAAGGCTGTCATCATATGACAGCCCCTTTTTATCGTCTTTTCTAAATTCTATTCCATATTATAATTACGCTTCATCTGCTCATACAGCTGCTGTGCCAGACTGTTACTTCCGCCACTCTGTTCTACTGACTGGCTTGCCAGCTTCTGAATCATCTCGTCTTCAAAATAATCCGTCATCTGGCTCATACTGGCATCCTGGTCTTCGTTCTCCGGAATGGTTTTCTTCATTTCCTTATAAACCTGTTCCAAAAAATAAGCTTCAAATTCCTTGCAGACATCCATCAGTTCATCATCCGTTGCACCTGATAAATCTGAATTCAATGTCTTCTCCAGTCCATTGAACTGTTACTTGCCTGTGATGCAGTTGTATTCAGTAATGTCGAAATATTATCCATCGATATACTCATATTTTACCCTGCCTTTAGAACTATCTTCTTAATGAATTTGCCTGTCCAAGCATCTCATCTGCTGCCTGAAATCGCCTTAGAGTTTAATTCATATGCACGCTGTGCAATAATCATATTAACCATCTCGTCTGCTACCTGGACATTGGATGCTTCCAGATAATTCTGGCATACCTTGCTTCTAGTCAGTTCCGGAGTAGTCAGCTCATTCATCGGATTACCGGATGCTGCTGTTGCAACCAAAAGACTTCCGGAATCCTTTTCCAGTCCAGCCGGATTGGTAAACTGATATACGCCAATCTGTCTGTTCATATCTATGGTATTGCCTGCCGCATCTTTATAATAGAACTTTCCATCATTTGATACTTCGATAGATGATGCCGTCACACCATCCGGCAGAACAATTTCATTTCCATTACTATCTAATACCGGAAGGCCGGCTTCATTGCAAAGTGTCGTTCCATTAGTTCCGATTGCCCAGCCAAATTTACCATTTCTGGTATAGTATGTCTGTCCATCTTCTCCACGCACTGTGAAAAATCCTTTTCCTTCCAACGCAAATGCCGTATTGCTTGGAATTGGCAATTAATGCTCCATTGGTAAAATCAGATGTAATAGAGGCTACTCTGGTTCCCAGTCCTACCTGAACCGGAACCGGCTTTTCATCACCATTTGCAGAAGTTGTCTTAGACTGCAGTGTCTGATACAGCAGCGATTTAAATTCTGCCTGTTCGGATTTGTAACCTGTTGTATTTACATTCGATAAGTTATTAGAAATCGAATCAATATTTGTCTGCTGTGCAATCATTCCTGATGCAGCAGTCCACAATGCTTTCTCATCATAAGCCCTGCGCTCCTTATCTCTCTTGCACCATCCGTGGCCAGTCTTTTTATGAAACGTACCTAGCACCGGCTGTAAAAAGCAGAGGAAAAACCTGCTGAGAAGATTGATTTTTTCAATGTAAAAAATCGAACCGCTTTTTGAAGAAAACGTTGACTTTGACACTTTCAGCAAAGTCAGATTTTCGAGCCGTAAAGATTGAAGCGTGTGAGGCAGTTCGAAGAGTAAGAAGCTTTTTAAAGTTCACTCTGGATGACGGAACAGACCGGAAACGCACGATTTTAAGCGGTATTCACGAGTATTACGAGCCAGAAGATCTGATTGGAACAAGACAGCGATTGCAATCGTAAATTTGCCTCCGAGAAAGATGATGGGCATTGATTCCGAGGGTATGCTGATTTCAGCAGTACACGAGGAAGATGGAAGAGAGGGATTAAATTTCTGATGGTGAATGAACATATTCCGGCAGGTGCAAAGTTGTACTAAAAATCCGATAAATCCATAAACTTTTATGAGTTTTTGATCGAGTGTTTGACATCAAATTGACATCAAATCATTCGGTCCTTAATGGGCTATAATAAATGATTTTAAATAGTCCATGCAAAATGAAATCAATATTTTTACATTATGAGGACACTTTTCTAAGAGAAATTTTTAGAAGAGTGTCTTTTTTTGTTACGGTCAAATCAAAAAAAAACAGGAGGAAATTAAAATGGCAAAATAACACAGCGTTAAGAGCAGGTAAAGATACTACTCGCACAATTACTTTCAAAAAATAAGGAGCACGAAAATTTTATTACACCTATCTGCCAAAGTGCAGATATCAGGATGTATACCACAAGGCATTGGTGTATTGTCTTGGAATTGACCGGGATACAAGAGAAAACGCAGAACAGATATACGATTTTAAGACAGGATACGTGAAAACGGAATGCCTGCATGAAGGCTGGCAGACAAGCGGCAGCGTAAGGATTATACGGCTGGCATTTAACCTATATTGTGACGGTACTCCCAGTGTTTATGATTATGAAGGAGACAGTGACAGACAGGTAGATGAATGCAGGGAATATTCGGTCAGTGATTTATTCTGCTGTGGCTATGCAAGGTACTTTTGGGAGGCAGTCAAAATCCGTTATCCGGAGTATTGTTTTTATCGGGATTGGGAGGATTCATATGCTGAAGGTTAGATTACAGGGAACAGTTAAGGATATACAGTGGTTTTGGGAAACTTTTGGAACAGCACCCGAAAATCCGGGTAGCTTGGAGTATCGAAACCGTTTGCAAATAAAGGAACAAACAAATATTTTCGTGTATACGCAGAAATAGAGAAAAGAGAAAATACCATGCAGTAAAAGCATGACAGGAGAAAGGCAGGAAGAAAGTATGTGTAGAGTAATCGCAGTCGCAAACCAAAAAGGTGGTGTCGGAAAGACAACTACCTGTGTGAATTAGGAATCGGTCTTGGCCAAGGGAAGGGCAAAAAAGTGCTTCTGATTGAAGCAGATGCACAAAGGGAAGATGGCGGTCAGTCTTGGGATTCGGGAACCGGACGAGCTGGATGAGACACTGGTCAATATTATGGAAAAACTTATCAATGACAAGGAACCGGAGCCGGGAGAAGGAATTATCCATCATGAAGAAGGGGTGGATTTTATCCCTGCCAATATTGAACTTGCAGGATTGGAGACTTCCCTTGTGAATGTCATGAGTCGGGAAATGGTATTGCGGCAGTATATATGTGGGATAAAAAAACAGTATGATTATATCCTGATTGACTGTATGCCCTCACTTGGTATGATTACCATTAACGCATTGGTGGCGGCTGACAGGGTATTGATTCCGGTAGAAGCGGCTTATCTTCCGGTTAAAGGGTTACAGCAGCTTATTAAGACAATAGGGCGGGTACACAGAAAACTGAATCCGGAGCTTTCTATCATGGGGATTTTGTTCACAAAAAGTAGACCGCAGGACAAATTTCGCAAAGGATATTGCGGCTCAGATTCGAGAGGTGTACGGAAACAAAATACATATTTTTGCAAAATTGCATACCGATGTCTGTAAGGGCGGCTGAAACTACCGCAGAGGGAAAAAGCATCTATCTCCATGACCCGAAAGGAATTGTGGCAGAGGGCTATCACTATCTGACGGGGAGGTGTTGGATGATGAAGAGTAAGAGCGCAGAAAAGATAAAGCTGACTTCTTATGATGATTTATTTGGCAGTAGTGAAGTAACGGCAGAAGAGAAGATTGTATCCGTTCCGATTCGTCTTTTTCACCTTCAAAGACCATCCATTCCGGGTATTGGATGATGAAAAAATGCAGGAGACTGTGGAAAGTGTAAAACGATATGGAATACTGATGCCGGGAATTGTACGTCCGTATGGTGATGGTGAGTATGAGATGGTGGCAGGGCACCGCAGATGGCGGGCGTGAATTGGCAGGACTTGAGGAAATGCCAGTTATCATCCGGGAATTGGATGATGATACTGCTACGGTGATAATGGTGGATACGAACATCCAGAGGGAAGATATTCTGCCCAGTGAGAAAGCCCATGCTTATAAAATGAAATATGAAGCCATGAAACATCGGGAAGCAAAGGGAGAGAAGCATACGGCTGATCTGGTAGGAGAAGCTGCTGGCGAAAGCGGAAGGACGGTTCAGCGGTATATCCGTCTATCATTCCTTATTTCCAGATTATTAGACTATGTAGACAATAAAAAGACTTTCCATGAAAGTGGAGAGAAACTTTCTTTTCTGACGGTAGAAGAACAGGAATGGATGTTAGAGGCAATAGATAATGCAGTTTTGACGGTAACAGATAAACAGGCGGAGTTATTCAAGAATCATAGCAGGGAAAAAGACGTTGAATCGGGAATTATCTATTCTGTTTTATTGCAGAAAAAAGGAAGCAGAAACAAAAGGTAACTCTTTCGGCAAAGAAGGTACGCTCGTATTTTTCCGCCAGCCTATAAAAAGAGCAGGTTGAGGAAGTAATTTATACGCTGTTGGAACAGTGGAGAAAGAAGAAAGGGAAGGAGGAACAGGAAGATGCAGGAGATACAGTTTGATTATTTTCATGGAATGGAAGCGGAACAGTATACCTTTTACCGGATTCCGAAAAATTTTATTTACCGCAGAATGCTTCAAAACTATTTCCTGCGAAGCAAAGGTTTTATACGGTCTGTTGCTGGACCGTATGAGCCCGAGTATTAAAAAATCGCTGGTTCGATGAAGAGGACAGGGTATACATTATTTTTACTGTGGAAGAAATTGCGGAGCTTATGAACTGTGGCACACAGAAGGCAGTGCGGTTATTAAAGGAACTGGATAGTGAAAAAGGGCATTGGCCTGGTGGAAAAAAGGCGGCTTGGATTGGGGAAACCCAACGTGATTTATGTGAAGAATTTTATGGTCAAACAGCCCGAAAAGGAAGAAAAAGAGCCGGAAAAGCCTGTAAATACACAGAATTGTGAAAACCACAATTCAGGAATGTCCAAAATCACAATTCAAGAATGATGAAAATCACAATTCTGGAATGATGAAAACCACAATTCAAGAATGTGCAGAATCACAATTCAAGAATGATGAAAATCACAATTCTGGAATAGTGAAAATCACAACTCCCCGAATGTCCAAAATCACAATCTAATAATACTGATATTAACAATACTGATTTTAGTGAAAATGAGTATAGTGACACTGAGAGTAGTGAAACTGGATTTTAACGAGACAGATAATATCTTATCTAATCTTTCTCATCTATCAGTGAGGAAAACAGCAGGAATGATAGATATGGTGGAAGAGATGGAAGCCTATCGGAAAATTATCGGGAAAATATTTTTCGTATGAGTGTTTTGAGGACAGCAGGTATCGACAACAGGAGGAAGTGGATGAACTTGTGGAACTGATGGTAGAGGTTATGGTCATGCCGGATAACAGCACTGTTCGCATTGGCGGAGTGGACAAGCCTGTGGTGATTGTGAAGAACCGCTTTATGAAGGTGGAACATGGGCATATTGAATATGTCGTTGGCTGCCTTGAGAAGAATACCAGCAAGGTAGGAAATATCCGGGCGTATCTTCTGACAACACTCTACAATTCAACCATGACCATAGAAAATTATTACAGAGCAGAAGTGAATCACGATATGTATGGAGGAGGATAAAACGGATGAGAAGAAAAAAGAGTTTTTGGAGAATGTGGCAGTTCCGCTTTTAGGGATAGCTGTGGTAATGTTTATTGTTTATCTGTTTTGTGTGGAAAACGTGTGTGATTACCGGAAATTGTGGATAGTTTGAGGGGATTCCCTTTGGCATACAAAAAATGTATTTCTGGATGATTCCAAAAAGGGTTTGATATAGGCGGTACTGTTGGAATGTTTGCTTTTAATCTGCTGATAGGAGGAATGATAGGCAGCGTGGTTTTGACATGGCGTTTGCTTATGGTGGGAACATATCTGTTAAAGAGTATTGGATATGGTGGTTTGTGGATAGTGAGAAAAGCATTTAGAACATGATTTCAAAGAGAAAAACAAAAGTATAAAAAATAGAATATAGAGTGTGAAAAGCAGCCAATGCGTAAAAAAAAAATATTGGCTGCTTTTTTTGCCCTTTTAAGAAAAAACCTTGCGACACGGTGTCGCAAAGTAAAGGAGGATGTGTTGGGTAATCGTGCGGAATCGCAGGATTTGATTGACTTAGGGAAACCGTATTCGCAAAAAAGGCGGCAGGAAATTCACTTATCACAGGAAGTATTAGCAGAAAAAACAGGTATCAGCCCCAACACGATCAGCAGGGATTGAGGGAGGACAGACAGCAATGTCTATTGAGATATTCAGTGAAGCTGGCGGTGATTCTGAAAACCGATGCAGGAACACTATTGGGGGAATGTAAGGAAGAAGAAAACCATCGTCTGTATGATTTGATTTGTCGTGCGAAAAAACTGAAACGGAAAGAACAGAAAAATTTTTGGAAAAGACAATGGAAGTGTTGATTGAGGGATTTGGTACGGAATTAGAAATTAACAGATATGGTGGGAATATTTAGAAATATCCCCATATCTGATGAGGTAATGGAAAGCCAATGTTGTTAAACTTTAAGTCGAAAGAGAACAGATGCGGACAGAAAGGAGGCAGGATATGACAAGGGAAGAGTGCCTTGCATACAGACAAAGATGCCCATATGATGCAATGGGCGATTTCTCTGTTTTTTCGGAGAAAAAAGGAAGATATGGGGATAATGAAGTGGCTGCTTCACAGCCGGAATTATCAGAACAAAATAAAGCATAAGAAATTTATGTGGCAGTAAAAGGAGTTTCAGTGCCCCGTTAAAAAAAAAAAAAACGGTGTGCCGGGAGCTGTCTTTTACTGTTTTTTTCGTCTGTGATGTTTTTATTTTCTGCCACCCGGAAGAGGTGGTAGTTATGCTGACATTACAGGAATTAAAAACAGATCGTAGATGTCCCATATCCGGGCATGAAAATTCCAACTGCAAAAAAAATTAAAAGAATATGGAACGGTCATTGCCAAAAAAGAGCATGGGTTGTGAGACAGAAATCTTGGCATTTCAAAATGGCTATGCGTTGTATCAGGTTAGTCGGTTCACTACGGTATTTCCGATTTGTTTTTGTGGGGAATATCAATACAATGCGGAACAGGCGGACTGTATTTCGGAAGAGTTTTTTTAATCAAAGGGAGTGGTATATCCGTCTGGTATTGGAAGGAGAAGACCGTTTGAGTCGTAATCGGGAATCGAAAGAACAGGGCTGGACAATCTCATACAGTGATGTTTCGGAAGAATGGGGAATGCTTCAGACAGAAGAAAAAGTCTCCATTGGAGATGCTGGTTGGCAGAGAGTCTGTAAATGAAATATTTGAGGTTTTGACGGAACTGCAGAAAAGGGTATTTTTACGGATGTTTCTTTTCAAAAAACACAGAATGAACTGTCAAAAAGAATTGGGAATTTCTCCGTCTGCGGTGTCCAGAACCCTGTCAAGGGCGATGAACAGGATGCGGAGATATTATGCAGATGTACGGTCAGGTGGCTGCAATCGAAAAGAGATAAGATAGTGGGAGGAAAGAAGATATGCGTGGAAAGAAGCCGAAAGAACGAAAAAAATTATATTTTGCGGACAGAAAACGGAACACTTGTGGAAGTAACCAGGGGAGGTTTATCTGGAATGGTATCAGTCCCGGAGAAGGGAAAAATACCAGCAGGAACAGAAACAGAAATACGGTGTTTGCAGTCTTGATGTGGTGCAGGAAGGCAGTTTTGCAAAAAACTTCTATATCGCAGGAAGGACAGCCGGAGGAGATGGCAGTACGCAGTGAATGCCTGAAAAAATTGAAGGAGAGTTTAGAACAGTTACCGGAACAGGAGGCATATCTGATTTATCTGTTATTTTTTTGAAGAGGTTACAGTGAAAGAAGCGGCACAAATTTGTGGATGTAGCCGTAAAACAATACAGAACAGAAAAAAAACGAATTTTGAAGACACTTAAAAATATAATGAAAGAACTTGGAATTGAGGGAGGATGTATTTATTTCAATTAAAATAGTGGAAAATTGTTCTAAAAAAATCATATAAATTTAAAGTTATAGTATCAGTATAAGACAACGTATATGAAATGTGAAAACAGCTTTGTAAATTGGTGGGAAGAGCTGTCAGTTTACAAAGCTGTTTATGTATCCGAAGTTAGCTTCTATAATTATGATATAGAATACAAGCAGAAGAATGGAAAAATCTTTGGTGAGTAGCAGGTGGTTAAAAATTTTTTTTGCTTTTTTGGTTTAGGTGTCACCAATTATGTATTATATGTGTGATATATATGAGGAGAAAAAAAAAAGATGAAAAGAAATGCTGATCAGATTTTTTAATAAATATTGTAAACTGTTGTATAAAAATATCAATTATTATGCTGTGTAGCGAAGAGGATGCTTATGATGCAGTGCAGGAATCATTTTTGAAATATTTAAATACAAAAAGGGACTTTAATGACGAAAGCCATGAAAGAGCATGGCTGACAAGAGTTAATATTAATATTTGTAAAAACATACTCCGTTTCAGAAGGATGCATCCAACGGTAGATTACGAAACTCTTGCACTACATTACCATAAACCAAGAAACAGGGAATTATGGATACATTGATGACATTAAATGCAAAGGATAAAGAAGTACTAATTCTTTATTATATAGAAGGCTATTCTTGCAAAGGAGATTGCTGATATGTTGAAGGTTTCAGAGAGTGCAGTGAAGAAAAAAACTAGAACGGCAAGAAAAAAGATTAAAAGAAAAATATGAAAGTGAGGGCAGATAAAATTGGAAAAAAAATTAGAGAATATATCAAAATTAGCAGATGATATTGTGCTGACAGAGCAGAATGAGAGAAAACTCTTTATAGCATACAAAAAGAGAATTGAATCCCAAAGAAGAAAAAAAAGTTCTTATGAGAGGATATTATCGTGTAGCAGTAGTTGCATTAGCTATGATGATAATGTTTTCTGTAAATTATTACCTGCAATCTCCGATTTAGTATTTTATGCGGCAACTGGGGATAAAATGGTGCAATTAAGACTAAATGAGAGAGTAAACTTGGAAAAACAAAGAACTCCATTGGGATATGGGTATGTTCTGGAAATGAGTGTGGAAGAAGGAAGCAGATATTATACGATAGAAAATGAACAAAACTTGAATGCTGATAATATTTTCAGAAATGGGAAATAAGATTTTTGGATGCCAGATGGAATGAATAGTATAAATTTCAGAGATCGAGGACTGGGAATGTTATTAAAATACCAGAAACTGACAGTTCAACACTAAATATTGAAGTATGTAATTATGACGGAAAAATGGTCGAAAGAATTACATTGATATTGGAAAGGAGAGATGGACAGTGTAGTGTTGAAATGTTAAAAAAAAATAATAAAACGGAGGAAGAATATGAAAACAATCAAAAAAAATATGGAGCATATTATTAGTATGTGGACTGATTTTGGTGCCGACGATTAGTGTTTCAGCAGCAGAACAGGAGCCGGAAAAGGTTGAAGTTTCATTTTTTAATGAAAATGGCGAGGAAGTTAGCGTATCAGAGGAAATAGCAGATTCTTTTTATGGAACAGTTGGATGTTGATAAAGAGGTAAACATTGTCTCAGATAAAAATTTAAGAGCTTCCTGTACGCATATTCCATGCAATCGAGGTTAAGACAACTCTTTATGGTCATGCGAAAGTAAGTCCTACTGAATGCTGGGTCTATACCAAAAAAGAGTTATTATGTGCAAATGCTGTGGCGCTGCTCTAAAGAGTCTTTCTGATTGGCAGTTTGCATATTCACATGCACCACATTAGGAGGAAGAAATATGAGAAAAATTAAGCGTTTATGTGGTTTATTCATTTGTTGTTGTGTTGTAGTAACCAGTTCTGTGACTGCATTTGCGGCAGAGAAAGTTAAAGAGCCCCTTTGCAAATTTAGAAGTTGTGACTGACAAAGAAACCATTAATGAAATTGTTTCAGAGAATCCCAGAATTCAAAAGTATTTAGACCAAAACGAAGTATTTGCCGATCTTGAAATTATCACAGATCAGAATGAGATTGAAAAAAATCTGGGAAGAAAATCCAGATGTGAAGACACTGATGAAGTCAAAAGAATATTACTATCTCGCATATGTAAAAAGGAAATGGTGTTCGTTTAAGAAGCACACCGAGCACTTCCGGAGTAATTAATGGGTTATTGTATGAAACCAGAAAAAGATTGGGTTTTGTTAAATGATAATTATTCTTTGAATGAAAACTATATTTGGTGGCAGGTGTCTGACAGCTCAATCGGTTATCCGGGATGGATCGTGAATGACTATATCTATTTAAGTGCTGCCCAAAGTGCAGGAAGAGCAGTTACGGTACCAGAGATTGACTTTGATACATTAAAATTTGTTCAGTAGGTTATTTTCTTTGAAAAAGATAAATATACGTATGCTTAATGTAAAGAATAACAACTGATAATTCTACGATTGGAGGTAGCGATAATGTTCAGATTTAATAAAAAACCATATAAAGATGGATATGAAAAAAAAAAATTAGAAAAGTAATGAGCATATTTTTTGGCTTGTTGTTTGTTGTTGTCGATAAATTTTGAAACAGTATTTGCTTCCGACATAGAGACAAATACGAATGCTGATATAATGTCTCTCGATGGACCTTCTACGACATTTGATGGACGTTCTGTTTTTGGATGAAAACGGTAACTATTCAAGGCAACTTCGTAGTGGCTTTACAACGGTAACATGTGTCCCTCGAGTGGAAGAACTGGTGGAATTCCTACCTTATATACGATTTATATTCGTTGGCAAGGTTCTAATGCGGTTCAAGCGTTAAGGGCTGATAACCCTATATATTGTAGGTGATTCATTACGTATTGCTGTCGTGGTCCTGGATGTGGAGAAGGACACCGGGCAGATCC
>VOFJ01002389.1_pt1 | contig 17708 bp, 31 predicted proteins | sample 5384081 | NCBI WGS metagenome assembly VOFJ01 (sample SAMN12384729, study PRJNA508395) | human gut metagenome | isolation source: healthy gut I | host: Homo sapiens
CTCAACAGCACTTCGTTCAGTTACGTATTGCTCCATACCACCTGCAACAACTGTCGGAGAGATATCACCTACCTGCTGGATTTTTATCAAATGCCTGCACCATACCGATTACAGTACCCAAGAATCCGAGTGACGGAGCCATTGCGATAAACAGTGTGATCCAAGAACATCCTTTTTCAAGGTAACCAGCCTGTACGCCACCGTAAGATACAACTGACTTCTCAACTACATCGATACCTTGATCGATTCTCATCAGACCTTGGTAGTAGATAGAAGCAACCGGGCCTCTGGTGTTACGAGCAATGTCTTTAGCAGCTTCAACATCTCCTTTTTCCAAAGCAGCTTCGATAGATGCCATGAATTTTTTGTGTTGATTTCAGCCAAACTCAAATAGATGATACGTTCGATACAGAAAGCCAAACCGATCACTAAAGCGATAGCTACCAAACTCATGAAAGATGCAGTACCTTCGATGAATTTAACTTTGATTTCCTTGTGAATACCACCCTCTTCTGCAGCAGGAGCAGCAGCTGTAGTAGCTTCAGCGGCAGGGAGCAGCTTGTTGTTCAGTTTGTTCTGCTGCAGGAGCGTCTTGAGCCTGAGCAAGTTGAATTGAGCCAAAAGTGAAGGCCCCAATCACAGCAACAATTGCAAATAACTTTTTTTCATTGTGTGTCTAATTTTTAAGATTAATTAATTGATTATTATTTATTGTATTTACTTCTCATCTCTCTTTTCATTTCGCGGAGAGACGGGGATTCGAACCCCGGATACGCTTTTTGGCGTATACACGCTTTCCAGGCGTGCCTCTTCAACCACTCGAGCATCTCTCCCAATGGGTTTCCCGCATTTTCAGCTACAAATGTATCCTTTTTTTTCTTTTCAAAAAGCATTCTCCGCTTTTTATCTTGAATAAATACTGCAATTTAATATAATTTAAAACCTTTCGAACCTTATTTGCGGATTACAAACACTTTTAGCGCGTTTTCGGTAGTGACTTGTGCAACGTACTCCGGATTCATCTGATAAATCTCAGCTATTTTCAGAAAGGTGTCCCGCACATTGGCGCTCTCATTCCTTTTTCCGCGATTCGGGACGGGAGCCAGATAGGGGGAATCGGTTTCGAGCACAATACGCTCTCAAGGGAACTGTCCGCAAAGTGTCCGGCAAAGTTGACTTTTTAAAAGTGACCACTCCGTTAATACCCAGCATAAACCCTTCAAACTCCAACAACTTCGCCGCCTCATCGGGCGTCCCGGTGAAACTATGAAAAATACCGGTCAATGGGGTGTTTTTATAGGTTTTCATTACCTTATATATATATATCAAACGCTTCTCTTGAATGGATTACAATGGGAAGACCATATTCCAGCGCCCATTCTATTTGCAGTTTTTCAAAAACCCCAATAAAAGATTTGCCGATTCTTTCAGAAAAAGTCTTGTCCCAATAAAGATCAAGACCGTATTTCTCCGATAGCCACAAACTCACGGGTCGACAAGTATTTGTCGAAAATCCTGTTCATACGATTTGTGACAGAAAATCTTCGGATAGCAAACCCGGATAAAAAGTGCAGTCCGATCATCGGATAGCAAAAACCGACAACATAGAGAATGAGTATAGGAAATCGTTCCATCAACAATTCTTCAACAAAAGATGAGAATGAGTATTCAACATGATTTTCTTCGTTTTCTTTCTTTTATTTTTTCGCTGGAGCGATAATAATATATCAGTCCATAGTCGCGGCATTTTTCTAATCGGGTATCATTGGGAGTGACATCCTGGTATTTGGCTTCTACCTGATTCCAGATATCCAAAATCAATTCATCGGCACGGTCACGCATAGACGCCAGTTCATCAAGACTACGATTGGTTAATGCCTGATAGTTTTTCTGCCGTTCATAGCTGTCAAGAAAGATGTCGTAATGCACTTTCACGCGCGCAATGGTCGGATTGTAAATGGGTATGCCACCTTGGGCAGTCCGTTAGCTGTTCGCCTTCGATTATTTTCTTTCCCCCACTCCACCAAAGCGGCTTCGCTCAAGAGGTCCGGTACGGTATTGGAAGCAGGCAAGCCGTATATAACTCTTTATGTGCCATGCCTTGATTTCATCACGAAGCACTGCCAAATTGAGCACCTGAATAAAATGGGGAGAGAATATACAGCCGGGCAGTCTTCACATTCATCTGGTGTTTACGGCTGGCACGCGACTGATTATCGTAGCACTGGGTATAATAAATTTGCGCTGCCTCAAACCGATGCAAAAAGTTACGCGCTTCAAATAATGTCGTCAATGTAATAGCCAAATCGCGTACATTATACATCTCCTTTTTCGACCGCCGCTTTCAGCGCCCGAACTCTCGCTTGATCTGTATTTGGTAATCGTCTATAAGGCATATGCTTCAAGGACTTAGCTACATTTCACGGTACATTAACAATTTCACCAGGTTCTTCAGTTCTTTTTTTTCCGTTCCTCGGCTACGGCAACTGCTGCCAGACTTTCCATAGCACTTGTGTAGTATTCACGCATTTTATTTTCGCAAACATTACGTATATTCAACTGATTATACAGTCCGGTCACCGCTTCTATTTTTTCGGCAGGCTGACAATCGTCCGCATTCAGCCAACGGTCCAATTCTTCCGTTGCTTTTTTCGTCCGCGCGGTTCAAAGCTTTTATCAACATATACGTCTTTTTGTTGCAAAGAATATCTCCGCCTATTTTCTTCCCGAACACTTCCGGGTCACCATAGACATCAAGCAAATCATCCTGCAACTGGAATGCAACTCCTATCTGCACACCAAAATTATATAGATTTTCAGCATCTTCGGCAGTCGCTCCTGCCAGAATTGCACCAATCTTCAAACTGCCGGCAAGCAACACAGCCGTTTTGAGGCGTATCATTTCGATATATTCGTCTTCCGTGACGTTATCACGAGACTCAAATTCCATATCCAGCTGTTGCCCCTCACAAATCTCCAATGTAGTCAGACCGAATAATTCCATGACCTTCCTTCAAGTGCTCCGACGGAGCAGCCGTCATCAGGCGGAATGCCAGAATAAGCATGGCGTCTCCCGACAGCATAGCGGTGTTATCATTCCAGACTTTGTGCACGGTCGGTTTTCCCCCGGCGCATATCTGAGCGGTCCATCAAATCATCATGCAACAAGGTGTGATTGTGGTAAACTTCAATCGCAGTGGCAGGATCGTATATAGACGCAACATCCTCCCGATACAAGTTATATACCATCAACATCAATACTGGTCGTATCCGCTTCCCTCCCAGTGAAAGGATGTATTCAATCGGTTCATAAAGTCCTTTCGGCGTCCGGGTAAACTGGATTTCAGAAATATGATTATTTATCTTATCGAGTAATTGAGAAGCTGTAAACATGATGAATTAAAAAAATTAATGAATAAAAAAGAGGCTGCCGAAAGCAGCCTCCCCAATTATTGTGTATACAAATTACTGCAATCTGAACATTACAGGAACTGTAAATTTAACACGTACCGGTTTTCCACGCTGCATACCTGGTTTCCACTTCGGCATGGTATTAATCACACGGAGGCTTCTTTATCCAGATACGGGTCGACGCTACGTACAACCTTCGCATCTACGATACTACCGTCTCTGTTGACAACGAACTGTACGATTACACGTCCTTGAGTTCCGTTTTCCTGTGCGATAGTAGGATATTTGATGTTCTTAGCCAAATACTGCATCAAAGCTGCTTGTCCGCCAGGGAAGTCCGGCATATTTTCTACAACCTCAGAAGATAGTCTGTTCTTCCGGCTCTTCTTCAACCACTTGCACAGGCACGTATTTTACTTCTACCGGAGCCACATTATCTTCGTTGATAATGGTAGTTGTTTCATCAATTTCGGCTTTATCGTCAACAATTTCCAACAATTCAGCCACTTTCAGGAGCTTCTGGTGGCGGTGGAGCCTGTTGTTCAGGAGTTTCGGTAATAGGAATGATTTCCTCTTCAAACACAACGTCAGCTACTGCCTGGCTTGTATCAATTTTCACGTCACGCTGGGTCCATTCGAACGCCACGAACATGAAAGCCAACACTACCACGTAACCAACGAGCAGCCATGTAGACTTCTTGCCTTCCAGGTCTGGCTTTGGGTGATTTTTTAACTTCCATAAATTTATTAATATAATGATTAATAAAAAAAGTGTCTCTTTCATGTGTCTCCGGGCAAATATAGTACATTTTCATGATAACCCGTTTCTTCTCTCCTCCTTCTTTTTATCCGGCTTTTTAACTTTTTTTAATCCTTTCTAGACTTATCCAGCTGCTTTTATAGGGGAAACTTATGGCTGATTTTCAAAATAAATTTGCCGTATCTTTGGCGAACAAATCAGATGAACTGAATATGAAAAAAAGATAACAATAGCAATCGACGGCTTTTCCTCTTTGGAAAAAGTACAATGCCAAAGACCTCGCCCGCGAAATCGGGTATATATATATAGATAGTGGTGCCATGTATCGGGCAGTAACATTATACAGCATAGAGAACGGGATTTTCAACGGAGACGTGATCGATACGGAGAAACTGAAAAAAAAAGAAATCGGGAATATTCATATCTCTTTCCGACTGAACAAGGAAGGACGCCCCCGGAAACCTATCTCAACGATGTTAATGTGGAAGAATAAGATACGCTCGATGAGCGTGTCTTCCAAAGGTCAGTCCGATCAGTGCACTCGACTTTGTACGCAAAGAAATGGTAGCCCAACAGCAGTCTGTGGGAGCTAAAAAAGGAATTGTAATGGACGGACGCGATATCGGAACAACAGTTTTCCCAAATGCCGAACTGAAAATATTCGTGACAGCTACGCCGGAAATCCGTGCCCGGCGCCGCTATGACGAACTGAAAGCGAAAGGACAGGAAGCCAGCTTCGACGAAATTCTGGAGAATGTGAAACAACGGGATTACATCGACCAGCACCGTGATGTCAGTCCGTTACGCAAAAGCGGATGATGCCTTGCTGCTGGATAATACGAATCTGACCATTGCACAACAGAAAGAATGGCTGTTTGATCAATTTAATAAAGTTACCAACTAGTTTTCAGTAGGAAGCCCCTTATCACTCTCAAATCAAATTTTATGATTAAAGTAGAAATAGACGAAGGTTCCGGATTCTGTTTCGGTGTGGTGACGGCCATTCACAAAGCAGAGGAGGAACTGGCAAAGGGTGAAACGCTCTATTGCCTTGGAGATATCGTACACAACAGCCGGGAGGTAGACAGGCTGAAAACAATGGGACTAATCACTATTAACCGCGAGGAATTCAAGAAGTTACGGAATGCCAAGGTGTTGCTTCGCGCACATGGGGAACCGCCGGAGACTTACATTATTGCCCGCGAAAACAATATAGAAATTATTGATGCAACTTGCCCGGTAGTGCTCAGATTACAGAAACGGATCAAACAGGAATTTCTGGAAAACGAACATCCGGAGAAACAAATCGTCATATACGGCAAAACGGGTCATGCCGAAGTGTTGGGGCTGGTAGGACAGACGGACGGAAAAGCGATCGTCATCGAAAAAGCGGAAGAAGCGAAAAAACACTGGATTTGAGTAAGAGTATCCGGCTTTTTTCCCAGACCACGAAGTCATTGGATGAGTTTCAGGAAATTGTAGCGTATATCAAACAGAATATTTCACCGGAGGCGACATTCGAATACTACGATACGATTTGCCGTCAGGTGGCAAACCGTATGCCTAAGTTCAGGGAGTTTGCGGCTACACACGATCTGATATTTTTCGTCAGCGGGAAAAAGAGTTCGAACGGAAAGATGCTGTTTGAAGAATGTTTGAAGGTAAACCCCAACTCTCATCTGATAGATAATGAGGAGGAGATTGATCCTTCGCTCATTCAAAATGTAACATCTATCAGGGGGTGTGTGGAGCAACTTCTACTCCCCAAATGGTTAATGGAGAAAATATACAAACACATTCAAGCATTAATATCTTAGTTTTTAATCAGAAGCAATCCGAAGAAGAAGATTTTTAGAGAGCGACAATGTGTCAATATTCTTTCAGTTTTCTTGCCACAAAAGAATAAAAAGAGAAAGTAAGAAAGACCAATTTGAGTATTTTTAATGTTTTCTTCACATGAAAAAAAAGAACTTCCGGAACTAATCGCTTTCAACTTTTTATTGTACATTTGCCACGTCAAACAAATATTTAAGTTATGGGAACAGTTAAGTGTATCGGTATTTTGACTTCCGGAGGTGATGCTCGGGGATGAACGCAGCTATCCGCGCAGTGACACGAGCAGCTATTTATAATGGATTACAAGTTAAAGGTATATACAGAGGATACAAAGGTCTGGTAACAGGCGAAATCAAAGAGTTCAAAAGTCAGAATGTAAGTAATATCATCCAACTGGGTGGAACGATTCTGAAAACAGCTCGTTGTAAGGAGTTTACTACTCCGGAAGGCCGCCAGTTGGCTTATGATAATATGAAAAGAGAGGGCATCGATGCCTTGGTTATCATTGGTGGAGACGGTTCACTGACCGGTGCACGTATCTTTGCACAAGAGTTTGACGTGCCTTGTATCGGGCTGCCAGGAACTATCGATAATGACCTTTATGGAACAGATACCACTATCGGATATGACACTGCGCTAAACACGATCCTGGATGCTGTGGACAAAATCCGTGATACAGCCACTTCCCATGAGCGCTTGTTTTTCGTAGAAGTCATGGGACGCGATGCCGGTTTCCTCGCTCTGAACGGCGCCATCGCCTCCGGAGCAGAAGCAGCCATTATCCCGGAATTCAGTACGGAAGTGGACCAACTGGAAGAATTCATCAAGAACGGTTTCCGGAAATCCAAGAACAGCAGTATCGTACTGGTAGCCGAGAGCGAACTGACCGGAGGAGCGATGCACTATGCCGAACGTGTAAAGAACGAATACCCTCAATACGATGTGCGCGTAACTATCTTGGGACACTTGCAGCGTGGTGGTAGCCCTACGGCTCATGACCGTATTCTGGCAAGCCGTCTGGGTGCGGCAGCGATCGACGCAATCATGGAGGACCAGCGCAACGTTATGATCGGAATCGAACATGACGAAATCGTTTACGTACCGTTCAGCAAGGCTATTAAAAATGACAAGCCGATAAAAGAAAGATCTTGTGAATGTATTGAAAGAGCTTTCTATCTAACTCATTCTTCTTAAAAATTCTTTTTTATATTAGTATAAGATAGAGAGCGGTGGACAATTGGTTTTTCCAATTCATCCACCGCTCTTTTATCATTCAATATCCAGACTTTTCGTATGGCCACTTTATGCTATTTTTCTCGCCTCAACGGAAGATAAAGAAATAGCTTTCTCACGTTTTCTCTTATTCATAAGTTTTTTACCCATAAATAATAACCGGTCAACGGCAATGAGGCACCAATCAAAGCAGCAATAAAGGTAAGAATCCGAGTCAACATTCCTCCCCAGTTGCCAACATGTACAGAGTAAATCCAACCACGAATTTTTCCTGATTTATCCTGATGTTGATAAAGATTTGTTTCTGTAAATTCACCATTATCAGTGTTGAAAGAATAACGGTCAGCTGCACGCTGATTTCCGAAACGGTTGAAAGAGACGCTCGCCGTACCGGAAGCAACACTGATTTGTTTATATTCCGGATTCTGGCGGCTTAGCTTATCGTAAACTTCTTGCCAATAGACGAAAGGTGAAGTGACAGAGTGTATATAATTGTGACCGTTTTCCGAATGTTCCTTATTCCCTTCTTTTTTCTTCCATCACGCAAAGCCAGCTCGGTATCTCCCTTTTGAGAACCACCTTTCCGCTCCTGCCCATAAGCAGCCCGTTGTTGCACTTCCACACCGAACACTTTATAGAAAGCGGCCCGATACCACGGGAAAGACCATGTCAGCCCCGTCAACGACATAGCTAAAAGAAAGATTAAGGAATACATTCCTCCCGCTACGTGCAGATCATACCAGAACCTCTTCCAACCTTTTTTTTGTTGATATTTTCAGACTGTTCTTCAGTGTCTTACGTGTACGCGGCCACCAAATGACAATTCCCGAAATCAGTACAAAAACAAGTAAAAGCGTACTGACACCTACAATCATCTTTCCCCAAAAGATCCCTTCATTACCCGGATTCATACTATCCAGCAACCAACGGTGCATCCGAAACATAAACATAAAAAAAGCCGCTACGCTCACTTTTCCCTTTTACTTCGCCCGTATACTGGTCTACATACAAAGATGCACGACGTGGTTTGGAAAGACTAACCTGATACGCACGCTCGGAATCGGAAGAAATGCTGACACTAGTCACAGAAACACTGTCGGGCAATGTAGCTGTCACCTTTTCAAGCAACTGTTCGATAGGGAGTGGGACTTCTCCCACTGTTTCCACATAATAAAGTTCGTGGCGGAACAACTCATTCACCTCATCCTCGAATACCAACATAGCACCGGAAAAACAAATAAGGGTGATTATCAATCCGAAAGGGACAGAAAGCCACAAATGTATCTTTTCAAATATTTTTTTCATAATCTATTTATTACTACTATTTCTTGAAAAAAGCCTGCAAAGCTTTCCGCTCGGCAGGCTTTTCATCTCAAAAAAAGAACTATTTTCTATTTAACAGGTATTTGTTACTTTGAAGGATATTTCATCTTACCTACTGTAGTGATAGCGTCAGCCTCTACCGTCAAACCTTTCACAGCCTTACCCGTTTTGGTATCAATTTTATAGAAAGCAGGGTGTTCACCAGTAGTCACAGTAACAGCCATATAAGCATAGCCATTTTCTCCATAAGGCTCGCCGCCAAACTTTCCTTCAGCAGGCAAACCCGTAACAGGAATAATCGTCCTATCTTCTGCCTTAAAATAGCCAACTCGCTGACATCTGCACTTGTTCCGCCATTAATCATATCTTCCGCTCCTTTTTTATACAATTGAAGCAGGAAGTAATCTTCAGAGATGTGCCAGCAACGGAAAATAGGGTGTTTTGTGCCTATCTCTTCAAAGTTCACATAGTAATCCGGATCGAAATCTGTTGCGCCCGCTTTGATACGCATTACGCCTGAGGGGTTTCTTTCCTGTCACTTTCTTCAAATCAGAAGATGAAACTGCCGTACGCCCATATCCGGGGAGAGAACACATACACATCGCCATTATCAGCGGCCCAAATGGTCTGATAATATTGTGAACGCATACGACCGCATGCATAGCCTATTTTATCAGTCGTAGCAATCACGGGTGTCCCGTTGAAGTTAGTACCACTATAAATTGCTACATAAGCATTGTCCGGATATTGTGTGGAAGGAATTACGCCAGCCGTATAAGCACCACTACCACTACCGCCATCAGCTTTAGTGATAAGTTCTTGGTCGGTTACTTTGTCCGGCCATGCCTTAATACCGTACTTACTCATACCCATCGGAATGACAGAAGTATAAATTTTATTATTAGCTTCTACCAATCCTGCCCAAGTAACTTTTTCACCATTACCCAAGAAATTTTCGGCGATCAATGTGCCTTCTTCTTGCGAACCGTCAGTTGCGTCCAGATAATTAAACAACAAAGCCTGAGCTACATTCTGCTCATCGTCTTTCTGACTTGAGTCTCCGGTAGAAACAGTCACCACCTTGTCTCCCCATGTTCCATACGATGTGATACGATTAAAGGTATATGTATATTTTTTCTTTCATTTTACCATCTGCTCCCAAATAATAAGAAGCTCCTGTACCTGCGCCACCTTTATTATAAACTAAAGCAAACACATAATCCAACCCTTTATATACCCAATAGGTACCGCCAATCACTTCAGTACCATTTCCTTTGGTCGATACTGTTCCTTCATCAAAGAGAACTAACTGCCACCAAATAACTTGCTTCACCAGTTGTGGCAGCTACTACATAAGCTGTTTCTCCATCAGTCGGAGGGTTATCCACCGGATTATCATCATCGTCGCAAGATGCCACAAACACACCGCTACTCAAACAAAAAGGTTGCCGCAAAACACACAGCAAAAACTTTTTCTTCATATATTCTTTATTATTGATTGATACTAAAAACTTACTCTTATTATTTACCGAAAAACACTCTGAACTTTCCATAGAATGCGCGCCCCGCCTTTTTTGCAGGCCTAAAATTGTCAAACAGTTGGGCATCGGTGAAATTCCGACATTCAAATGATACATTATAACGTCCATTCTTCATGGTGTAGGACAAAGACAGATTATGAGAAAACTGTTCCGGCACCATGTTTTTTGAATCTTTATCGCCGATATTCTCCCAATAAAGAGGAAAATCGTGTTGCCAGTAGCTATCATAGCCTATCGTCAGTACATTTCCCTTAATAAACAGGTCATTCCAATGGAAATTAGCATTTATATTGGCGTAACGATAAGGAGATTCGGCATACGCACCTTGTAATGCATACTTTCCTGCAAAGAGGTGCCTGCCAGGTACTTTTCATAGTCACGGGTATCAATACAATTAAATGTACCGCCTACATCGAACCAATGCGAGAAGCTATAAAGCAGCGATAAATTATATCCTTTAGTCCTCACATGCCCATGATTCTCATAGTATCCGTAACTTGTTCCCCCCAATACATCCAATCCTCTTTTTATGTAATCTTTCGTATCCCGATATATCAAGCCGGCCTCGGCATACACCCCGTGTTTGCCAAACTGATAATTATAGCTGAAACTCAGATTCAGATTATCACTTTTCTCCGGCTTCAGATTTATTTTACCGGCTTCCAAGTCTTCATCACCAAACAGTTCGTCTGTCGTAGGAAGCCGAAAAAAGCCTTTTCATAAGAAAGTTTCACCTGAAAATCTTTCCATAAAAAATATGTACCCGCAGCACCGTATCCGAAAGCACTTACCGTATTGGATAAATTTATATAATTACCTATGCCATCCGTATTCTGTGACACCGGACCTTTGTTGTATTGCCGGTAATGTTTGGCAAATGCCGAAATATTCCATTTGTCCGACGGCATCAGGCGATAAGAAAGCCCGCTGACGTTTTTACGCGTAATTTTAGGAATACTAAAGTCCGTGAATTTGGAAGAAGCACCTATGATAGAGCGGCTTGTACGTTCAAAATCACTTACCACATGGCTAAAAGTAAACGTATGCGCCTCTCCGATATGATAATTCATCTTCAGCGTCCCATTCCAGTTCTTCTATTTTTAGATTCACTGTTCTGATAAGACTGTTCTCCCCGGCTACCTTTTTCATAAAAATCTCCACGCCAGTTGTAAGCCCGCGAAGCGGTATCGACATTATTAGTGATATTATGGTTATAATTGGCAGTCAGCAGTAAATCCAAATTCTTCACCAATAAGTTCTTTTTTGTAATATTCTAAAGAAGGGACCAACGAATGTCCTTTGCGGAATTTTTCACCGAACACGACATCTTGATAAACGCCTGTTTGTATCTCTTTATAGAAATGGGAATAATTGAAGCTCAGAGCCAATCTGTCCGCCCATTTTTTTTTTCCAACCACACCGATTTTTCCAATCACGGCTTCATTATGATACTGGTCATTAAAACGTTTCAGATGATAAATCTTACTTTTTTATCAAGTGGCGGAAAACGTACACTTCCATCTTCTCTGATTTCAAAAAGTCACGTACATACGTATCTACATAATAATCATTATCCGAAAAGTTTTGAAAAGCATTGACTTCATACATAAAACCATTCTTGAATATTTGTCCGAAGCGCACGTATGATTTATGAGTGTTAAATGAACCGTAAGAATAAGAAGCATCCAGAAACCACTTCCCGGGTTGTTTGTTAGTGACAATATTAACCACTCCCCCAATAGCATCGGTTCCGAATCCTACGGGAACCACACCTTTGTACACCTCTATGCGATCTGCATAATTAATAGGAACATTATTCAAATCGAATGCAGCACCGGCCCCTTCTTGCGGTATTCCGTCAATAAAGATTTTCACATGCCGCCCGCTAAAACCGTCAATATACAACTGCATATCCGATCCTACTCCGCCTGACTCACGGAGTTTTACCCCCGGCACCTTAGTCAGTGCGCCGGCTAAAGTCTGTGTACTGTTATGCAACTTCTTCGCGTCAACGGCTACCGCATTAAAGGCTGACTTATTTACCCGGCCAACTCCGGAGGTTGTTACTACGACCTCTCCCAACTCTTTCACTTTCGGTGCAATGGTGACATTGACCTGTATCCTTTCTCCTTTAGCTAATTTAACCTTCTTTTTCTACTGTTTGATAACCTACAGCCGAAACGACAAGTATATATTCACCTTCCACAGTTTTCAAGTGATAAATTCCCTTTTCGTTCGTATAACTGCCATAGTTCGTTCCTTTCAGATAGACCGTCGCAAAATCTACGACCTCCTTTTCTGTAGATATCACTCTGCCCGAAATCATACTAGTATAATGACGCTCGTGCTGTGAATATGCTGATACAGAAAATAAGAATACTAGAAAAACCAAAAAACATTTATTAATCATCTCCTTTTTACTTTATACCTATTCATTTACTTTAAAAGCGATGCAAAGGTAAGTAGAAACAGGAGTGCAAAACAATCCCTATCTATTGGTAAAAGTTAGACAACAAAAACTAAACATATAGATATATACACAATACCTATATATAAGTAATTACTAGATAAATTAAATAAAAAGAGAAAAAAATCCTACTCCAACCATTGCGCCAGCAAACGCTCCGTTATTTCCCACAACTGCTCTTTCTGTACATGGTTCACATACTTATCGGATAAGCTTTTCCGGTGATTATTGACATAGAGTTGCCCTGTCACACCGGCTTCTTTTTTGTCCAGCAACAGACCAATTGCCGTAGAAGCTCCTTTCTTCGGGCTTACGGATAAAAGGACGGAAAAAAATATCCGTCAACGGATCGAACCACTTATGCATCGTGATGATATCAGTAGAGACAATTCCCGGATCGGCAGCATTGACGGTGATTCCTTTCTCCCGAAGTTGCTCGGATAGTTCGAAAGTAAATAATAACAAAGCCAATTTTTGTGTTACTATAAACAGGTATTCTCCAAAACGTTTCCCGTTTTCCCCCTGTGAAAGAAATCAGGAAAATCAAGACGGCCGATTGCATACAATGTACACGAAACCATATTTACAATACGTGCTCCACGCACCATCAGCGGAATTAATTTCCGGGTAAGCAGATAAGGTCCTACATAATTCACGCTAACCGTCCGTTCAAACCCATCTACGGTAATAGAAAGTCCCGTTTCCATTGTCCCCGCATTATTCATTAACAAAGAGATGGGAAGATTCCTTTCTAAAATCTGATCTGGTAAAAAGCAACTACGGATTGCATGGAAGCCAAATCAAGAGCCATAACTTCCAGATTCGGGTTTCCGGTTTCTTTCATCAAACGTTCACGAACAACCTCCGCTTTTTCGGATGTTATAACAAGCCATTATGATTCGATAACCGGCTGTGGCCACGGCACGTGTTATCTCTGTTCCCATGCCTCCGTCAGCTCCAGTAATGATCGCCCATTTCACTTCATTCATTGTTTTTCCAATTTTTCAATCTCCTTTTTGTAAAGAGGAAGGTAATTGTTCTTTTAAATGTTGATGGCAGGCCATTTTCTATCGAATACATACGGCCTATGCAGTAATTACTGTGTCCACAGTTGCAACGGGCCTGCTCCTCCTGTTTCATCCGGTTCACGAATCCCGGTTCGTTGAGCAACGCTCGTGCCATTTGCACAGCATCAAAACCGGCATCGAGCACTTCATCAATTTTCTCACGAGAAACAAGACCGCCTACATAAATTAACGGCGCACCCGGAAGGGCCTCACGGAATTTCATGCATCTTCAAGGAAATAGGCCTCTTTGAAGGGCACAGTCGGTATCATCCATTTGCCGAACATACGACTGCCGTATTTCAGCCACCAGCAATTCATATAGTAAGCCATAGAACGGATAGGCATCGCCCCTCGCATCACATACATCGGCGCACGACTGACGAACCCACCGCTCAATACCAGCCCGTGAGCACCCAGTTCGAGCAGGCGTTTGGCCACTTGTATGGATTCGTCTATCTCCATTCCACCTTTGAAACCGTCGCGCATATTCATTTTCACAAGAACTGCCATATCACTGCCTGCAGCCTTCATCACTTCTTTCATCACTATATCCATAAAACGCATCCGGTTTTCCGAACGAACCTCCGTATTCATCCTTCCGGTGGTTCGTGTAAGGGGACAAGAACTGGCTGATGAGATATCCATGTCCTGCGTGAATCTCTACAGAATCAAATCCGGCCTTCCTCGCCAGATTGACTGATTTCCATAAGCACGCGCCATCTCCGGCAGTTCTCTTTTTTCCATTCCACGCACAAAGGTAGGAGAGTAAAGATTGAAACCGGAAGATGCGCCGAGGGAGTTACTCCACAAATGTTCTTGTGGGACATATTACCGCAATGACCGATTTGTATACCTGCTGCGGCACCCTCATCGTGCACGGTATTTTGTCAGTTCGCCTACGTAAACCGGGGAAAATGGACGGACGCATCCACAACTGGCGGTCAAAAGAAAGCCCGCTTTGTGTCACGGCAGCATAAGCCACTGTTGTCATACCCACTCCCCCGCCGCTACCGACCGATGATAGTCGAGCAACATGTCCGACGGAGCGTTTCCGGGACACATGCTCTCGAAAGCAGCCGAACGAATGGTACGGTTACGCAAGGTCAACGGTCCGAAAGTGACGGGGGTGAAAAAGTTTAGATTCCATAGTAGTTGATATTTTATTTAAGTCATACGTAAGTCATGATAAAAAACGCCCCATTAATAAAAAGGAAAGGGAACACTCGTTTCCGTTTCCCACTGCGTCATCCGAATTCTTCGCGGTAACGGCACCAAATGGCGTTGGCACGGGGAACAAGGTTGGCAAACGTCCACCAGAGGAAGACCAGACCGGAAAGTGAACAGGTGAGTATCGCAAACCCTGCCCATTCTACTATCTCGCCGAAATAGTTGGCGGAAGTGACATAACGGTACAATTCCTTTTTGAGGCAGATAATGCCGGGTGTCTCCCGGTTTGCGCAAATGACGAATGATATAATCCGACTGCCAGTTCAACAGCATACTTCTGCGAAAAAGAGAATCAGTGCGCAACAACGATAATAAACCACGGTGAAGTGAACCACCGGCTTGATACATCGTTTCGGGAGCAAGATAGAAAATCCATTTTCCTTGCATATAACCATTCAAGCAGATTGAAAAAGAACGCCCATCGACATGATTGCCCGGCATCTTACTTTTACCTTTCAGCAAGCAAAGGGAAGATGAAAGGCACGCTGAAAATAGTGCAATCTGAAAAGAAGGAAGAAAGAAAATCACCGGTTCAAACCGACGTTCGAATAGATCCACATCAACGCAAACATCACCACAAACACCGGAGCTTCCATCAATATCCAACCTAGTTTATTATTGATGGAGATTCCCCACGAGGCAGTACGAAACATGCCATAACCCGCTTTGACAAAGTAGAGCGCAATAAAGACAACCAGAGCGATCAGGCTCATTATGCCCAAAAACAGATTAAAAGTATTATATTCATACCGTTCTTTTTTAACAAGCAAAAATAACAAAAAAAAATGAATAAACGACGTTTTCCCCGGATAATTGTTTTTTCAAAAACCAGTTTTTTTACGAACATAAAAAAGGAGAAAGATACGAAAAAATCGTTCCATCATGGGTAAATTCATTCCGTCACGGAAAAAATCGGGTTCACACCGGGAAAATCTATTTAATAAAAAACGATTTATTCAAGTCTAATCCTTACCGTTTCTTAATGGGCACATAAGCCACCTCATCCAAGTACATTTTTATAGGCAGGCGGATAATCCGCTTGCCGTCAAAGTTAATTCTTCATTGCGATGTGCACACCAACCGACAATACGTGCCATGGCGAACAAAGGCGTGAAGATTTCCTGCGGCAGCCCAATCATCTCGTAAACAAAGCCCGAATAGAAGTCCACGTTACTCGATACCGTCTTGCCATTATTCTTGATGCGTCCGAAAGTCGCGATCGCCCGTTCTTCCAACAGTTCAAGGAAAGCGAACTCGCGTTCTTTCCCTTTTTCGCGGGCAAGGTCGCGGGCAAGCTCTTTCAGCAGAATGGCGCGCGGGTCGGAAATGGTATAGACGGCATGTCCGATACCATATATCAAGCCGGTCTTGTTATAGGCTTCCTTGTTGAGCATGCGGGTGAAGTAAGTATCAATCTCATCCACATTCGTCCAGTCCTGAATGTTTTCCTGCAGATGGTGGAACATATCGGCAACCTGGATATTGGCACCTCCATGAAGCGGCCCTTTCAAGGAACCGATACCTGCCGCTATCGAAGAGTAAGTATCCGTCCCGGTAGAAGAAGTGACACGTACGGTAAAAGTGGAGTTGTTACCACCACCGTGCTCGGCCTGAAGAACCAGCAGCAGGTCGAGCGTGCGTGCATCCAGCTCCGTGTAGTCTTTCTTCAGCATATAGAGGAAATTCTCGGCAATGGAAAGGTTTTCCTGCGGATGGCGGATATGCAGTGAACGGCCATGGGTGGCATGGCGAAGCATGTTATAGGCATACGCAATGATGGTCGGGAATTTCGAAATAAGCTCAATGCTCTGCCGCATCAGATTATCGCGGGAAGTGTCATCTGCATCAGGGTCAAAACGATACATCTCGAGTACGCTGCGCGCCAGGATGTTCATAATGTTGTTTCCTTCGAGTTCAATGATATTCATCTTGGTCTTCTGCTCCAGCGGCATGTTGTCGTTGATGAGTTCACGGAAAGAAGAGAGTTCTTCCTTGTCGGGCAGGCGACCGGAAAGCAACAAGTAGGCAATTTCCTCAAAACCGAAACGCTTCTCTTTGATGATGGCGTGTGCCAAGTCATCCACATCATAACCGCGGTAGAACAATTTGCCGGGAATAGGCTTCAGCCCTCCACCGGGGATGCGTTCATAGCCGACCACATTGCCTATTTTGGTCAACCCCACCAAGACTCCCGTGCCGTCCTCATTACGCAAACCGCGCTTCACATCAAACTTCCTGAACAGTTCATTCTCAATCCGGGTAGCTTCCTTCAAATCTTCGGAAAGCTTGTAAATCAGGTACTCTTTCTTCATCTTTCGTTTCGTTTTTATTCGTTATTTTTGTTTTTCAATTCTTTCCACGATCTCACGAGTGAAAGCGGAAGTGGAGAGAGAGGTTCCATTCGGCATAAAACGGGCTAAATCGTGTGTAGCGCGAGCGTCAGGAAGCTTTGTTCCAAAGGCTTTTCTATCAGAGCAGGCCGCTTCTTTCCAGTCAAAATATTCGAGCATCATTACTGCCGAAAGGATAATAGAACAAGGGTTCACCACATCTTTTCCCGCAATATTGGGAGCTGATCCATGAGTCGCCTTCAAAGATGGCATGCCCCGTTTTATAGTTGATATTCGCACCCGGTGCAATGCCGATGCCGCCTACCATAGCAGCCAGTTGGTCGGAAACATAGTCTCCGTTGAGGTTTAAGGTGGCTATTATGGAATATTCTTCGGGAATCAGGAGTGTATTTTTGCAAGAAAGCATCCGCAATGCAATCTTTTATCACCAGTCTGCCATCTGCCAAGGCATCGCCAAATTCACGTTGCGCCAGTTCGTAGCCCCATTTTTGA
>VOFJ01002553.1_pt1 | contig 17701 bp, 27 predicted proteins | sample 5384081 | NCBI WGS metagenome assembly VOFJ01 (sample SAMN12384729, study PRJNA508395) | human gut metagenome | isolation source: healthy gut I | host: Homo sapiens
GAAATTGACAATATCAAAGTTGTCTATAAGCACATCCGGAAGGATGGCACGAAGGAGTCGTTCGGGTTTCATAAAACAAAGGTAAGCAAAAGGTAGCTAATTTTAAAACTTAACAACCAGAAATTTCCGCTGAGCCCTTGACAAGGAGACTCTGTTCTTGTCCTTTTTCTTGCCTGTCGACAAAATGAAAAAAGTTCCGTAAAATATTGATTTTACGGGACTTGTCTTAGATTTTCCACCATTTGTCTTTAGTGTTCAGCGGAGAGACAGGGATTCGAACCCCGGGTACCTCGCAGTACAACGGTTTTTCAAGACCGCCGCAATCGACCACTCTGCCACCTCTCCAAGACTCCTTTTCAGAAGTACTTTCTGTTGAAAGCGCTGCAAAGGTACGACTTTATTTTTAAATAAGCAAATAGTTTACCAGTTTTTTTGCTATAAAATTTTCAAATCGTATTTTTGCATACGAATAATAAACGAAAGAAATAAATCATGATATACCCTCAGAATTTCGAACAGAAAATAGGTTTCGATTCCATCCGTCATTTACTAAAAGAGAAATGTCTCAGCACATTAGGTCAAGAAAGAGTAGATGAAATGAACTTCTCAGAATCCTTTAAGGATATTAATGAATGGCTGGAACAGGTGATGGAATTCATACGCATCATACAAGAGGAAGACAGTTTTCCCGACCAATATTTTTTTTGATGTACGACCATCACTAAAACGTATCCGCGTAGAAGGTATGTATTTGGATGAGCAAGAACTGTTTGATTTACGCCGTTCTTTAGAAACGATTCGTGATATCATCCATTTTCTGACACTGACCCCGAATGACGAAGAACAAGAAAACTCCCCCTACCCTGCCCTACAAAAACTGGCAGGAGATATTATCGTGTTTCCTCAACTCATTACGCGTATAAACAACATCTTAGACAAATTCGGAAAAATCAAAGACAACGCTTCTTCCGAATTATTACGCATCCGCAGAGAGTTGGCCTCGACAGCCGGAAGCATATCACGCAGTTTGAATGCAATTCTACGCAACGCTCAAGCAGAAGGTTATGTTGATAAAGATGTAACTCCTACCATGCGTGACGGAAGACTCGTCATCCCTGTCGCACCGGGATTAAAACGGAAAATCAAGGGAATTGTACACGATGAATCATCCACCGGCAAAACAGTTTTCATAGAACCGGCCGAAGTAGTGGAAGCAAACAATAGAATACGGGAATTGGAAGGAGAAGAACGCCGGGAAATCATCCGTATCCTGACAGATTTCTCTATCATAGTCCGTCCACAGGTCCCCGCCATCCTCCAGTCATACGAGTTTTTGGCAGAAATTGATTTCATCCGTGCCAAAGCCCATTTTTCCATTCAGACGAACGCCACCAAACCATCATTGGAAGACAAACAGATTTTGGACTGGACCATGGCCATACACCCACTATTACAACTCTCGCTGGCCAAGCATAATAAAAAGGTTGTTCCTCTAGATATAGAACTAACTCAAAATCAACGTATCCTAATTATATCCGGACCGAATGCCGGAGGTAAATCCGTTTGTCTGAAGACTGTGGGATTACTACAATATATGTTACAATGTGGTATGCCGATTCCGATACATGAACGTAGCCATGCCGGATTATTCGGCAGTATCTTTATAGACATAGGTGACGAACAAAGTATCGAAGACGATCTGAGTACCTACTCCTCACACCTTACCAACATGAAAACAATGATGAAAAGCTGTAACGAACGCAGCCTTATCCTCATTGATGAATTCGGCGGAGGTACAGAACCACAAATTGGAGGAGCCATAGCTGAAGCTGTGTTGAAACGTTTCAATGAAAAGGGCACATTCGGCGTTATCACTACTCATTATCAAAATTTGAAACATTTTGCCGAAGATCACGAAGGAGTGGTTAATGGCGCCATGTTATATGACAGGCATTTAATGCAAGCTTTATTCCAATTACAAATAGGAAATCCGGGAAGTTCATTTGCAGTAGAAATAGCTAGGAAAATAGGTTTACCGGAAGAAGTAATAGCCGACGCATCCGAAATTGTAGGGAGTGAATATATCAATGCTGATAAATATCTACAAGATATCGTACGTGACAAACGTTATTGGGAAACCAAGCGTCAGAACATCCGCAAACGAGAAAAACAGATGGAAGAAACCATCGCCAAATACGAAGAAGAACTACAGGAACTGGAGAAAAGTCGTAAAGAGATTTTGCGAAAGGCCAAAGAAGATGCGGAAAAATTGTTACAGGAATCAAATGCCCGAATTGAAAATACCATCCGTATCATCAAGGAAGCACAAGCCGACAAAGAACGTACACAATCGGCACGTCAGGAACTGACTGATTTTAAAAATCAGATAGAAGATATCGAGAAAAAGAACAAGGAAGATGAAATCATCCGGAAAATGGAAAAACTCCGTGAAAAACAAGAGCGGAAAAAAAACAAAAAGGATAAAGCCAAGGCGGAATCTTCCCAACTGTCAATACCCAAAGAACAGCCTATCACTGTAGGTAGTACTGTAAAGATCAAAGGTCAATCCAGTGTCGGAGAAGTACTAGGAATTAATGGCAAAAATGCAATAGTTATGTTCGGAATGATAAAAACCAATGTAAAACTGGATAAGCTGGAACGTAGCACACCAATACAGCCCACCCAGAAAACAATGGTAAAAAAAGTACCTTCGTCAGCAGTGAAACACAAGATCGGGTATATGAAAAGAAACTAAATTTCAAACAAGATATTGATGTACGCGGTATGCGTGGCGATGAAGCTATACAGGCAGTAACTTATTTTATCGATGATGCCATACTATTGGGAATAGACCGTGTACGTATCCTTCACGGAACAGGTACAGGCATACTACGCACCCTGATTCGCAGCTATTTGGGAAGTGTTCCAGGAGTAGCACACTATCAAGACGAACACGTACAATTTGGTGGGGCAGGTATTACTGTAGTAGAACTTAAAATAATATTTTAATAGAATAAGAGGCTGTTTTTAATTAATTTTCTCTATATTCGCACTAAAATTAGAGAAAATTAAAAGCAAAGGTGGCAGCGGGAACTTCTCATACAACTATAAGTATTAAGCTTAATGAGCAAGGGTTTCATGATATTTTCAATAAATATTATGTAACTCTATGCTTATTTGCCAATCAATATACAGAAAACCAAGAAACTTCAGCAGATATTGTACAAGATTCATTTGCCAAACTATGGCAAATAAGAGAAGATTTTTTTATCTGCATCAGGTAAAAGCATTTTTATATACAGCTGTACGCAATAAAGCACTCAATGAACTGGAGCATTCAAAAGTAGTATATGAATACGCTCAAAATGTCATCGAAAAGAAAAAGGATTCCTTTTTTCACGATGCAATCGTTGAAGAGGAAACTTATCGTATCGTTTCTGAAGCCATAAATAAATTACCTGACCAAATGAAAGCCATTATGCAACTATCTCTGGAAGGGAAAAAAAACGCAGAAATAGCAGACAGACTAAACATATCTACAGAAACAGTCCATACATTAAAGAAAATAGCCTACAAGAAACTCAGAGAGAATTTGAAAGACTACTATTACTTCCTCTTGTTCTTTATATAAAAAGACATTAATTTGTTTTTTTTCAAAAAAAAAGTCGTTTTATTATTCACCCAAATTTCAAACAGACCTGTTTTATTATAAAAGAGATAAAAAACAGGTCAAAATATGATAAAACAAGATTTCTATATAGCCAACCTCATAGCAAGGTATCTGTCGGAAGAAATAACCCCGGAAGAAACAATAAAACTAACTGCTTGGAGAGAAGAATCTACAGCGCACGAGATTTTATTCAAGAAAATTTGTAATGAAGAAAACCAAAAGCAACATTTCCGGAAAAATACGGCATTCAATCCTTCATCCGGATGGAAAGAAGTGGAAAAAGCGAATCAAAAAGAAATAATAACAGAAGCAGATAATATCAAAAAATAGTAAGTTATGCCGCAATCATTCTGTTACCTGTCCTTTTTGTAAGTATTTCCATGAAATTCACCTCGCCCGTTTCTCTTTCGGACAAACAGTTCATCGCACAATCCATTCTACCTGGGGAATCCCAAGCTATTCTGACATTGGAGGACGGCCAGACAATCCATATAAATAAAGAAACAGAGAGTCTGCTTGAGAAAATAGACGGAGCCGAGTCCACATGGACTCTACAATGCTGAATTACCAAATAACATCAAAAACAGCCCCAAAAAACAAGCCTGTATATAATAAAGTGGAAACTCCACGAGGTGGAGAATATGCTCTATTGTTAAGTGATGGAACAAAAGTGCATCTGAACGCAATGACCAGTCTCCGCTTTCCTGTGACATTTGATAACGGTCCACGCAAAGTGGAACTGGAAGGCGAGGCCTATTTTGAAGTCTGCAAAACAGGGCAACCATTTATAGTATGCACTCAAGGCATGCAAGTAGAAGTGTTGGGAACCACATTCAACATCTCTGCTTATCCACAGGAAGAGTATCAGACAACTTTGGTAAACGGTTCTGTCAAAGTAAATACAGAAACTGGAGAAAGCTGTATTTTAAAGCCTTCCCAGCAAGCTACCATCAGCCTCGGAAACAGCAGCATACAGATACGCATGGTAGATGCCGGATTTTATACCTCATGGATAAAAGGAAAAATTCATTTCAAAGACCAGCGATTGGAAGATATCATGAAAATACTATCACGCTGGTATGACATGGAAGTAATTTTTGCCAATGAGAAAATAAAAAAGACCTACGCTTTCGGATGCAATGTAGATCGGTATTCGGAAATCACTCCATTTGTACGTTTGTTGGAAGAGACTCAAAAAGTACACGTAAAAGTCAATAACAAAACAATCACATTCTATAACTAATAAAAATGATGTATTATGGACAAAAAACACAACTACACCAATCACGGTAAAAGTAGTAAACGTTTGTGGATTACGTTCCTATTTTTCTGTATCATTACCACAGGTTTTATGCAGGCTGCCAACAAAGTGTTTGCACAAGCCACTGTCACAGCCTCATTCAAGAATGCCACGTTGAGTGAAATTCTTTGGGAAATCCAAAGACAAACCGACTTTACTTTTTGTATACAGCACCAATGATGTAAAACAAATAAAAGTCCAAAACCTAAATGTAAATAACGAAAAAATAGCCAATGTGCTTGATAAATGTCTTATGAATAGCGGTTTGACCTATTCAGTTCACAACGGCGTTATTGCTATCAAGCACATTGAAGAAAAAAAGAGTCTGCTGTTCCTCAACAGAAAACAACATTAACCGGTACAGTACTGGATGAGACGGGAGAACCTATTATTGGAGCGAATATCTTAGTCAAAGGTACTACGAATGGAACTACTACAGATTTGGACGGGCACTTCTCATTAGATGTAGACCGTATACCTGCCACTTTGATTATCTCCTATATAGGTTATGGCAAGCAGGAAATTAAAGCCACTGCCGGAAAGATACTGAAAGTAGTCATGGCTCCTGATAATAATATTATGGAAGAAGTGGTTGTTACCGGTTATGGTACTTTCAAGAAATCGGCATACGCAGGTTCTGCTTCTACTGTGAAGGCTGATAAAATGAAAGATATTCCGGCTGTTTCATTCAAAGATTTACTACAAGGTAATGCACCCGGGGTACAATTCAGTTCATCATCAGGTCAACCAGGAGCTTCTTCCTCTTTGAATATTCGCGGTATGGGATCTTTTTAATGCCAGTAATTCTCCATTATACGTAATTGACGGAATTCCTATGCGTTCAGGTTCTATCAATACGATGAGTTCAGATGCAGGTCTTGACATTATGTCAACTATCAATAGCTCTGATATTGAAAACATAACAATCATTAAAGATGCCGCTGCCGCCTCTCTCTACGGTTCACGTGCTGCCAATGGTGTAGTACTTATTACTACTAAAAAGGTAAAAGTGGAAAGCCACAAATTTCATTCAAAGCAGATTGGGGTAGTTCTGATTTCGCAATGGATTATCGTCCTGTTATGGGGGGAGAAGAACGCCGCGAATATATTTATAACGGTCTAGTAGCCGGTGCGTTAAGAGACGGAAATAGTCACGACGAAGCCATAGCATATGCTAATGAAAATATTGACGATTATGCTCCTGTTCCTTGGTGTGGATATGTCGATTGGGATGATATCATGTTCAAAAAAGGAAATCACCAGACTTATGAAGCCTCCATTTCTGGTGGAACAGACAAATTCAAATATTATTCATCTATCTCTTACCTAAAACAAGAAGGTATTGCTATCAACTCCGGTTTAGAACGTATCAGCGGACGTTTAAATGTAGATTATCAAGCAACTGATAAATTAAAATTAGGGGCAAATATGTTATTTGCTACCGTTAATCAAGATGTATATGGTGAAGGTACCTCCTACACTTCTCCTTTCTATTCATCACGTAACGCTGTGCTGTGTCCCCTCAGACACACCATACAATGAAGATGGAAGCTGGAACCGCGATTTTATCCGCAACGGTGATCGTAATCCACTATTATCTGCAACTTACGACTATCAACGTGAATATGTTAATCGTGCTTTCAACACTATTTATGGCGAATATGAATTTATTAAAAACTTAAAATTCAAATCAACATTCAGCTATGACTACACCAACACTAAAGGCAAGGATTGGAGTGATCCCCGCACTTCCAATGGTGAGGATGTAAATGGCGGCATGAGCAAAAAAAATTCTACGAATACAAGAAAATGGTATGGGCAAACCAACTGAGTTATAAGTTTAATATAGCCAACGATCACCATTTTGACGCATTGGTAGGTTATGAAATTGATGACCAATATCGTGACTATCTGTCAGGGTATGCAACTAATTTCGCTACAGCAGACAAAGATGAAATAAGCAATGGTATGAAAACCGAATCCGTTGGTGGCAGCTCTACCAGAACCCGCATGGTAATCTTATCTGACACGTGTAAACTATGACTATAAAAATAAATATTATCTAGGTGGTAGTTTCCGTACTGACGGTAGTTCCCGTTTGCATAAAGACAGCCGTTGGGGTAGTTTCTGGTCAGTATCTGCCGCATGGCGTATGATTGAAGAGGAATTCATGAATCCGGCCAAAGGTTGGCTGACCGATTTGAAAAATACGCGCATCTTATGGTGTCAATGGCACACTTCCATCTGACTATTTCGGATATATGGGTTTGAGTAGTTTAACCAATGGTTATTTGGAACAACCGGGTATTATCCAATCACAAATCAAAAATACAGATTTAAAATGGGAAACCAATTACAACCTTAACTTAGGTCTGGATTTCAGTTTGTTCAATCGTATAAACGCAACTTTGGAATACTACACTCGTACTACTAAAAATTTGTTGATGGATCGTCCTATCTCTATGACAACAGGTTTCGGCAGCTATCTTATGAATATTGGTGAAGTAAAAAAATTAAGGGAGTGGAATTGGAAATCAGTTCGACCAATATAAAGACTAAAGATTTCTCTTGGAATACCACTTTCAACATCTCGCACAACAAAAATGAAATTGTGACATTGGATGGCATGCAAACAGAAATTATCAGTGGTACCCAAATACGGAAAGTAGGAAAATCATACCGTACATTTTATATGATAGAGTTCGCAGGGGATCAATCCCGAAACAGGCGCTCCCCAATTCTATACCAATGATTTGGACGAAAACGGCAACTATATAAAAGAGATTACAGAAAAATATAGTGAAGCCAATGCTATTGTATTAGATAAGCATGCAGAGCCTAATGTTATCGGAGGTTTATCAAATACATTACGCTATAAATGGTTCGACTTAAACTTCATGTTCTCTTACCAATTTGGCGGTTATTCTTATGACAATTGGGCACAAAAAAACAGAGCATGGTGGTAACGACCTAGAAGCAAATATACCAACCTATTATCGCGATAGTTGGAAACAACCTGGTGATATCACAAAATATGAACTATTTATTGAAAGTCCTGATGTAGCGATGAACAAATCCACTACTACTCGCAGGTTACACAGTTCTGACTTCATCCGCCTGAAAACATTAACTTTTGGAATAACTCTGCCCCAAGTATGGACACAAAAAATAGGAGTTAACAATGTACGTGTATATGCTTCCGCAAACAACCTTTGGACATGGGCTGCTTATGATTATTATGATCCTGAAGCTGTCAGTGGTGGTAGTGCCATCTGGGGGACTCCTCCTTTGAAGACTGTAACCTTTGGTCTAAGCGTTAATTTCTAACCCATTAAAAACTTGAATTATGAAAGTATTTAAATATTTATTTATCAGTTCCATTATGTTTGCCGTCACTTCGTGCGGAAATGACTGGCTAGATCTAGCCCCCTCCACACAAGTGGATACAGAAACCAGTATCAATGTTTTGTCAGATATTGAATTCACATTGAACGGAATCTACAGCACAATGCAAAAGTTCAGATGCATACTCCAGCCGTCTGGTATATTATGGAGATGTAACTGGAGATGACATGCAGGCTGTAAGTTCAACGAAACGAACCGGTAATTATTACCGTTTCAATTTTACTAAAGACAATGGTCATATCCAGCAGTCATTGGTCATATCTGTACTCTATTATCCAGAACTGTAATCTGATTCTAATGAATGTTGATAAACTATCTATAGATGAAGATGAAACCGAATATAAAAATGATTTGAAAGGCCAGGCATTAGCCATCCGTGGTATGGCACTATTCGACCTGACACGTATTTTTGGTTATCCCTACCTAAAAGATAACGGAGCTTCATTAGGCGTGCCCATTGTGAAAGAGTTATCAACTATAGACAGTAAACCCGCACGAAATACAGTAGCCGAATGTTATACGGAAATTATTTCCGACCTCAAAAACAGTACAGAGCTGCTGAGCGGTGATTTTAATAAAGGAAAAGTAAACAGATGGGCTGCTATGACGCATTGTTGAGCCGAGTATATTTATATAAAGGAGAATACAATGAAGCATTGACCATGGCTGAAAAATGCAATAAAGGGTGCAGAAAAAAAGAAGGCTACGCTCTTTGGACAAACGAAGAATATCCAACCGCATGGGGCAATGACGCATCAGCATCCAATCCTGGTGAAATATTATTCGAAATTGTCAATCTGACTACAGACAGTCCGGGCAAAGAAAGCATGGGATATCTGAACTCATACAACGGTTATGACGATATGTGTATTACTTGCTCTTTTTTATCAATTATTAAAGAAAGATCCCAAAGACGTCCGGTTGAAAATCTTGAGTTTTGACAAAAGTACTACGCATACGTCAATAAATACCAACCTCAGCAAGGAGAAAACATAACCGATGCCAATATTCCGCTTATACGCCTTTCAGAAGCCTATCTGAATGCTGCTGAAGCGGCCGTACAGACAGGAGATAATGCCAAAGCAGTGAAATATTTGAATTCCATAGTACAACGAGCTAATCCGGAAAATTCAGTGGAAGGAAAAACATTAACATTAGAAAATGTATTAGACGAACGTCGTAAAGAATTGGTAGCAGAAGGACATCGTATGTACGATGTTATCAGAAATGGAATGACTGTCAAACGAATCGATGTGAAAGACAGTGATATAAACAAAACCAAACATAATACTGCTTACATGGAATATGACTGGAATTTCCATAAAATTCTACTTCCTATTCCCCAAAAAAGAAATGGACGCAAATCCTAATATGAAACAGAATCCAGGATATGTCGATTAAATAATTCAAATACCAAATCGATGACAAGCAAGACTAATTTTATCAACTACTTTCTTCTTGCATTTACCCTCGCATTCATCAGTTCCGGCCTTAGTGCCGGAACTCTTGATTTCAAAGACAAGAAGAAAGACAAAGAGAAAAAAGAAGAATTAACAGCCGACGGTCCATACGTATTGTATCAGCCTGACGGCCAAATCAGAGTAATCAATGTAGATAAGAAAGGGAATATCATTGATACCACTTATACCACATTACCTCAAAACTTTACCCTGCATGTGACAGACCACAAAGGCAGGTTTCCATTTGATGTAAAACTACACCCGGTAAAACGTCCCGGATGGAATTATCCCCAGGCAGACAAAGTTTTTGTCATGTCCGACCCTCATGGAAGGCTGGACTGTGTAATCAGCCTGTTACAAGGCAACCATATCATTGATAAAGACTACAAATGGAGCTTCGGGAAAAACCATCTGATGATTATCGGTGATATTTTTGACAGAGGAAAAGATGTACCGCAAATCTTCTGGCTATTTTACAAACTGGAAGAGGAAGCAGCCAAAGCCGGAGGACACGTATCGTTCATGCTGGGAAATCATGAACCGATGGTACTGGCCAATGACCTCCGATACACCAAAGAAAAAATATAAAATATTGGCTGAAAAAACTAAAGATGAAGTACCCCCGGCTATTCGGTCCTGATACCGAACTGGGCAGATGGTTGGGAACCCGTAACACCATGCAAATGATAGGTAACGACCTATATGTGCATGCCGGACTAGGCAAAGACTTCTATGACAAGAACTTGAGCATTCCCACTGTCAATGAAGAAATGAGTAAAGGGCTATTTATGACGAAAAAAGAACGCAAAGCGCTTTCTCCACTCACAGCCTTCCTGTATGGAAACAGCGGAGCCCATCTGGTATCGCGGACTGGTACGCACCGATGGCAAATACAATCCGCTGGCAAAAGACTCCCTAGAAATGCTTATGGACCGTTATAAGGCAAAACATATTATTGTGGGACATACCATTTTCAAAGATATTTCCACTTTCTATAACGGAAAGGTTATCGGAGTAAATGTAGACAATAAAGAAAACCGGGAAAAAAAGCGCGGACGTGCCATGCTGATTGAAAATAATCAGTATTTTGTCGTTGGTGACAAAGGTATACAAAGACAATTAGAATAAAGACAATACACCAAAAATCCTACCGGTGGTTTTCCAAACTCTCCTGACAACTTTCCTATTTGTCAAGAGAGTTTTTCTTTTCCTTTTTTGCTACTTTCCCCCTTTTATTTTATACCTTTGTTCCTCATAATAACTAACCTTATAAAACGAAATGAAATCTATCCGAGAACTATACCGCATCGGCACCGGTCCGTCCAGCAGTCATACTATGGGACCGCGCAAGGCTGCTGAAATCTTCTTAGGAAAACATCCCGAAGCCAAAGCTTTTCAAGTTACTCTTTATGGAAGCCTCGCCGCTACCGGTAAAGGACACATGACCGATGTAGCCATTTTAGATACATTGCAACCGCATGCGCCTACAGAAATTATCTGGAAAGCCCATGTCTTCTATCCGTTTCATCCCAATGGAATGACTTTCAAATCTTTGAATGAAAAAGGAAAAGTGACAGATGAATGGACTGTTTTCAGTGTAGGCGGAGGTGCTCTAGCCGAAGAAGGGCACGACAAAGGCTCAACTCCGGAAATCTATGATATGAACCGTATGAGTGAAATCCTCTACTGGTGTGAACGTACCGGGCGCAATTACTGGGAATACGTCCAGCAATGTGAAGACAAAGACATTTGGGACTATCTGGCAGAAGTATGGAAAACCATGAGAGAAGCCATTGAGCGTGGTTTGGATCAAGAAGGCGTATTACCCGGGCCACTCAATCTGCGCAGAAAAGCCTCCACTTACTATATTAAGGCAAAAGGTTATAAGGACAATCTGCGTTCCCGCGGGTTAGTCTTCTCATACGCTCTGGCAGTCAGTGAAGAAAACGCCTCAGGTGGCAAAATCGTCACAGCCCCTACTTGCGGATCATGCGGAGTGGTTCCGGCTGTACTTTATCACTTGCAAAAAAGCCGTGACTTCAGCGATATGCGGATTTTAAGAGCACTGGCTACTGCCGGATTGATAGGAAATATAGTAAAACACAACGCCTCCATTTCCGGAGCCGAAGCCGGTTGCCAGGCAGAAGTAGGAGTGGCCTGTTCAATGGCATCCGCCGCTGCCAGCCAATTATTCGGAGGTAGCCCGGCCCAGATAGAGTATGCAGCCGAAATGGGCTTGGAGCATCACTTGGGAATGACTTGCGATCCGGTATGCGGATTGGTACAAATCCCTTGTATCGAAAGAAATGCCTATGCAGCGGCCCGAGCTCTTGATGCCAATATCTATTCTGCCTTTACAGACGGTAATCACCGTGTATCCTTTGACAAAGTGGTGGAAGTAATGAAACAGACCGGTCATGACCTTCCTTCCTTATATAAGGAAACCAGCGAAGGCGGTCTGGCAAAGGATTACGAGCCGATGGATTAATAACAGGGCAAAGACCGAGAACTGTATTTATAATACATAAAAGGGTGAATCAAAATTCGTTGCAACCATCTTTTTCAACGCTGATAATAAAAAGATAGTTCAATTTATTTCTGATACACCCTCTTATGGCATCATTACTATAAGGAGAGATAGTTCCCCTATTACAGAAAAAATCTTTTTTAATCGCTCAACTTCAAGAATCCTCCAAACTGATCGAAGTCTACTTCCAATCCATTTTCCAATGTCAGTTCATATCCCTTGCGGTTACGTTCTATCTTCACCGTTTTATGCCCGTTATAATTAGCTTTCATATACTTGGAAATAGCCTGAGGGATAAAAGTAGAAGGAACCGACTTGTTCTTGCAATCTATCTCAAGCCACTCTCCCTTTGAATTGAACTCCAATTCAATGCCATCGGCCAATTTCACATCATAGGAAGTGGTCTGAAACAAGTCCTTTTCAATCTTGATATACGCAACTTTAGTCTGAGAGAAATGTTTGCCGATCATTTCACGTGCGGCAACAGGAAGCTTATTCACATCGCGGGTCACAACATCGCCTGCCATGGCGAACTGAAGAGAGCATACCAGCATAGCCATTAAAAATAAAATCTTTCTCATAATCTAATTTATTCTTTAGTTAGTTAATGCCATACCAACAACTAACCGCCTAAAAAGATTATGACGCGAAAAATTATTCCTGTATTTTAGATTTAATTAAGGCTGTCTCCCAACATGGGAGGAAGCTCCTCCATATCCTCATTTTTAGATATGCTCATTTTTCCTTCAGGAGTAATAGTGATGGAGAAAGGAATATACAAATCTGTCTGAGGATAACTCACACTGGCAGCCAATATGATATTTTTTCCCTCACGGGTCTTCTCTTCATCAAATACCACGCCCTCCAATATAAAATGACGGAGATGATCAGCACTTACGAATCCAGAGAAACTTTGCTTGGTAAAAGTTTTGGCAAAGACCCGGCTCCCATTTTCACGGGAAATTCTAACGATGATACGATTGTCGGCAAAAATCCCCAAGTCACTTTTTGACTGAAGGCAGAGAATCACTGGGAGCACGCTCTATAAACAAATTATATTTTTTTTCCGCCACTGACAATATGCTGGTCAATACGTGAAACCTGCATACGCTGCAAACCTGTCACATGATCCACACTGTCTATCTGGAACATCAATTGTTCTGCATCAACGGAAGTCTCTTTCTTACCTCCGCAAGCGGTCATTACAACCAGCAAAACGACAAATAAAAAATATATCTGTTTCATCTAAATCTCGATTTCTAGGTGACAAAGTAACAAAAAGTAACGGACACTCACAAGAAAACCTCTATAAAAGCGAAAACCGGGCAATATCACATTGGCCGGCCTTCAGAGAAAACTAAAAACTAAACTAAATTATTTATTAAATTAGACTAAACCCAAAAGAAAAGGTTTAATCTCACTTAGAAAAAAATATTCTTTCTTTGAAAGGCATTCCTACTACAACGCCTTCCAAAAATCCATAAAATTCTTATAAAGCCCATAGCAGACCAACTGATCTTCTTCTTCCAACTCATAATTTTCCTCAAAATGATTCTCCACCTGATGCTCCAATATCGAGATACCCAAACCGTTCAGCACTTGCTCCCCTTTTATCAATGCAATGATTTTTCATATTGAATTCCGTTTCTAATGACAGATCACTCACCTTATAGCCTACAAAACAAGAAGGAAGTTTGAACTTCATCACATAATGTTCCTCGTCAATCTGAAAAGACTCCACATTGACGTGTAAATCCAATAACCGAACCAAACTGCGTGCCGCTTCTTTCTCCGGTGTCAGAATACTATCTAAATTAAAAGCCTCAAGCACGGTCTTATGCACATCATCTACCGCACGGGCATAGATATGTTTCACTCCTTTCTTTTTTCAGCAGTGCCACCACACGCACAGAAGCACCAAAATTCTCGCCGATAGCAACAATAACCACATCCACATCTTTCAGTGGCAGCACACTGAGCGATTGTTCGTCCGTAGCATCAATAATAAAAGAAGTCGCGATTTTGTCCTTCAACACATCCACACGATGCTCGTTTGTATCCACTCCTATCACCTCATGTCCCAATACGGAAAGCTCTTCGGCCCAACACACCGCCGTAATTTCCTAAACCAATAATAATGTATTTCATAACTAGTTGATTATGATGTTATCACTCGGATATTTATATTTCGTTATTTTTTTCTGTTTAATAAGGCTGGATATCAAAGTAAGCACCCCTACTCGTCCGATAAACATCAGAACAATGACAATCAGTTTGCTGTCACTTCCCAAAGTAGGTGTCAGATCCAGGCTTGAACCTACCGTACTGAGTGCCGAAGTACACTCAAAAACCAACGCCATCACTGAAGCCTGCGGCTCTAGAATGCTTAAACCGAAGATACCCGCGAAAACAATCAGCAGATAAAGAATCAATGTGGCATTAGAACGCCGGATGGAATCATGAGATAACTCCCTGTTGAAAATATTAACTTTATCGGCACCTATAAGAATAGCACGCAAGTTCAACATGACTACAGCAAACACATTCACCTTCACACCACCGGCCGTAGACTGCGTACCGCCGCCAATCATCATCAGCACCACCATCAGCAGCAACGTCTGCACACTGAAAGTAGTCATGCCCACACTTGAAAATCCTGCCGTACGGGGACAAGTTGCGTTAAAAAAGCCCTGCACCCATTTCTCTGTAGCCGTCATTCCCGCAAAAGCATGATTCCATTCGAAAATAACAATGGCCACAGTACCCGTCACTAGCAAGATAGCCGTCATAATCAATACGATACGGGTATTCAGGTTATATAAATGTATTTTACGGATTGTCCTCTTATTCTTTTTGACATAACGGTGATACAAGCGCTTGCTTTCATAAGAAACCGTCTCATACAGATTTACCAGTATCGGGAAACCTATACCTCCCAAAATAATCAGGAAAGAGATAGTGATATATAGCAAGTTATGATTATGAAGTACCAGTTCGTTACCTAAGTTTCCATACAAAGTAGAGAATCCAGCATTGCAAAAGGCAGAGATGGAATGGAAAGCAGAAAAAAGCCAATTCTTCCTCAATATCCATGCCCATAGTGCCATGTATACTTAAAAAAAATAACCCCCATCCCTGCAGCCTCTATCGCCAATGTAAATCCTAATATATATAATAAGGTGGAAAGTAGCGAACTGAGTGACTGCGAGCTTACCATATCACGGACCACCAGCTGATTGTAGAGCGAAGTATTCCCCATAAAAAACATGGCAAAGAAACTGGTCAGGGTCATGACTCCCAAACCGCCGATTTGTATCAGCATGATAATGATGAACAACCCCTCGGACGTGAATGTAGAAGAGACATCGACCGAAACCAACCCCGTGACACAAATGGCACTGGTAGCGGTAAACAGAGCATCGATAAAGGAAATGCCATGATAAGTGGCACGCGGAAGCATCAGTAACGCTGCCCCTATCAGAATAAATATGAGAAAACTAGATGCAAAGATCAAAGACGGGTTGGTGCGCCTGCCCAGCAGCCGGACTATCCCATTAGACAATTGCAGCAGTGAAAGCAAAGTGAGCAGCACCACATGATATAAACGGCTGTGGAAAAAAGACCAGAAATCATGAATTCCCCCTTGCACCTCCGGTTCATGGAAAATAACCGGAATCAAAGTCAGATAAAGCATCAGACTCAGTATCCACGCCAGTCCCCGGTACTTCCGCTTGGTATCCGAGTAATTTAATAAAAGATGCAGGGAAATATCAACCAGAAAAACAATCCAGACAAAATGATACAGCGTGTTTATCATCTCCATTTCTTCAAAAGAAATAAGAAATCCATGCTCATAAACCAATGTAAGGATGAACAAGGCCGACATCATATAAGTTATCCCGTCCATCCATTTCAGCAATCGCTCTATGTACGGTTTTACTAACTTCTTACGATAGATAAATAGTTTGTGTAAAGGTTCCATGTCGATATCATCTTGCATTAACAGAAAACAAACTTAATCAAAATATTCACATCTCTGCCTATAATAACAAATAACTTCGCATTTTTACTCTGACATCCCTTTTTTTATTGTTCCCGACAAAAAAGCAGTTGAAAATTAGTAAGGAATACTTTTTTTTACCTAATTTTGACCGCAAAACTATTAAATTGAAAGATTATGAGCACAAAACAGAAACGTTTTATCTTACCAGAGGATGAAATTCCTAAATACTGGTACAACATACAGGCAGACATGAAGACCAAACCCATGCCGCCGTTGAATCCCAAAACCAAAGAAGCGCTGAAACCGGAAGACCTCTACCCCATTTTTGCTAAAGAACTTTGCAAACAGGAATTAAACCAGACAGACGCATGGATTGAAATCCCTGAAGCAGTGCGTGAAATGTACAAATACTATCGCAGCACACCATTGGTACGTGCCTACGGACTGGAAAAAGCACTAGGGACTCCCGCACATATTTATTTCAAAAATGAAAGTGTCAGCCCCATCGGCTCCCACAAACTGAACTCGGCTCTGGCCCAGGCATATTATTGCAAAGAAGAAGGTGTAACCAATGTCACTACAGAAACCGGTGCCGGACAATGGGGCGCTGCTCTATCGTATGCCGCAAAGGTATTCGGACTGGAAGCTGCCGTTTATCAAGTAAAAATCAGCTATAATCAAAAGCCCTATCGCCGCAGCATCATGCAGACATTCGGAGCAACGGTCACCGCCTCTCCATCCATGTCTACCCGTGCCGGCAAGGATATCATTACCCGTAATCCCAATTATCAAGGTTCACTGGGAACAGCCATCTCCGAAGCTATCGAACTGGCAATGAGCACTCCCAACTGTAAATATACACTAGGGTCGGTATTAAGCCATGTCACACTGCATCAAACGGTTATCGGTCTGGAAGCCGAAAAGCAAATGGAAATGGCAGGCGAATATCCCGACATGATTATCGGTTGCTTTGGTGGCGGTTCCAATTTTGGAGGAATCTGCTTCCCCTTTATGCGCCACACTATCCTGAATGGGAAAACAAACCCGATACATTGCTGCCGAACCGGCTTCGTGCCCGAAACTGACCCGTGGTAAATTCCAGTATGACTTTGGCGACGAAGCCGGATATACCCCGTTGCTGCCCATGTTTACACTGGGGCATAATTTCTCTCCGGCCAATATCCATGCGGGAGGTCTCCGTTATCACGGTGCAGGTGTCATCGTTTCACAATTATTGAAAGACAATCTGATGGAAGCGGTTGATATCCAGCAATTAGAATCCTTCCAGGCTGGTTGTTTGTTCGCACAAGCAGAAGGAATCATTCCGGCTCCCCGA
>VOFJ01000790.1_pt1 | contig 17675 bp, 35 predicted proteins | sample 5384081 | NCBI WGS metagenome assembly VOFJ01 (sample SAMN12384729, study PRJNA508395) | human gut metagenome | isolation source: healthy gut I | host: Homo sapiens
AAATAAAAACCAGACGATATAGTAGTATTAGAATTAAGCAGTTTTCAATTAATGGGGATGAAAGTAAGTCCACATATAGGGGTTATTACTAATATAACTCCAAATCATTTGAATATACACAAAGATTATCAAGAATATATAGATGCAAAGAAAAATTTTTTTAAATATCAAAAAAAGAAAATGATATTATTGTTTTTAAACTATGATAATGCAATAACAAGGGAATGTGCTAAAGAGGCATTAGGAAAAAGTTGTCTATTTTAGTGGTAAAAATAAATTAGAAGATGGCTTAATAGTAGATGACAAAATAATTAAAGAATGTAAAGATGGTATTAGAAAACATCTTTTAGACACACAAGAAGTATTATTAAGAGGAGAACACAATTATGAAAAACATAGCTACTGCATTAGCAGCAACAAGAACTTTAGTTGATACAGATATAGCAATAAAAAAGCTATAAAAAAGTTTAAACCAGTAGAACATAGATTAGAGTTTGTTAGGAGAAATAAATAAAGTTAAATGGTATAATGATTCGGTTAGTTCTTCACCAACAAGGACTATTGCAGGTTTAAAATCATTTGATGAAGAAATTGTTTTAATTGCAGGAGGTTATGACAAAAATTTAGATTATACACCAATTGCAAAACCTATAATAGACAATGTAAAAGCATTAATTTTAATGGGGCAAACATCAGGCAAAATATTTGAAGCAGTTAAAGAAGAATTAGAAAAAAACAAAATAAAAAATTAAAAATATATATGTGTAATTCATTAGAAGAAACCGTAAACCTTGCTAAAAAAGTGTCAGAACCAAATCAGATAGTATTATTTTCTCCAGCAAGTGCAAGTTTTGATATGTTTAAAAATTTTGCAGATAGAGGAATACAATTTAAGAATTTAGTAAATAAACTTTAAATTTTTTTTCACATAATATAAAAAACTTCCATATTATATATAAAATAATAAGGAGGTTTTTTTATATGTATAACAATGAATCATTTGATGATTACATAAGGAGTATTTTAGGATATCAAAACATGAATAATATGTATATACAAAATAATTCAAATAATTACAATTTAAGTAATAATAATAGAGAAGAATTAGAAAATTGTTATCCTGAAATATATAAAATAGTATATCCGATGGTTTCACGAAGATGTTCAACAATGAGCCAGCCAGTGACAAGAAAAAAACAGTAGAAAATATGACAGATGAAATTTATTCTGCAATTGAAGTTAATAGTGAAATAAATCTTAATATTAATTTACAAAATAAAACAACTGGAAATAGACAAGAAAATAAGGTTTCTACTAGTAATATTTTTAAAATCAGAGGATAAAAATGAAAAAAAAAGAGGAGAAGATAGACAATTTGGAAATAGAAATTTAAGAGATTTGATTCAAATTTTAATTATTAGGGAATTATTAAGAAGACCAAGACCAGAAAGACCACCTTTTCCAGGACCTGGAGGCAGACCACCATTTCCAGGAGGACCAGGGTAGACCACCTTTTAGACCTAGAGAATATGATGATATGGATATTTATGAAAGATATTAATTTTAAAAAAAAAGGAAAATATTTCTATAATATTTTCCTTTTTTTTTTTGCAATTTATCTATATGATTTTTTTTGAATATTATTTTTTTTATTTTGACAAAAAAATAATATTGAGAAATTTTGAAAGGTGGTAAATAAAATGAAAGTTAAAGAATGTATGTGTGATGATGTATGTTGTGTAAAGCCTGAAACAAAGATAAAAGAAGTTGCAAAATTAATGTCTGAAAATCATATTGGTTCAATACCAGTATGTGATCAAAAACCAATGTATTTGTGGAATTGTAACAGATAGAGATATTTTATTAAGATGTGTTGCTTGTGATAAAGATACAAATCAAACTTCGGTAAGTGAAATTATGAGTTGCAATGTCTGCACTTGCAAGGAAGATGATGATATAACAAATGCACAAACTCAAATGAGTCAAAAATCAAATTAGAAGATTACCAGTATGTAATTCAAAAAAATGAAGTAGTAGGTATATTAACTTTAGGAGATTTAGCGCAAAATACTCAATCAATAGGACAACAACAAGTTAATGAAACTATAGAAAATATTTGTAACTGTCATCAAAATAAAAAACGCTGAATAAGAAGGACAAAAATTAGCAAAAAGGCGGATATAGGACCGCCTTTTTGCATATAATAAAAAACGGAGGGAACAAATGATTTTTTTGATGTTTCTTATTGGACAAGAGTTTTTAAAAAAGAATTTTATATGTTGTTTTTATATTATTAGGCTTATATATTGGGTTAAAATTATCTGTTTTTTATATGCCTTTTTAGTTGCCTTTATAATATCATTAATGGTAGAACCTGCTATAAAGTTTATTATGAGAAAGACAAATTTAACCAGGAGAACTAGTTCTATAATTATATTTGTAATTGTGTCTCTTATAATATTAGGAACATTAACATGGCTAATTATAACTTTATTCTCTGAATCATCTAGTTTATTACAGGGATTAAATAATTATTTTGATAAAGCTTACATACAATTTCAATCATTAATTTCTACATTTAATTATGACAAAATTCATTTGTCTAGTGAAGTTTTATCTGTTATAGAAAATTCAACAGAAGATTTATTAACAACAGCCTCAAATTGGTTAAGAGGTGCATTAACAGGTTTAATAAACTTTATTACAAGTTTACCGTCTATTGCTATTTGTATTGGTATTACAGTAGTTGCACTATATTTTATTTGTGTAGATAAAATTTATATATTAGATCAAATAGAATATCACTTACCAAAAGTATGGGTGAAAAAAATACGAGTTCATTTAAAGGATTTAATTGACAGTTTAGGTGGGTATTTAAAAGCAGAAGCAACTCTTATTTTGGTTTCTTTTATAGTCTCTTTAATTGGATTATATATTTTAGAATTTTCAGGATTTAACGTACAATATCCATTATTGATGGCTTTATTTATTGGGTTTGTAGGATGCTCTGCCAATTTTTACGGATCAGGAACAGTAATGATTCCATGGGCTATTTTATGCGCTATTAATGGAGATTTAAATTTAGGAATTGCAATTATAATTTTGTTAGTTATTATGTCTGTAATAAGACAGTTATTAGAACCAAAAGTTAGTTAGCAAAAAAATATAGGAATACATCCTTTTTTACACTAATAGCAATGTACACAGGATTTAAAAGTAATAGGAGTGATGGGGCTTTTTTTAATTGGACCAATTGTACTTATTATATTTAAAAATATATTTGCTAATTTAATAGATAAAGGAGTATTTAAAACTATTTTTGATAGAAAATAAAAATGAAGCAAAAAGAATTAGTTTCTAATTGCTTCATTTTTTATTTTATTCCCATTCAATTGTTGCTGGTGGCTTAGAAGTAATATCATAGACAACTCTATTTACATGTTCAACTTCATTTATAATTCTACTTGAAACTTTTTCTAAAACTTCATAAGGTATTTTACTCCAAACACCTGTCATGAAGTCAGTTGTTTCAACAGCTCTTAGTGCAACAGTGTAATCATAAGTTCTTTCATCTCCCATTACGCCAACAGATTTTAGATTTGTTAATACTGCAAAATATTGGTTGATATTTTTATGAAGACCAGCTTTAGCAATTTCCTCTCTAAAAATACTATCTGCATTTTTTTTAGAATTGTTAATTTATCATCTGTTATTTCACCAATAATTCTTATAGCTAATCCAGGCCCAGGAAATGGTTGTCTAAATACTAAATTTTCAGGAATTCCTAATTCTAATCCAGTTTTTCTAACTTCATCTTTAAATAAATCTCTTAAAGGTTCTACAATTTCTTTAAAATCAACATAGTCAGGAAGACCTCCGACATTATGGTGACTTTTAATAACAGAACTTTGCCTAAACCACTTTCGATTACATCAGGATAAATAGTACCTTGAACTAAAAAGTCTACAGTTCCAATTTTTTTTTTAGCTTCTTCTTCAAATACTCTTATAAATTCTTCACCAATAATTTTTTCTTTTTCTTTCTGGATCAGTAACACCAACAAGTTTATTTAAAAATCTATCTTTACAATTATCTCTAATTAAGTTTATATCGAATTGATTTCTAAATATTTCTTCAACTTCATTTCCTTCGTTTTTACGAAGAAGACCATGGTCTAGAAAAATACAGGTTAAATTTTTTTCCCAATAGCTTTACTTAAAAAGTACAGCTGCAACAGAAGAATCAACACCGCCAGATAAAGCACATAGAGCTTTTTGTTACCAATTTTTCTTTTAACTTTTTAATACTATCTTCAACAAAAGAAGATATAATCCAATCCCCAGAGCATTTACAAATATTAAATAAGAAATTTTTAATAACTAAAGTTCCATTTATAGAATTGTTAACTTCAGGATGGAACTGAATACCATATAAATTTTTCTCTGTATTTTCAATAGCAGCATTTGGACAAGAAGATGTATGTCCAATATTTTTAAACCCCATCAGGAACAACATCTACATAATCAGTATGACTCATTAAAAATCCATTAACATTATCAAATCCATTAAAAAGTGCAGAAGTATTGTCAATATTAACATTTGTTGTACCATATTCTCTTTTATTAGCTTTTTGCTACTTTTCCACCCAAAGTATATGTCATTAGTTGCATACCATAACAAATTCCCAATATAGGAATTCCTAGTTCAAATATTTCTTTAGAGCATTTAGGTGAATCTTCACTAAATACACTTGCAGGTCCACCTGTGAAAATAATTCCTTTTGGATTTTTCTCTTTTATTTTTTCAATAGAGATGTTATAAGGAACTACTTCGGAATAAACATTGCATTCTCTAACCCTTCTTGCAATCAATTGATTATATTGACCTCCAAAGTCTAAAATCAAAATTAATTCATTTTTCATTATTTATACCCTCCTAAAATAAAATTATTATAATGAAAGTTCTTTATCTTTTTTAGATGTCTTAAGTATTTTTTCGAAGGAAAGTTGGACTAGATAGATATTCATTAATATCATATTCTGTAATGCCAAGAGAGCTTTCTTGAGATTTAAATATTTTGTCTTTAAGTGCATATAGCTTTGAAAAATAATTTAATATATATTTTTCACAAGGATCTCCTTTAGTTACTTGGCTAACTAAATTTTTGTAATTTTGATAATCACTAAATTGTTGAGTAACAACTCGATCTTTTTTCTGTACTATCAATTCTAGATAAAAAAGATTTTGGTGCAACTTCTTTAATTTCTTGTACAAATTCATTTATTTTTTCTTTATCTTTAGGTTCTGGAATTCGAAAAGGGGATATTGCTTTTCCTTTTAAATTAGTATGAGCAGCATACCCGTAATTTCCTTCTTGATATTCATGTTGAGACTGTAATTGACATTCAATTGTACCAAATAAAGTATCTATGTATAGAAAGTTAGATACAAATCCATCTTTAGTTCTTTTCTTTTCATAGCTTTAGGACTTGGGGAAATAATGTAATTTTTTCAAATAATTCATTATTTTCAAACAATGAATCAACTTGTTTAGTTAAAACAGCTAAATCTAACTTATCATGTACTCTAGAAGTGAAATCATCTAAAGCTTTAAAAAGTTCATTTTATTGTTCAAAATATCTTCATTATCTATCGGTTGATTTTCATTGTTAGCAGCTTTCATAAATGCAAGGCAATTTTCTATATCTGCAATTTGTTTATTATAATAATTAAGTAAATTTTCAGCTTCAGGAGAAATTAAAGTTTTAATTTGATTTAATAATTGTTTACATTTTTTCGTAATAATCAACTTTAGTATAAGAATAATTATAAACTTTAGGATTCGAAAAATCATCTTTAATCAGTTTTGATTTAAATTCTTGCATTTCTCCTAAAATACGATGATTTTTCTTTTTTTCTTCTATTAGTTCTTGAATTTCTGGGTCGTTTGAATAGAAAGTAGGAGGTCTATTACATGCAATTATTTTCATAGCAAAAATATCATTAATATTTTTTAAGTCTATTTTAGGCTCATTTGTATTTGTGTCATATGATATGGAAGTTCTTGAAGCATAATCTTCAAGTTTATCTTTAATACTCTTAGGAGCTTTAAAACGATATGGAATTTCCACAGTAAAATCTTCATAACGTTGATGCTGAGATAACATTATTGCAGCTATTACATAATGAAAATAATCTTGTACATTTTTATTTTCATATATTTTAGCATATTCTTCATATTTCTTATCCAACAAATCTTTTTAATAATTCTTCTTCATTTGGTACGTCAACTTTTAAAGAATCTACAAATTCTGTTCTTTTGTCCATTTTTAAATTTCACATCCATTCTTTATATGTTAAAAAAATTATAACAAAAAAAAATAAATATAAGTAAAGCGTAAACTGTAATACTAAAGTAAAAAAATAATTATTGAAAAGTTTTTTTAGTTTATGCTATTAATAAAAAAAGTATAAAGGAATAAGAAAGGAGTATATTTTTTGAATCTTTTGAAAATTTAAATGATAGAATTAATAAAACATTAGAAAAAGCTAAAAAAAAAAAAAGCATTAAGCCTTCTAATATATATGAAGATGAGTTGAATTTAGCTAAAAAATTAGATGCTATTGAAGAATATACAATAGAACGATTTGAAGAAAAATATAGTAGTATTAGAAAATAGAAAATCAAAAAATGATAAATGTAGATAGAGATAAAATACCTGAAGGAGTAAAAGAAGGAGATATTGTAAGGGTAATTAATGGAAAGATTTTAAAAGATGAAAAAAAAGACAGAAGAAGTGTCAGAAAGAATAAAAAAAAATAAAATGGATGATTTATGGAATTAAAAGGAGAAATTACAAATGAGCAAAAAAAAAGAAGCAAAAGAAGCAAAGTATAGTAATTAGTATTATAAGTACAATTATTCTATTAGGTATAATTTTATTAGGAAGCAATTTTAATAAAACTGAAGAATTTAATAATTTTATAAAAGCTAATAATTTAATAGAAAATCAAACTGAAGGTAATTTAGAAAATTTAATTGTATATTTTATTGATGTAGGTCAAGCGGATAGTATATTAATAAAGAATCAAGATGATACGCTGTTAATTGATGCTGGTAATAATGAAGATGGGCAAGATGTTGTTAATTTTATAAAAGGAAAAGGAATAACAAAATTAAATTATGTAATAGGTACACATCCACATGAGGATCACATTGAGGATTAGATGATGTAATAAATAGCGATTTGAAGATTGAAAATTTATGGATGCCAAAAATACAAACCAATACTAAAACTTTTTGAAGATGTTTTAGATGCGGTAAAAAATAAAGGATTAAAAGTTACAGCACCAAATAAAGGAGATAGTTTTGAAATAGGGAAAGCTAAATGTGAAGTTATGACAGATAGTATATTAAACAAAGACAATTTAAATTTATCTTCTATAGTAATTAGACTTGAGTTTGAAAATAATAGTTTTTTTATTTATGGGTGATGCAGAAAACTGCAAATGAAAAAACAAGAACTTGATGAAAACAGATGTATTGAAAGTAGGGCATCATGGCTCAAATACAAGTAGTTCTGAAGATTTTTTTAAAAACAAATTAATCCAACATATGCAGTAATTATGGCTGGAAAAATAATAGTTATGGACTTCCTAAGCAAAAAAAAAATATTAGACAGATTAACAAAAATTGGTGCAAAGGTTTACAGAACAGATGAAGAAGGAACAATAATGATGATTTCAAATGGTAATAATATTGAAGTTAAGGAAAACACTTGACAGTTTGCAATAATAAAGTTAAAATATAATAGGTAGGAAAAAATATATTTTAAATTGAAAAACATATATATATATTTTATTCGAACATTGAAAATTAAATAAGAAAGAGGTGCATGGTTATGAATATTATAATCATTATTGCCGCTGTCTTAATCTCACTTGCAATAGGTATACTAATTGGAATGGTATATAGAAAAAAAGTTGCAGAGTCTAAAATTCAAGGTGCAGAGAATGAAGCAAAAAAGATTGATAGATTTAGCTAAAAAAAAGAAGCTCAAAATCTAAAAAAAAGAAGAAATTTTTAAGGCTAAAGAAGAAATAATGGCTAGCCGTAAAGAATTAGATCAAGAGATTAAAGAAAGAAGAGGCGAAGTTCAAAAACAAGAAGCAAGATTAATTCAAAAAAGAAGAAAATTTAGAAAGACGTTCAGAAAATTTTGAAAAAAAGAGAGAGATGTTGAACAAGAATTACAAAAAAAATTGAAGAACAGAAAAAAGGAATTAGAAGAATTACAATCAAAAAGAGATGGTAGAACTTCAAAAAATTGCAACTTTAACAAAGGAAGAAGCAAAACAAAAATTATTAACAGAAATGGAAAAAGAGTTAACAGCAGAAAAAAGCGGCATTAATTAGGGAACAAGAGCAAAAAGCAAAAGAGACAATTAATAAAAATGCAAAAAGAGATGTTATGCTATGCAGTACAAAATGTGCAGCAGATCATTCTCAAGAAACTACGGTATCTATAGTTGCTCTTCCAAATGATGAAATGAAAGGAAGAATTATTGGTAGAGAAGGAAGAAATATAAAAGCTTTAGAAACACTAACAGGAATTGATTTGATTATTGATGACACACCAGAAGCTGTTGTATTATCAGGATTTGATCCATTAAGAAGAGAAGTTGCAAAAATAGCATTAGAAAAATTAATTGATGATGGAAGAATTCATCCTTCTAAAATAGAAGAAATGGTAGAAAAAGCAAAAAGAAGAGGTTGAAAATACTATTAAAGAAGAAGGAGAAAGAGCAGTTCTTGAAACAGGGGTTATTGGACTTCATCCAGATTTAGTAAAATTAATTGGAAAACTAAAATATAGAACAAGTTATGGACAAAATGTATTAAATCATTCTATTGAAGTTTCAAATTTAGCAAGAATTATGGCAGAGGAATTAGGATTAAATCCAAAACTTGCAAGAAGAGCAGGACTTTTACATGATATTGGTAAAGCATTAGACCATGATATGGAAGGAACACACGTTGAAATTGGAGTGGAAGTACTAAAGAAATATAAAGAAAATCCACTTGTAATAAATGCAGTAGAAGCACATCATGGAGATGTAGAACCTCAAACATTAGAAGCAGTATTAGTTCAAGCAGCTGATGCAATTTCAGCATCAAGACCGGGGGCAAGAAGAGAAACACTAGAAGCATATATTAAGAGATTACAAAAATCTTGAAGAAATAGCAGATTCATTTGATGGTGTTGAGAAGTCTTTTTGCAATACAAGCAGGTCGTGAAGTTAGAATTGTAGTAAAACCTGAAAAAATATCAGATGATCGAATGACAATTTTAGCAAGAGATGTTGCTAAAAAAGTAGAAAACGAAATGGATTATCCAGGACAAATTAAGGTAAATATTATAAGAGAAACTAGAGTTGTAGATTATGCAAAATAGTAAAAAAATAGGACTACTTTATTATAAGTAGCCCTATTTTTTTAAAAAAATCTCCAGAAAAATTTAGGAGAATTTTTGACCTTCAAAATAGAGAGCCAAAATGTCTTCAGTTAATCTTGCCGATATCCTTTCTGGAATTTCTGAATCATCAATTGACATGCTTTCAATCAGATTCTGAAAATTTAATTTTGCAAGCCAATTACAATCTAAAATTGGTTTTACAAAATTAAGTTCGTCTTCCACAATTCTGTTCTTACAATCATAGATTGTAAGCGGAATTTCAGCTATTTTCTGGAACCGTTCTGGATTGAATCCAGCCTGTTTAATAAGATATCCAAACGTCATATGTTCGGACACCTCCCTTTTTGAATTTACCATTAAGGGTTTTTTATACTAATGGCATAAATAAAGTATACCACAAATTAAATTAAAAAGCAAATTATGTAAAATACAGATTGATAATTTATAAAATATGTAGTATGATAAATAAAATTAAAATAGAAAGAGGAAAAAATATGAAAATTTTAGCTGTAGGAGATTTAATTGTCTGGTTCAGCAGGAATCAGAAAATTAAAAAGTGTGTTACCTGAATTAAGAAAAAAAGGAAGGTATTGACTTTGTTATTGTAAATGGTGAAAATTCAGCAGAAGGAATGGGAATGACAGAAAAAAATTTCAAGGAGATATTAGAGGAAAAAGTTGATGTTATAACAATGGGAAATCACACATGGGGAAAAAAAAGATATCTTTAAATTTATTGATCATCCTAAATTGATTAGACCAGCAAATTATACTAAAGGAGTTGTTGGTAAAGGATATAATATTTATTCTTGCAAAGATAAAAAAAATAGCTGTTATTAATTTAATAGGTAGAGTAGATATGAATGTGCTTTCAGAAAATCCTTTTGTTATAGTAAAAAAGAAATAATAGAAAATATACAAAAAAAGAAGTAGATATTATTATAATTGATTTTCATGCAGAAGCAACTGCAGAAAAAATTGCTTTAGGATATTATTTAGATGGAAAAGTAACAGCAGTTTACGGAACACACATACTCATGTTCAGACAGCAGATGAGACAATTTTAGAAAGAGGTACAGCATATATAACAGATATTGGTATGACAGGACCTAAGAAATCAGTAATAGGTATGGATGTATTAGCATCTATAAAGAGATTTGAAACAACACTACCAGAAAGGTATAAAATTGCTACAGGGGAATGCATTTTTTAATGGGGTTATTTTTTGAAGTAAATGATAAGACTAATAAAGTAATTAATATAAAGAGAGTTAAAATATAAAGATAATATTATAATGAAAGTTATTTTTTGTCGAAATTATAAATTTATTGCGATGAAATTACCTAAAATTTCAAAAAAACACTTTACATTTATTTCCAAATAATGTAAAATAAAAAACGTAAAAGTTGCAACAACAAAAATAAAATTATAGGAGGCAAAAGAAAATGGAAATTTTAAAAAATTTCATCAAAATCAAACCCTAATTCAGTAGCAGGAGCAATTGCTGGGTTAGTAAAGGAATCAAACAAAGCAGAAATGCAAGCAATTGGAGCAGGAGCACTAAATCAGGCGGTAAAGGCCGTAGCTATAGCAAGGGGGATTTGTAGCACCAGCAGGAGTGGATTTAGTTTGTATTCCAGCATTTGCTGAAGTAGAAGTAGAAGGAGAAGATAGAACTGGTATAAAACTAATTGTGGAATCAAGAACATAGTATAAAATAAAATGCAGACTACATTATTTGTAGTCTGTTTTGTTTTTTAGTTATAGTTCAGTAAGAAATGATTATGGTGTCCAAGCTTTGGCTTCCACTATAACACTTGAATTTTATTTAATGTCTTTTCATTTCATTCAAAAGAAAATCTAATACAAGAAAACAAGGCGCTTTCACTCAGGCTCAAAAATTTATATAATAATAATTTTGCCCGTGAACATTACTCATTTTCTTGTAAAAAATTTTTCTATTTTTCATTCCAATCAAACGTCATTAAATAAAATTCAAGTGTTATAGTGGAAGCCAAAGCTTGGACACCACCTAATCATTTCTTACTGAACTGTAACCTTATGCATTTTTATTATTTTAAAAATTTTTAGAAAAACTTGAAATTTTATTTTATATAATGTATGATATCAAAGTATAGAGGTGAAATATGAAATCAAATTGGATTAAATATGTATTTATAATATTTATTGTTTTCATTTTAATTTTTTTGCGGTATATAAGATAAAAAGAAGAAGAACAAAACAATCAAAATGAAACAGAAGTTACAAGTGGAGAAACCAAGCAAATTAAGGAAATAAAATTAGGAATTGCAAGTTTGGATACAATAAATCCAATTCTAAGTAACAATAAAAATGTTCAAGATATATCTAAGTTAATATATGAACCTTTAGTAAATTTAACAGCAGATTATAAATCAGAAGCATGTTTGGCTAAAGAATGGGCAAAGCAAAGTGATAATTCATATTTAATTAAGTTAAGAGAAAATGTAAGATGGTCAAATGGTCAAAGATTTACATCAGCAGATGTAAGATTTTACTATAGATAGATTAAAAGATACTCAAACAATTTATTCTGCAAATGTACAAGATGTAACAGGGGTAGATATTATAGACGACTATACTTTAAAGATTAACTTAGATAAGGAAATTCCGTTTTTTGAGTATAACTTAACTTTTCCTATATTATCAAAAGACTATTATGAGGGGAAGATTTTTCTAGTACGAGCAAAATTCTTCACCAGTGGGAACTGGAAAATTTAAAATAACAGATGCGCAATCTTCTTATATAATATTAGAAAAAAAAAAACTCAAGCTGGTGGAATAAAAGAAAAAGAAGTTGGATTAGAAAAGATAACAGTAAATTTATTTTCTTCAATAGGAGAATTATATAATAGTTTTAAAATAGGAAATTTAGATCTAATAGGGACGTCAAATGATAATTTGCAAGAATATATTGGAACAATTGGATATAGTTCAAAAGAAATAAAAGGAAGAGAACATGCATTTTTAGCATTTAATACATCAAATTATTTCCTATCAAAAGCAAGAGATAAGAAGAGCAATAGCATATTCAATTGACAAAACAAATATAACAGCTAGTGTTTTTAACAGTAAATATTATACAAGTAGTTTTCCTTTAGATTATGGAAATTGGTTGTGCCAAGAACAAGATTCTAGCAGTGGATATAATTTAGATCGAAACAAAACAAGTATTGGTTGATAATGGATGGTTTTATAAAAATAATTATTGGCAAAAAACAGAAAATTATAAAACACAAAAAATAGCTTTAAATTTGTTGGTAAAGTCTAGTGATGTGTCTAAATTATCAGTTGCACAAAACATTAAAGGACAACTAGAAAATCAGGGAATCAGAATTAATATATTACAAGCATCTGATGAGCAATATAATAAGGCAATAGAGTCTAAAAAAATTATGATATAGCACTTTGTAGTATGTATGTATCACCAAGTCCAAATCTAGAGACATTTTTTGGCGAAGGGAATTTAGCAAATTATTCAAATGAAGAAGTTACCGATATTATGAATCAAGTAAAAAAATACAACTGATGAAAATATATTAAAAAGAAAAATATAAAAAGATTAATAGAGATTTATAAATCAGATGTGCCATATTTAAGTTTGTATAATAATAAATATACAATTGCTTATAGTTCAGAATTAGTAGGAGATTTAACACCTAATTGGTTTTATTTGTTTTATGGAATAGAAGGATGGTATAAATAAATTTATAGAAAACTATTGACAAAACAAAGTTTTGGTATATAATAAAGTACATCAAACAAAAGTTCAAATAAGGAGGAGAAAATATGAGCGAAAATATAGAAAAAAAGAAGAAAGCTCTTGAAATGGCAATGAGCCAAATAGAAAAACAATTTGGAAAAGGGGCTATTATGAAATTAGGAGAATTTAAAGCAATGGAAATAGAAGCAATACCAACAGGTGCTCTAAGTTTAGACATTGCATTAGGAATAGGAGGAGTACCACGTGGAAGAATAATTGAGGTATTTGGACCAGAATCTTCTGGTAAAACAACATTAGCATTACATATTGTTGCTGAAGCACAAAAAAATGGGAGGAGAAGCAGCTTTTTATTGATGCAGAGCATTCTTTAGATCCTGTATATGTAACAAAAAAATTAGGAGTTGATATAGACAACTTAATTGTATCCCAACCAGATACAGGAGAACAAGCTTTAGAAATTACAGAAAGTTTAGTAAGAAGTGGTGCTTTAGATGTTATTGTAGTAGATTCTGTTGCAGCATTAGTGCCAAAAGCTGAAATAGATGGTGAAATGGGAGACTCACATGTTGGACTTCAAGCAAGATTAATGTCGCAAGCATTAAGAAAATTAGCAGGTGCAATTAATAAATCAAAAACAGTTTTAATTTTTATTAATCAATTAAGAGAGAAAATAGGAGTTATGTTTGGAAATCCTGAAACAACTACAGGAGGTAGAGCATTAAAGTTTTATGCATCTGTTAGAATGGATATAAGAAGAATAGAAAATATTAAACAAGATGGAGAAGTAAAAGGAAATAGAGTACGTGTAAAAGTAATAAAAAATAAAGTTGCACCACCATTTAGAGAAGCTGAATTTGATATCGTATATGGACAAGGTATTTCAAAAGAAGGAAATATTTTAGATATGGCTGTAAATTTAGATATTGTTGAAAAAGCAGGTTCATGGTTTAGTTATAACGGAGAGAGAATTGGACAGGGAAGAGAAAATGTAAAAAAATACTTAAAAGAAAATCCAGAAATGTTAGAAGATATTGAAGAAAAAGTAAGAGAAAATTTTGCAAAAAGCATTCGAACAAAGTTTAGGAGAAGATCTTTCCAAGCAAAAGAGGATGAAGAAGAGTAAATATTAAAAATTGTACTACTGTACTTTTTAAAACATAAACTCTAATAAAAGAAAGATTGAAATATGTATACTGTAGAAGAATTTGATAAAGAAAAAAACCAAAGTATTAAGATATATATTATATAAAAGAGAACAGAAAATGAAGTGAGAACAAAATTCCAAAATACAGTAGAAGAAAATTTACTAGATGATATTATAGACTATTTAAAAGAAGCCGGTTATATTAATGATAGAGATTATATTGAAAGAACAATAAATAATTTCATTTCTTTAAAAATTTATCTATAAGAGAAATAAAATATAAATTATTAGCAAAAGGATTAAGTAAAAACATATATAGAAGATTATATTTATGATAATAAAGATGAATTAGAAGAATATGAAATAAAATCTGCAAAAAAATATAATATACAAAAAATCAACAGTAATGGAACGTGAAGAAATAAAACAGTTTTTGCTAAAAAAAAAGGATATAAAATAGAAAATATAAATAAAAGCAATAGAGTAAAAGAGGTAAGAAAAAAATGGCAATATTAGCATTAGAAACACAGAAGTATGCAATAAAATAATAGATAATTTTGAAGGACCACTTGATTTGTTATGTCATTTAATTGACAAAAATAAGATGAATATTTATGATATAAATTTAAGTGAAATAACCGATCAATACATAGAATTTTTAAAAAGAACAGGAAAAAAATTAAATTTAGAAATAGCTAGTGAATTTGTTGTCATGGCTTCTACTTTGCTATTTTTAAAATCAAAGAATCTTTTACCGAAACAAGAAGAAGAGGAAGAAGAAATTACAGAAGAAGAATTGATTAGAAGAATTATAGAGTATAAAAAATTCAAGGAAATTAGCAAGGTTTTAAGAGAAAAATATATAATTTTTTCTAATAGATATTATGGTTTTGAGGAGAAGATAGATTTACCAAAACAAAAATTAGAAAAGAAATATGATGAAGCAATAATACCAGAAATATATGAAAATTTAGTAGAAAAAAATAATGAGAAGATAAATCAAAATGCAAAAAAAATATAGAAAAAATAGCTATTACAGACAATTATACAGTAGCAAGTAAAGTAAGAGAAATGTTTAGGGTTTTAATTAAACAAAAAAGATTTGTGTTTAATAAATTATTTTCAATTAAAAAAGCATAATAAACAAGAAGTAGTAACAGCTTTTTTTCTGGATTGTTAGAATTATCAAGAAGAAGTAAAGTAGAAAACAATTCAAGAAGAATTATTTGGTGATATAACAGTAGAAAAAGTTAAGAAGGTAGCCAATTAATTATAAAAAAATAAATAATAAACGATTAAAAAAAAGAAATTATTGGAAAAACTAATATTAAATCGTCTAAAAGGAGGCGAATATATTGGTTTTTTTTTTTTTTTTTATTTCTGTTTTTATAATTTTTATTTGTATATTAATTTTTTCAAAAAAATAAGAATAGAAGTAATCAATTTTAAATTTACATCTATGAGTGAGAAACATTTGAATGAAGATTATAAAATAATTATAAAATTACGTATATTTAGTAAATTTACAATAATTAAAATTATCCTAACAGAGAAAAAAGTTAAAAAGATTAAATTTACAGCAAGAAGCAAAAAATTATCAAAACAAGGATAATTGAAAACAAAAGTAAAAAAATTGATAAAAAAAGATATTTAAAGTAATGAAAAAGATAAAAATTAATATAAAAAAAATTAATTTAAGTATTAATATTGGAACAGAAAATGCTAGTTTAACTGCATTGTTGGTAGCAATAATTTCCTCTATTACAGGGATTGTCTTTAGAAAAAGTATTATAGATAGTAAAAAGCAATCATTTAGAATAGTTCCTGTTTATATTAATAAGAATCTTATAAATATAGCTGTCTCAGGTATATTTGAAATAAAAAAATGATACATATTATAAATATAATGTATGTCTTAAATAAAAAAGAAGGAGTGAAGAAAAATGAACGAACATCCAATAGAAGGACTTATGACTACAGCTATGAATAGTATACAAGATATGATAGATGTAAATACTATTATAGGAGAACCAATTGAAACTTCAAACAATATTGTAATTATTCCGATATCTAAAGTGTCTTTTGGATTTGCTGCAGGAGAGGTAGCGAATTTAAAGGAGAAACAGTAGATGAATATACTAAAAGAGATAAAGAGGAAGCTATTCAATATAGATTGCCATTTGGAGGTGGATCTGGAGCAGGAGTTACTATAAATCCAATTGCGTTTCTTGTTATACAATCTAATAATGTAAAACTTATGCCAGTTAATCATACATCATCATTAGATAAATTATTAGATTATATGCCAGATTTAATTGAAAAAACTAACAATATGATGAATCGTTGCATGCAGGCAAAAAAGGAAGAAACACAAAAAAAATATTAAAAAGAGATGCAAAGAAAACATGACAAAAAATATGAAAAAACAACAAGAAGATAAAAAGGAAATAGAAAGAAAAATAGAAGAGGAAAAATAAAAAAAGTAATGGAGAATGAAAATAAAATAGAAAATGATATTAATTATGAATTTGAATATGATCAAACATTAGAGGATGAATAAAATTTAAAGTCAAACTTTATAGCTAAAATGCTTAAAAAGTTTGACTTTTTAAGTACCACAAAATATTGTTAAAAAAAATCACATAAATTTCACAGATTTAAGTTTCGGTTTTTGCTTTAAGAATTTGATAATTATTAAAGAACTGGTGAAATATGTATATTCGAGTATGTGTTTTACTTGCAAGTTGATTTAACTCCTTAATAAATCTATCCAAGAATAATAAATTTCTTTAGCCATAGAAAATAAATTAGTTTTTTTCAACATTATTTTGAGCAACTATATTAATAGAAGACAATATTTTTCCATCTAGAGTAAATGTTATTTCACCGAGTTTTTGACCTTTAGATATAGGGGCAGATATATTTTCTTCAAATGTTAATGTTTGTTCTATATTTTTATCTTTACCTTTTTTTTTCTATTAAAGTACCTGCATCTGTTTCTAGGATAGCATCTACATTTGAAGGAACACCTTTATCTATAGAAATATTTTTTTACTACATCACCTTTTTTTTTTCCAAATTGCTTTAAAAGAAAATGTATTAAAACCATAATCTAATAGTTTCTGAGCTTCTGAAAATCTAATTTTAGTAGAAGGTGCTTTCATAATAACGGCTATTAAAGATAATCCATCTCTAGTAGCACTAGCAGATAAATTGTATAAAGCAAGAGAAGTAGAACCAGTTTTTAATCCAGTTGCACCTTTATAAGTTCTAATTAATTTATTAGTATTAGA
>VOFJ01001359.1_pt1 | contig 17668 bp, 23 predicted proteins | sample 5384081 | NCBI WGS metagenome assembly VOFJ01 (sample SAMN12384729, study PRJNA508395) | human gut metagenome | isolation source: healthy gut I | host: Homo sapiens
TCTTACAAGCACCGTTTCCCATAAAATGATTCGGACGGCGGTTGATGGTGCAAAGGGAAGCCGGACAGAAGTTGTCCGCTGCCACACCAGCAGCAAAACCGCGTTGGAAGAAATTTTGCAGGAACACTGTGCAGCTTGCTGACGGATTTAAATGCGAAGCCACGGCAAATTCCGTTACTGGGCACGTATGCGTGAACAGTAACTCCGTCGGTTTCTGGAAACGATAGATTGATTTCGATATGGTTTGAAATATTCTTCCAAATATGGTATTCTAGTATATAGTATTATGGTAACTGGTCGGCAGTTTGGGAAGACTATTCTGCGGGAGACGGAAGGCACGAAGCCAGGCCGGTTATGTGTTAGAAGTTTGGAGGGAATCACTTTGAAAATACAGCAGTCAGCAGAGGATTATCTGGAAACGATTCTTATGTTAAGCTATCGCAAGCCGATGATCCGTTCGATCGATGTAGTCAATGAGCTGGGGGTATTCAAAACCAAGCGTCAGCGTTGCGATGAAGAATCTTCGTGAAAACGGTTATATTTCGATGGATCATGAGGGATATATCACTCTGGAGCCGTCGGGACGGAAGATCGCGGAGATGATTTATGAGCGTCATACATTACTGACAAAGCTTTTGGTAGCGTTGGATGTGCCAAGAGAGGTGGCAGTGGAAGATGCCTGCCGCATTGAACATGTGATCAGCCCGCAGAGTTTTGAGGCAATCAAAGAATTTGCAGCCGCGCATTTGGCAAAGATCGAGAAAGCAAACCGGACAGATGAGCCGGAAAAATAGATGGCTGTTTAAGATTCGGACAGTTATATTCTCATCATAAATTTATAATTGCAGAGGACACGGAAGAGAGACCGCACGCGTGAACGTGGCGGTCTCTTTTTCATAGGAAATTACGTCCTATGAAAAAAACGCTCCGCGGATGTGCCCTCGCGTGAAGAAGCTTTTCTCAAATAAAAGCGATCAGGCGTTGAGCATCTGCACCGAAAAATCATTAAAGTACCCAGAACCGCCAGCGTGTAGCTGTAACCGCTGCGAAGCCGGATATTCGTGTTGACGATGGCGAAGCCCGGATTGGTCCGGCGGTAGACGGTCAGCTGATAGATGCCGGGGATGATATGCATGTAGCGCGTATAATTCATGTAATCCAGATCGGATACGACCAGACGTCCGTTCAGGTAGATATCGATCGGTTCGCGGATGGAGGCGGCATTGTAGAAACGCAGGTGCGCGATCTCCGATGAGGTGGAAAAAGAACGGCGAGAGAATGCCCCAGGTCCAGAGCGCGCCATTTGGAGATGGCTTCCAGTTGGAAACCGCCGCAGTTTATGCAGCCGCCGGTGTTTGGGCTGCTATGATTATTGGACGGCAGGCTGGGCATCACATCCCCGTATGGCCCGAAGCCCGGAGATACCTGAAGATCATTGGATGAGCTGTCCGGATATGTTAAGATAACAGGAGGCTGAGAACTAAATCCAGACTGTGCCGTATCACTGGTTCCAGCTGCTGCCGCATCCGTCTCCGGTGCCGCCGCCGGAGTCGTGTCAGCATCCCCCCTCAGGCACTGCTGCTGCATCGTAGTTGTATGTTTCCATAAAAAGATACCTCTTTTCATATTGGCTATATTGCAGTATATGAAGAAGAAAAAAAAGGAGAGTTACTATTTGCAGGCAGGAATTTTCTGGACTGAAAATCCTGTTCGATACTGTAGAAAAGTGTATTTTGCCGATCTGGAATGCGGAGCATCGGCAAAATTCAGTTATAGTTTACATGATTTGGTGAAAGGTCAAGAATGAAGAAAAAAAAAAAAGAGACTCGAATCTCGAATCTCTTTCCAGTGACCTGTCCGGGAATCGAACCCGGGTTTACGCCGTGAGAGGGCGTCGTCTTGACCGCTTGACCAACAGGCCGTATGTTTTATAATGGAATCGAGGCGACAAGATTCGAACTTGCGACCTCTGCGTCCCGAACGCAGCGCTCTACCAAACTGAGCCACGCCTCGATATGATTTTCTTCGCGTTTTTTGAAGCGGTGCTCATCAGCGACTCCTATATACTATCACGCTTTCCAAAAAATGCAAGCGTTTTTTTGAGAAAAATTGAAAAAGTTTTAAAAAATTGAAAAACCCTTTAAAATCAATATTTTCACGCTTTTAACTTATATTTCGAAATTATTATGAATAACGTAAGAAAGCGAAAGGATGATTAAAGTCCTGCTAAGGATGCGCCGAAACTCTTTTCATTTTGGATAAAAAAGAATAAAATGGGGAACAAAGCATAGTGAGCTTGCATTGAAAAATGAATGAGTCAGGAGGAATTAAGTATGAACATCATCGCAGCCATCTTATTTGGAATATATGGAGTGATCGGAGGCGTGAGTACCGTCGTATGTACCGTGAGCATTCCGGGTATCATTATTTGGAAAATTTACCGGAAAACGAAATATCATAAGGCGCTGACGGATTAAGTAAAATAGAATTATAAAAAGGGTCTTGCAGGTGAAAGATTTTCTATCTGCAAGACCCTTTTTGCTTAAAATCAATGTAATTATCGGACAATATAGACATCGGCGCTTCTCTTTCCATACTGCAGTGCCTGACTGTGGGAATTGAAGAAGATGTCCAGCTTGTTTCCGCGGATGCCGCTGCCGCTGTCTTCGACGGTATAACAACGCCGTTGATGCGGAGTTTGGTTCCGAGCGGGAATACGCGCAAGTCGGCGGAAATGGTATGTCCTGCCTGCGGAATGGTGCCGGATTTAGTGCGGTTCTTTCCACCACGGCAGCATCTGCGGCAGCTGCAGTAAGCAGTTGTCGTAAAACGTCCGGCGTAGATTTCAGCAGGTGCCTCTGCTTCCTGTGCCTCGGCAGCAGCATTTGTGTCAGTATTTTCAGTCATTGCAGCTTCGTCAGCGTTCTCTGCCTCCACCTGTGCAGACTCATTTGAAAATGCAGCGACTTCTGCCTCGGAAGCGTTCGTGTCAGCCGCTTCTTCCGCAGCAGCGTTTGTCTGTTTTCTAATCAGCCCGGATCGGAAGCCGGACCAGATGGTGTCTGGGCTGCTTCGGTGGAAGTGCCGTTTGTTTCTTCACCGGCTGCCGCATCTATTTGGGAGACAAGCTTCGGTTCCGGCATCTGTGGCTGCCAGTGTATTCATGGTGCCTGCCATGAGACAGACCAAGCTCATTGCCGTTGTGGCAAGTCCGCGCCGCATGGTGTTCATCATATTCATCAAATAAAAACCTCTCATTTCAATTTAGATTCATTTGTCTCACCGCAACGATTGTGTATCTCACAAATATTGCAATGCGTTTACAAATGTTATAATTTATTACTATTATATTACAAAAATGTTAAATGTCAAGCCGGAGAGCCGGAAATAGGGCTCTGGGAGCGGTCGGAGGTTCGACAAGTCGAAAAATTTGTTCGAACGCAAACAGGAAAGCGGGTAAGGGGAGTTTCTACCTATAGAAAATGTGAAAATCAGCGTGCCTAAAAACAGGGTATGCAGAATGGAAAATTTTATTCGAAAAAAGAAGAAAAAATTTTTAAAAACCGAAAAAAATCATTGACAAATACTTGCGTAAGTAATATAGTATGAACTGTAGATATTAGCACTCTGATAGATTGAGTGCTAACAGAAAACTTCCAGAGCGGGTTTAAGAGACCGGCGGAAGCGGATGCACGGAAGGAGAGATTGGATGGAACTGGATGAGAGAAAAAGAAAAGATTTTGAAAGCGATTATCCAGAACTATCTGGAGACCGGAGAGCCGGTTGGTTCCAGAACGATCTCCAAGTATTCCGATTTGAAACTCAGTTCGGCGACGATTCGAAATGAGATGTCGGATCTGGAAGAACTGGGATATATCATTCAGCCTCACACATCGGCAGGCCGGATTCCTTCAGATAAAGGATATCGTTTCTATGTGGATCAGTTGATTCATGAGAAAGAGACGGAGTGTCACGCAGGTGCGTGATATGGTCATCAGAGAGTGGATCGGGTGGAGCTTCTGTTAAAGCAGATGGCAAAGCTTTTGGCGAGCAATACGAATTATGCGACGCTGATCAGCGGACCGCAGTATCACCAGACGAAGATCAAGTTTATACAGCTTTCCAGAGTGGAAGCCGGGAAACTCCTGATTGTCACTGTTTTAGAAGGCAACATTATCAAGAACTCGATTGTGACACTCGATGCGGAACTTACCGATGAGGACATCCTGAATCTGAATATCCTTTTGAACAGCGGTCTCAACGGATTGACGATGGAGCAGATTAATCTGGATGTCATTACCCGGATGAAAGGGCAGGCAGGCGAGCGCAGCCACATCGTGGATGTGGTACTAAGCGAGGTGGCCGAGGCGATTCGTTCCGGCGAGGAAGATTTACAGATTTACACCGAAGGTACGACGAACATTTTCAAATATCCAGAACTGAGCGATGGCGCGAAAGCCAGCCAGCTCATCGGGACACTGGAGCAGAAAGACCTCTGGGAGAGAGATTCTTACCGAGGACGATGCGGACAGCGATAAGAAAAAAATGAGATTCAGGTCTACATCGGAAGTGAGACACAGGTGCAGTCGATGAAGGACTGCAGTGTTGTGACTGCCAATTATGAATTGGGGGACGGACTTCGGGGAACGATAGGAATCGTTGGACCGAAACGAATGGATTATGACAAAGTTGTATCGACCCTGCGCTCATTAAAGAGCCAGCTCGATCAGACATTCAATCATAAAGATACCGAGTAGCACGGATAGTGCAAAAATAAAGAGGTGAGAGACATGGCAAAGACAGAGATAGATTCCAAAGCAGCCGAGGCGGCAAATGAGGAGCAGGTAAAAGAAACAGAAACCCAGGCAGAAGCTGAGGCAGTGAAGGAAAAGGAAGCTTCTTCGGAAGACGCACAAGCGCCGGAGGGAGAAAAAGAGAAAAAAGGATTTTTTCTCCAAGAAGAAGGATAAGAAAGATGAGCAGATCGAGGAGCTGACGGGATCGCCTGAAGCGCACGATGGCTGAATTTGACAATTTCCGGAAACGAACGGAGAAAGAAAAAATCAGCGAGGTATGAGATTGGCGCAAAGGACATCATCGAGAAGATTCTCCCGGTGGTGGACAATTTCGAGCGTGGTCTGGCGACCATCCCGGAGGGCGAAGAAAAAAAGTGCTTTCGCCGAGGGCATGGATAAGGTTTACAAGCAGCTCGTAAAAACACTGGGTGATGCAGGTGTAAAGCCAATCGAAGCGGTTGGTCAGCCATTTGATCGAACTTCCACAATGCAGTGATGCATATTGAGGATGAAAACCTGGGTGAGAATGTGGTAGCCGAGGAGTTCCAGAAAGGCTATGTATACCGCGACAGCGTGGTTCGCCACAGCATGGTAAAAGTGGCAAATTAAAATAGGTAACACGTAAACAGCTGGCACCCAGAATTCGGTGCTGGTGATTGATTTGATATAATATAGACAGACAGACGGCAGAATTTAGCTCCCATGAGGGAGAAAGAGAACTGCCAGAAAAAAAGATAATTTCAGGAGGAAAAGACTATGAGCAAGATTATCGGTATTGACTTAGGTACGACAAACAGCTGTGTGGCTGTTATGGAAGGTGGTAAACCGGTTGTTATCGCAAATACAGAAGGTATCCGTACCACACCATCTGTTGTGGCATTTACAAAAACAGGAGAGAGACTGGTAGGTGAACCTGCTAAGCGTCAGGCAGTTACCAACGCTGAGAAGACCATTTCTTCCATCAAGAGACACATGGGCAGCGATTACAAAGTAACCATTGATGACAAGAAATATACGCCGCAGGAAATTTCAGCGATGATTCTGCAGAAGCTGAAGGCAGATGCAGAGAAGGATACTTCGGCGAGAAGGTAAACGAGGCTGTTATAACGGTTCCCGCATACTTTAACGACGCACAGCGTCAGGCAACCAAGGATGCAGGAAAGATTGCAGGCCTGGATGTAAAGCGTATCATCAACGAGCCGACCGCAGCAGCACTGCATACGGCCTGGACAACGAGAACGAGCAGAAGATCATGGTATACGACTTAGGCGGCGGTACCTTCGATGTATCCCTCATCGAGATCGGTGATGGCGTCATCGAGGTTCTGGCCACCAACGGTGATACACACTTAGGCGGCGATGACTTCGATAACCGTATTGACCCAGTGGATGATCGACGAGTTCAAGAAGGCAGAGGGTGTAGACTTTCCGCTGATAAGATGGCTCTCCAGAGATTAAAAGAGGCTGCTGAGAAGGCAAAGAAGGAGCTGTCTACCGCTACCACCACCAACATCAACCTGCCGTTCATCACCGCCAACGCTGAGGGCCCGAAGCATATGGATATGAACCTGACCAGAGCAAAATTCGACGAACTGACACATGATCTGGTAGAGAAGACCGCAATCCCGGTTCAGAATGCAATGAGAGATGCCGGACTGACCAACGCATCTGATCTGGGTCAGGTATTTGTTAGTAGGTGGTATCGACACGTATCCCGGCTGTACAGGATAAGGTAAAAGACAGCTCACAGGAAAAGAGCCGAGCAAATCATTAAACCCGGATGAGTGTGTAGCCATCGGTGCTTCCATTCAGGGTGGTAAGCTTGCAGGCGATGCCGGTGCGGGTGAGATTTTCTTCTGGATGTAACACCGCTGTCACTGTCCATCGAGACCATGGGTGGTATTGCAACAAGACTGATCGAGAGAAATACGACTATCCCGACCAAGAAGAGCCAGATCTTCTCCACCGCAGCAGACAACCAGACCGCTGTAGACATCAACGTTGTACAGGGCGAGAGACAGTTTGCAAGAGATAACAAGTCCCTTGGCCAGTTCCGTCTGGATGGTATCCCGCCAGCACGTCGTGGTGTACCACAGATCGAGGTTACATTTGATATCGATGCAAACGGTATTGTAAACGTTTCTGCAAAAGATCTAGGAACAGGCAAAGAGCAGCATATTACAATCACAGCTGGTTCTAAATATGTCCGATGATGATATCGATAAGGCAGTCAAAGAGGCTGCTGAGTTCGAGGCTCAGGATAAGAAGAGAAAAAGAAGCAATCGACGCAAGAAATGACGCAGATGCTATGGTATTCCAGACCGAGAAAGCTTAAAGGATGTAGGCGATAAGATCGATGCAAACGATAAAGCAGCCGTAGAAGCTGACTTAAACGCACTGAAAGAAGCCATCAACCGTGCTCCGATCGACAACATGACCGATGCTCAGGTTGAGGACATCAAGGCTGGCAAGGAAAAACTGATGAACAGCGCACAGGCACTCTTCAGCAAGGTTTATGAGCAGGCACAGGCAGCTGGCGCAGCAGGAGGGAGGCACAGGGCGGTGCTCAGGGTGCAGCTGATGCAGGAAGTGCACCGCATGACGATAATGTAGTTGACGGAGACTTTAAAGAGGTATAATATAATAAGCAGCCATTTTTCAAAGAAAAATGAGCGGATTACGAATGTTTTGAGAATTGCGGGAGCACGCAGTGCAGAGCAATCCGGGGCATCGGGATATCAATAGAAAAAACGCAGTGAGGGGCTGTCGCAGGAATCTGCGGCAGACCCCATTTGTAGGTTGTGGGGTAACTGTTCAGTAGGTCTGCGCATTTACTGCGCTGACCGTACGAAAACATGGGCCAGCAGGCAAAAATCCCATTGCCGTAGGCAATTTTTAATGGATTTTTGCGCGTGACTGTGAAGGTACTGAACAGTTACGTTGTGGGAAGATAAATAGATACGATAGAAACTCTGCCGGATGCGGTCAAATGTACCGGCGGATTTTGGGAAGGAAGAGCTGAAATGGCAGAGAGTAAGAGAGATTACTATGAGGTCTTAGGCGTCCCGAAAGATGCGGACGATGCGACACTCAAAAAGCATACAGAACCCTGGCCAAAAAGTATCATCCGGATGCAAATCCGGGCGATCAGGCGGCAGCCGATAAATTTAAGGAGGCATCGGAGGCGTACAGCGTACTGAGTGATCCGGAGAAGAGACGTCAGTATGATCAGTATGGCCATGCGGCTTTTGACGGCGGTGCAGGCGGCGCTGGCGGATTCGGTGGTTTTGATTTCAACGGCGGCGATATGGGGAGACATTTTCGGAGATATCTTCGGAGATATTTTTGGCGGCGGACGCAGCCGCGGCGGCAGAAGCAACGGACCGATGCGCGGCGCGGATGTGCGTACCAGTGTGCGGATTACTTTTGAAGAAGCGATCTTCGGCTGTGAAAAAAGAACTGGAGTTAAACTTAAAGGAAACCTGTGAGAAATGTCATGGAACGGGTGCAAAACCGGGAACCCAGCCGCAGACCTGTCCGAAATGTAACGGTAAAGGCAAGATCATGTACACGCAGCAGTCGTTCTTTGGTCAGATTCAGAATGTACAGACCTGTCCGGATTGCAACGGAACCGGAAAGATCATCAAGGATAAATGCCCGGATTGCTACGGAACCGGCTATGTAGCGAAGAGAAAGAAGATCAAAAAAGTGACGATCCCGGCAGGTATCGACAACGGTCAGATGTTGCGTGACCGCGGCAATGGTGAACCGGGTACCAACGGCGGTCCGCGCGGAGATCTGCTGGTAGAAGTAGTGGTATCCCAGCACCCGGTCTTCAAGCGTCAGGATACAACAATCTACTCAACCGTGCCGATCTCCTTCGTGAAAGCAGCACTCGGTGGTCCGATCCGCATCAAGACGGTGGACGGCGAGGTAGAGTATGAGGTCAAACCGGGAACCCAGACAGATACGAGAGTCCGTCTGAAAGGAAAAGGTGTTCCGTCCCTGCGTAACCGCAACGTGCGTGGCGACCATTTCGTGACGCTGGTGGTACAGGTTCCGGAGCGCATGACCGAGGCACAGAAGGAAGCGCTTCGCAAGTTTGACGATGCCATGAACGGAATTGTACCGGAGGGCGAGAAACATAAGAAGAAAGGACTGTTCGGAAAGCTGGAGAAATAGAATACGGACAGGACAAAAAATAGAAAAGAGCTGTCGGGCTGACATAAAAATGCGGCGCGGCAGCTCTTTGTTTCTAACGGAGTTTCATAGAAAATTACGTCCCATTACGCGTTCTGTAACAGAATATACCAGAAAAAGACAGAGTTTTTGTAAGTTGACTTCCGTTTAAAACTTATATACAATAGGACGATGGGGATCAGCAACACAGATAGCATGGATTTTTGTCATAGAAAAATATGCCAAAATGATAAAAACCATTACTTGAATGGCAGGTCCTTCCGGGAATAGGAACCCGTATTGGATTTTTAAAGGGAGAATAGGACGATGACAGATAGAAACGGGAATTTGAATGAAAATTCACGTTCCGGCAGCCGCGAAGATGGGCGGGAGCCGATGAGACGAAATACGGCGATGAACAGCCGGGAGATTGTGCTGGAAGATGAAGATTATCTGGATGATCCGGATGAGGACTATTTGGATGATGATTATTTCGACCGGGATATGGAAGAACGGATCCTGAGGGAAGCAGAGCTGGACATGGAAAACATACACCAGCCGGAGCGTCAGGATCAGAACCGGTGGGAAGAGCCGGAACGCCTGCCGGAGAAAGAGCCGGAGGAGACAGCCAGTCGAAAGCGCAGCCGCGCCCGTGGAAATCAGAGCGCGGGCACAGGGCGGGAGGCAGCTCATGCGGCGCCGCAGCGGGGACAGGATTCCGGAAAGACGGCATCCTGGACGGAAGCCACCCCGGAAAAGGCAGCTCTGAAAGCTGAGCATAGAAAAAAACGGTAAAAAGGCGGCATGGATCGCTGCCTGTACGGCGGGCATTCTGCTCGTGGCAGCCGGAGGCGTCTATGTGGGAATGTCCCAGAAATATAAGACCCGTTTCTTTCCGAATACGCAGATCAACGGTGTTGACGCGTCCGGAAAGACAGCGGCAGAGGTGCAGGAACTGATTTCGGAAGGTGTGAATGGTTACACACTGACGATCGATGAGAGAAATAATCAGACAGAAACGATCGCCGGAACCGATATCAAGCTGCATGCGGAGTTTGACGGCAGCCTGGAAAAGATGGTAGCGGCGCAGAACCCGTTCGCATGGCTGTGGCATATGAAACAGGAAGAATATACGATCGGAACGATGGTGACGTATGACGATGCGGCGCTGGAAAGCCAGATCCGGAATTTATCGTGTTTAGACCCGGAGAAAGTGGTAGAACCGGTCAATGCAAAGATTTCAGAGTATGTGTCCGGACAGGGCTATTCGATTGAGCCCGAACAGGAAGGAACGGCAGTCGAGGCGGAGAAGCTGACACAGGCGGTAACGGGTGCGATCGAGAATCTGCAGGATCATTTATCGCTGGAGGAAGCAGATGTCTATAAGAAGCCGACGGTATTGAAAGACGATGCATCTCTGGCAGAACAGCTGGATAAGATGAATAAATACGCGAAAATGAGCGTGACATACCAGTTCGGCGATTCGACGGAGACCTTAAATGGAGATCAGATTCATGCGTGGCTGATTGCCAATGCAGACGGAAGTGTTTCGGTAGATTCCTCCAAGGTGTCGGAGTACGTGTCTGAGATGGCGAAAGCACACAATACTTCAAACAAAGCGAAAACATTGAAAACATCGTATGGTTCCACGATTCAGGTAAGCGGCGGAACGTATGGCTGGAAGATCAACCAGGCGGCAGAGACGGAAGCGCTGGCAGCGATTATTGCCTCCGGCGAGAGTACGACGCGTGAGCCGGAGTATTCCCAGAAGGCGGCGAGCCATGGGGCAAATGATTATGGCGACACTTACGTGGAGATCAACCTGACCGGACAGCACCTTTTCTTCTATAAAGAAGGAAAGCTGGTGGTAGAGTCGGATTTCGTATCTGGAAACCTGGCGAAAGGCTGGGGAACCCCGGCAGGCTCGTATCCGCTGGCATATAAGCAGAAAAATGCGGTCCTGAAGGGTGAGAATTACCGGACGCCGGTTAATTACTGGATGCCGTTCAATAATGGTATCGGTATGCATGATGCGAAGTGGAGAAGCAGTTTTGGCGGTGCGATTTACAAGACGAGCGGTTCCCACGGCTGTATCAACCTGCCGCCGAGTGTTGCAAAGACGATCTTTGACAATATTTCGGCAGGAACTCCGGTGATCTGTTACAATCTGCCTGGTACAGAGAAGAGTACGACGAGCGGTACGGCAAAACCGGCGGAGACGAAGCCGGCAGAGACCACGGCGCCAGCAGAAACACCAGCTCCGGCAGAGACGCAGGCGCCAGCACCGGTAGAAACACAGGCACCGGGTCCGGCACCGACCACAGCGCCGACGCAGGCGGAGACGAAAGCGCCGGAGACTGCGGCACCGACCCAGGCAGGACCGGGAGGTCCTTCGGGGGATAATGGTGGAAATATTGCAGTGGGACCAGGAGCATAGGAAGAAACGGGAATAAAAATCGAGAAAAAACCTGCATAAAATGATTTACACCGAAAACATATTGTGTTATACTAAATATGTATGAGTCCGCCGGTGCTCAGTTTTTTGACGACTCCGACATAAACTTAGCATACGGTAAGAATAATTTTAAGGAGGAAATCACAATGATTTCAAAGGAAAAGAAAGCAGCTATTATCGAACAGTACGGAAGAAAAGCAGGCGATACAGGTTCACCGGAGGTTCAGATCGCAATTCTGACCGCTAGAATCGCTGAGCTTACAGAGCATTTAAAATCCAATCAGAAGGATCATCATTCCCGCCGCGGACTTCTGAAGATGGTAGGACAGAGACGTGGTCTTCTGGACTATCTGAAGAAGAATGACATCGAGAGATATCGTTCCCTGATCGAGAGACTGGGCATCAGAAAGTAAGACTTGGAGACAGGGCGGAAGCCGTACAGCTTTCTGCCCTGTTTTTCGTGCGATATGCTGCAGCTGCAAAAGAACCCGATGGCACAAAGGTGTTTTGTTAGGGCTGTTGCAAAGACAGGGGCAGACAGGGTGTTGCACACGATGTAAAAAGCGAATACCGGAGCAATTCCGAGACCACTGACAAGCGCATTGAAGCCAGTGTGTTTTTCAGTAGTTTCGGCAGCTTTGTCTTTCGCTTTTTCCATCATCCGAAGCGTTTTCGGAATAATTTCCAACAACAAGGTAAAAGAAAAGGAGAGACAGAATGTACAAGACATTTTCCATGGAACTGGCCGGACGTACGTTAAGCGTAGACGTAGGCCGTGTAGCGGCACAGGCAAATGGCGCTGCATTTATGCACTATGGCGAGACAACCGTGCTTTCCACTGCAACTGCAAGTGAGAAGCCCAGAGAGGGAATCGATTTCTTCCCCCTGTCCGTTGAATTTGAAGAGAAGCTGTATGCGGTAGGCAAAATCCCCGGCGGCTTCAACAAGAGAGAAGGCAAGGCGAGCGAGAACTCCGTTCTGACCAGCCGTGTTATCGACCGTCCGATGCGTCCTCTGTTCCCGAAGGATTACAGAAACGACGTTACCTTAAATAACCTGGTTCTGTCCGTAGATCCCGAGTGTCGTCCTGAGCTGGTGGCAATGATTGGTTCTGCGATTGCAACCTGCATTTCCGATATTCCGTTTGCCGGTCCCTGCGCAATGACACAGGTTGGCATGATCGACGGGGAGTTTATTATCAACCCTACTCAGGAACAGTGGAAAAAGGGCGATTTGCAGCTGACTGTCGCTTCCACAAGCGAAAAGGTTATCATGATCGAGGCCGGTGCAAACGAAGTTCCGGAAGCTGTCATGATCGATGCAATCTACAAAGCCCATGATGTAAACCAGACCCTGATTGAGTTCATCAACAAGATCGTTGCAGAAGTAGGCAAGCCGAAGCATTCCTACACCAGCTGCGCAGTTCCGCAGGAGCTGTTCGATGCGATGAAAGAGATCGTTCCTCCCGAAGAGATGGAACAGGCAGTCTTTACCGACGTAAAGCAGGTTCGTGAGGAGAATATCCGTCAGATTACAGCACGTCTGGAAGAGGCTTTTGCTGATAGAGAAGAATGGCTGGCTGTTTTAGGTGAGGCTGTTTATCAGTACCAGAAAAAGACCGTCCGCAAGATGATCTTAAAGGACCACAAGCGTCCTGACGGCCGTGCAATCACGCAGATCCGTCCTTTGGCTGCAGAAGTAGATATCATTCCGAGAGTACACGGTTCCGCAATGTTTACCCGTGGACAGACTCAGATCTGCAACATCTGTACGCTGGCTCCTCTGTCTGAGGTTCAGAAGCTGGATGGCCTGGATGAAAACGAAGTATCGAAGCGTTACATGCATCATTATAACTTCCCGTCCTACTCTGTAGGCGAGACAAAGCCCTCCAGAGGTCCCGGACGTCGTGAAATCGGTCATGGTGCACTGGCTGAGAAGGCTCTGTGCCCGGTAATTCCTTCGGAAGAGGAATTCCCTTATGCAATCCGTACCGTATCCGAGACCTTCGAATCCAACGGTTCTACCTCCCAGGCTTCTGTCTGCGCATCTACACTGTCTCTGATGGCAGCGGGCGTTCCGATCAAGAAGCAGGTTGCTGGTATTTCCTGTGGTCTGGTTACAGGCGACACCGATGATGATTATATCGTTCTGACCGATATCCAGGGTCTGGAAGACTTCTTCGGCGATATGGACTTCAAGGTAGCAGGTACCCATGACGGTATCACTGCGATTCAGATGGATATCAAGATCCACGGCCTGACCAGACCGATCGTTGAGGGTGCTATCGCAAGATGCCGTGATGCAAGACTGTTCATCATGGATACCTGCATGAAGCCCGCTATCTCTGCTCCCAGAACAGAGGTTGGCAAGTACGCTCCCAAGATCGACCAGATCAGCATCGACCCGCAGAAGATCGGTGATGTGGTTGGCAAACAGGGCTGCGTGATCAACAAGATCATCGAGGAGACCGGCGTGAAGATCGACATTTCCGAGGAAGGCAACGTGGCAATCTGCGGTACCGACAAGGATATGATCGAGAAAGCAAAGAGCATCATCAAAAATATCGTAACCGATATCGAGCCAGGCCAGGTTATCACCGGTAAGGTTGTCCGCATCATGCCGTTCGGCGCGTTCGTAGAGCTGAAGCCGAAGAAAGATGGCATGATCCATATTTCCAGACTCTCTGACAAGCGTGTGGAGAAGGTGGAAGATGTTGTCAACATCGGTGATATGGTAACCGTAAAAAGTTCTTGACGTAGACAAGATGGGCAAGATCAGCCTCAGCATGAAGCCGGGCGACCTTGCAAAGAAGGAAAGTGAAAACTAATTTATGAACTGTAAAAAGATATTTTACAGGTGCTCTGGCCTGCCTTTATGGTGGCCAGTAGTGCTTTTTATGACATACGCAGACGGACCGGTGGCAAATGGAACCGATCCGGCAGGATTTACATCAGCACCCGGCGAAACCGCCGGGGCGGGAAATGGGACGACAGGTGTGACGGCCGCAGAAACTGCGGCACCGGTGCCAGCGTCAGGAGCACAGAGCAGCGGTTCCCAGACCGTGACTGAAGGAGGAAACGCAGCAGCATCCGGCACGGTGACGGCGGGCGGCAGCAGTACCGCAGGGGAACGGCACAGTCACCGCAGGAAGCAGCACAGTTGCAGCCGGAAGCAGCACCGTGACATCCGGCGGCACCACCTCCTCTGGCAGTACGGTTACGGCCGGCGGCCAGACAGTTCCGTCGGTGGCTTTAGGTTCCGGAACCATCACTGTCGGCAGTGGCCAGGCAGCAGCAGGCGCAGCGGCAGGACCGGGCGGAGTGGCAGTTCCGTCGGTGATTGAGCTGGGGATCTTTTCGTTTGCCGGTCAGCTGACCGACCCCATCGTCAAAGTAACGGAAAAATACAGCTACGACCAGATGAGCCGTGATATCAGCAGCCTGAAATCCCGGTATGGCAGCCACATGCAGGTGAATACCATCGGGAACAGCCTGGACGGCCGCAGCCTTTACGAGATCATCATCGGCAACCAGAACGCCTCAAAACACATTCTGATCCATGCGGGCATTCACGCGCGGGAATACATGACACCGCTTCTGGTCATGAAGCAGGCAGAGCATCTGCTGGCTTTTTATGACAGTGGAAGTTATCAGGGAAGAAGACTTTCGGATATTCTTTTCCGGAGTGGCTATCCACATTGTGCCGATGGTCAACCCGGACGGCATTACCATCAGCCAGTTTTGGAGTATCTGCCCCTTCGTTCCTCTTCGCTGCGCCAGACAGTCAGCCAGTGCTACGCGCAGGATCAGGCGGACGGGCGTACCACCCAGAGCTTTGACCGCTACCAGGCATTGTGGAAGGCGAATGGCCGCGGCGTGGATTTAAACCAGAACTTCCCGGCCCTGTGGGATTCCATTACCACCGGCCCGTCTCATGCGTCTTACGCGAATTACAAGAGGAACCAGCGCCCCTCCGAGCCGGAGAGCCAGGCGCTTGCAAAATCTTGCAAACTCCAGAAACTGGTCCCTCACCATCAGCTATCACAGCATGGAAACCTGGTCTACTGGGATTTTGCAGGGAAATAAGGTGGCCTGGAGCAGTCAAGGAACAGTCCAAGTAACCAGTATTTCTGGCTACCGCACCAACGGCAGCAGCGGCAAGGCAGTTGGGACTACGTCCAGACCAAAGACAATCCGATCCCAAAGCCTCACCATTGAAGTAGGCAGTGTCGCTCGCCCGATGCCGGCCAGCGAATTCGGCAACGTCTGGAATAACAGCAGGCCATTCTGGCCGCACTCGCGGCTTACGCAGCGGATCATTTGCGCTATTTTGCGCAACGTGTGAACAGTGAAAACATCGTTAACGGAAATTGAAAAAATTGCTGGAGAATGCCTGTCGCAGTACCTGCGGCGGGCATTTATACTTTACCCAAAATTTACCTAAATTTTAAATTTTGTTGAAAATGCGAGAAGCGGTATGGTATGATTAATTTGTTTGCGGACTGAAGAGAATAAGAGAAAAAATATTACTGTAATAAGTACGCGAGATGAGGAGGAGAGTATGTCAATCAGCGACATTTCAAACGGGTTTGGTTTCCTTTGGTGGTCTTGGTATGTTCCTTTATGGCATGAACATCATGGCAGATGGTATGCAGAAGACGGCGGAAGCAAAGATGAGCAGCTTTCTTTTGAATGCTCACCAATAACCGGTTTCTTGGTTGCACCGGGCACCGATCACGTATGACCATCCGTCCAGTGCTTACCAACGGTTGCGTAGTCGGTTTCCGAAGTGCAGGCGCTGAACCTGGGTCCCGCAAGCAGTCGGCGTGGACGGCGGTGCCATTTATCACAAAAGCGCGATCGTATCCATGAGAGCTTAGCGGGATGCCCGCGTCATGAAGCCAAGCTTTTATGCTCCGGCTATCATTGGTATCGGAGCCCTGCTTCTGGTGTTTGCAAAGAGTCAGAAGAAAAAGACGGTCGGCGAGATCATGATTGGTCTTGGCCTGCTGTTTATTGGTCTGGACTTTATGTCCGGCTCCATCAATCCCTATACGGATGTCCGATTTTTGCGAAGGCCTTTGAGGTGCTGGGCGGCAACCCGCTTCTGGGCATGATCATTGGTGCGCTGGTTACCGCGCGCTGCTGCAGAGTTTGCTTCCGTTGGTATCCTGCAGACCCTGGCCAGAACGGCATCGTAACCACCAACGCAGCCCATATCTACATTACGGGCCAGAATATCGTTCCTGCGTGACCGCTATGCTTTCTCCAGTATGGCGACCCCGCACGGCAAAAACGTGCAGCTGTCATGCACCTGACCTTCAACGTCATTGGCGCGGTTGTATTCGGAACCATTGGTTTCATCTTTTTCAGCCTGCGTCCGGCGTTTGCGGTGTCCAATATCAACGCGGTGCAGAGATTCCATTTTCCATACGATCTTCAACCTGACGATGACCACGCATTGCTGTTCCCTGTTCGCGGATGTGCTGGTTAAATTATCCGGCATGGTCTGGTGAAGGAGGAAGCAGAGGGAAGAGCCGGTTGTGGAGGAGGATGGAAACTGCTGCCACCCTCAAACATCTGGATGAGCGTATCTTCGAGTCTCCGATTTCGCAGTGGAGACCGCGCAGCCCTTGAGGTTGGTTCCATATGGGGCCAGATCACCTACGAAAACGTGGTTGTGCATTGATGCGGTCCTGACCGTGAACTCTGACGAGGTGGAAACGGTATTCAAGACCGAGCAGACCATCAATATATGGGAGAAGATGCTGACCGAGTATCTCATCAGGTAGACAACCTTCCCCTGACGGAAAACAGAAGAAGGTTGTAAACAACCTGTTTTTTTACAGTGTCAGTGATATTGAGCGTATCGGTGACCATGCGTGAAAAACCCGGCGAACAGGCCCAGTACATGGTAGAGCACGGACTTCTTCAGTTCTCTACGACTGGTGCGGATGACTTAAAATCCATCAGCGACAGCGTGTTAAAAATCCTTCCAGTATGCCATCGACGCAAACAGAATGGCAATATATGGAGGCAGTGCGCAAGGTCAGCCAGTATGAGTGGATGATGTCGACAGCCAGGAAGAGGAGCTCGCCTGCGAGAAACATCGAGCGCCTTTCAGCAGGAGAGTGCAAGGCCTCCGCGGGCGTGGTATTCCTGGATATCATCAGCAACCTGGAGCGTGTGTCCGACCATGCCTACAACCTGGCAATACGTAACTGAACGAAGTACAATTGA
>VOFJ01003118.1_pt1 | contig 17657 bp, 26 predicted proteins | sample 5384081 | NCBI WGS metagenome assembly VOFJ01 (sample SAMN12384729, study PRJNA508395) | human gut metagenome | isolation source: healthy gut I | host: Homo sapiens
ACTCCCTGCCCCGCTTCCTCTCCCACCTGACCGGGAGGTAAAGTTCACCGGCGGCGGGCTGTTCCGGCTGGAGCGGCTGGGGAGGACCGTGGTCGCGCCGTGCTGGAACAGACAACTCCCGGCCACTGGTGCGCCAGGGAGCCGCTGGCCCCCGAGCCCCCTGCTCCAGGAGGCGTTGGCGGCGCTGGCCACCCACCTGAACTGTGGCACACTGACCGCCCGCACTCCGGCTGGGCGCTTCTGACCAGGCCCGCCCCCTTCGGCATGGCCTGCTGGCCGGATCCCCTTCCCCGGACTTTTCACTGGCCTATTTGGGACTGGCTTTGGATTGATTTTACCGCGCTTTCGCCGCCGACGGCAAAGCGCGGTGGAAGCTTTGTCGAAAAAGGCCATCGGCCTTTTCCGACAAAGGGGCATGCGGGCCAGGGGTTCGATTGCTTGCGCAAAAGTCGCCCTGCCCTGCATGAAGTGTCATTTCCGAGGCGCATGTCCCCGGAAATGACCAAATTTTTTTGTTCCGTCCTCTTCGGAGGACGGAATTCTGTGAAACCGCCGAAACCTAAGGTTTTTCGACGGATTGACCGCGCTTTCGCCGCCAACGGCAAAGCGCGGTTTTTCATGTCTTGCCATATTATATCGTCAGAGTTATACTGAAATAGGGAAAATGCATTTCAACTGCCCTCTGAAACGTAGTATGATAGATTTGACAGCGAATAAAATTGAACGGTTTGGAGGTAAACTGATGAAAAAAAGAATCCCATCCTCATGTATTCCCAACCCATTACCATCCGGGGCCTGACCCCTGAAAAAACCGGCTGGGAGTATGCCCCCACGGTGGTGGCTGAAGTGTAACGCCGACGGCACCATGAGCCAGGACATGCTGGACTTCATGGAGTGGCAAGCCAAGACCGGCGTGGCTGGGTCACCGTGGGCGACCCCCCGGTCACCATGACAACACCTCCCACTGGCTGTGTGAGATGAACGTCAACTCCGATGACTGCATCCACGGCATGCACATGCTGGTGGAGCAGTGCCGCAAGAACGGTGCCGAGCTGTCGGCGCAGAGCTGGCCTACGCCGGCCGGGGCAACCGTGGGCCAACCCCGACGGGCGCCCACCGCCATTGTCTCTGCCGAGCGGCCCCTGGCCCCGGGGACAACGTGCGCACCATGGACCGCTCCGACATGGACTACATGAAGCGAGCGCTTTGTAGACTGCGCCCTGCGCTGCAAAGCACGCCGGCTTCCGCATGATTATGCTCCACTGCGCCCACAACAACTTCCTGGCCCAGTGGCTCTCCCCCGACTCCAACGTGCGCACCGATGAGTACGGCGGCACCCCGGAGAACCGCCGCAAAGTCCCCTGGAGGTGCTGAAGGCCATCCGGGAGGCCGTGGCAACGACATGGTGATCGAGCGCGGGTGTCCGCCACCGAGGACACCCCCGGCGGGCTGCAGTTCGACGAGTCCCTGGCTTTCATGGAGCTGGCTCAGGAGTATGTGGACATCATGCACGTCTCCCAGGGCTCCATCTTCCACTCTCCGCCCGCTACACCATCCCCCACCTTCCTGGGAGCCCACAAGCCCCTGAACGTGGACTACGCCGCCGAGGTGAAGAAGCATTTGCACATCCCGGTGGCGGTGGTGGGCAACATCACCACCCTGGAGGAGGCGGAGGAGATCATCGCCCGGCAAGGCGGACATCGTGGCCATGGCCAAGAGCTTCATGGCTGACGGCGATATCGTCCACAAGTCCCTGGCGGGCCGGGCCGACCAGGTGCGCCCCTGCACCCGCTGCGACCTGTGGGCAACGCCAACACCTGGGGCACCTCCATGAGCTGCCGTCCATCAACTCCCTGCGGCATCGACGGCGAGATCCAGCGCCCGTCCCCCAGCAGGAGCGCAAGCGGGTGCTGGTCACGGCCAGGGGCGGCGGCCCGGCGCCGGCATGATGGCGGCCCAGACCCTGGTGAAGCGGGGCCACACTGTCACCCTGTGGGAGAAGTCCGACCGGCTGGGCGGCCTGCTCATCGACGCGCCGTCCCCTTCAAGCAGCTGATGCGGGAGTACCTGGAATGGGACATCCAGGGAGACCATGAACTGCGGCGCCAAGATCTGCCTGAACACTGAGGCCACCCCTGGGCCGGTGGAGCGGGAGAACCCCGGACGCGGTCATCGTGGCCACCGGCTCTGTGTATCATGACGCCCCCCATCCCGGCATGGAGCACGCCCTGGCGGTCCGGGATGTGGACAACCACACCGTGGACCGCCCAGACTGTGGTGGTCTGCGGCGGCGGCATCACCGGCCTGGAGTGCGCTCTGGCCCTGGCCATGGAGGGCAAAGGTCACCGTGGTGGGATATGCCCCGGGAGCAGTTCGTCTCCGAGATGCCCATCTTCAACAAGGCCGACCTGATGGCCCAGCTGGAGGAGAAGGGCGTGGAGCTCTACGGCAGCCAGAAATCGTCTCCATCTCCCCGAGAGGGGTCACCTGCGCCGACGCCGTCACCGGGGTGAGCAGCGTCTGTTTCGCCGGAGAGAGCGTGGTCAACGCCCTGGGCGTCAAGCCTCCGACAACAAGCTTGGCCTGGGCTGCTGGCCAAGTACGGCAGCAATCAGGTCATTCTGGTGGGCGACTGCACCGCCAAGGGGGCGGCAACTACCGGGCCAACCACGAGGGGCCTACAACGCCGCCATGCGGATCTGACGCGGAAAGATGAGCACCATGAAATCCATCCAGATTCCTAAATTTGATTTTACCGGCAAGACCGTGGTGATCACCGGGCCGGCAGCGGCATCGGCCAGGCCGCCGCCCTGGAAGGCTGGCCCACTACGGCGCCAACGTGGTGGTGGCGGATATCTCCGCCGCCGCCGCGGGAGGAGACCGTCAGCGCCATCCTGGCCCACGGCGGCTCTGCCCTGGCCGTACCGGTGGACGTGTCCAAAAAGCAGCCAGGTGGACGCCCTGGGTGCAGACCGCCGTGGGACCGCTTCGGCGGCCTGGACATCTTCCTGTCCAACGCCGGCGTGGGGGCGAGGTGCTCCCCCTGCTGGAGCAGAGCGAGGAGGAGTTCGACCACGTCCTCTCGGTCAACCTGAAGGGGCGCTTTTCTGTGCGGCAAGGCCGCCGCCAGGCAGATGATCGCCCAGGGTCAGGGCGGACGGATGATCTTTACCGCCTCCATCGCCGCCTATGAGGGCGGCGGGCTTCCACGGCCCCTACGGGGCCTCCAAGGGGGGCATGGTCACCCCTGGTGCGCACCATGGCCCATGAGTGGGCCCCCTACGGCATCACCGTCAACGCGGTAAGCCCCCGGCCTCACCGCCACCGCCATCAACCAGACCCCTGGCCTCCGACCCAGAGGTGCTGGAGACCCTGCTGGACAAGATCCCCCTCCACCGGATGGCCAAGCCAGAGGAGATCGCCTCCTGATGCTCTATCTGGCCACCACGAGTCCGCCGCCTTTATCACCGGCACCACTTTGATCGCCGACGGCGTATTTGACCGGCGCCTTTTTAAAATCCGCCCTCCACCGTGGGGCTGAAAATCTGGCCGGTCGCGGACCGGCGTATTTTTTTTTTTGGGCAAAAAATGCGCATTGCGGCCGAAGCCAAAGACGGATTTTTTTTATTTGCCGATTTTTGCTTGTCCGTTGCTTCTCGTCGATGCAGGCCACCAGGATATGCCGATCACGCTGAGCACCGCCACCATGCCATAGGCCAGGTGATAGGTGCCCGTCATGCTCAGGCCGGCGCCCATAATGATGAAGGCGAAGGACCGGACGATGTTGGTGATGGGGTTGAGCACGCCCATGGCCCGGACGAAATCATAGCGGCCGAACAGGGTGGCGGTCATGGAGGGGAACAGGTTGCCGATGCCGCCGATGGCGATGCCGATCATAAACACGGAGAAATACTGGAGATACAGGTTGGTGCTGGGAATCGCGCAGGTGATCAGAGTCACAATATACCACCAGCAGCCGTAGGCGATGGAGGCCTTTTTGGTGCCGATCTTTTCTGATCCAGCCAGCCGGTCAGATAAAACGCCCAGCAGGCCAGCACAGCGGCCACTGATCGCTGGAGGCCGCCTTGGGTGACCCAGGTTCCGGATCCGGCGAGGGCAAGGGCGAGATCCTGGAATCCGTCCGCGGCGACGATCTTTATATCCTGGTGGACGTGTGTAATTACAGCCTGACGTATTCCTTAAGCGGGATCCAGAACCATATGTCCCCGGATGATCATTATCAGGACCTGAAGCGTGTGATCGCCTCTGTGGGCGGAAAGGCGAGACGGATCAACGTGATCATGCCGTTCCTTTATGAGAGCCGCCAGCATCGGAGGACGGGCCGCGAATCCTTAGACTGTGCCCTGGCGCTCCAGGAGCTGACCAGCATGGGCGTTGAGAATATCATTACCTTTGACGCACACGATCCGCGGGTGCAGAATGCGATCCCCCTCAAGGGTTTTGAGACCGTTCAGCCGATCTACCAGTTTCTCAAATATCTTTTGAAGAATGAGACGGACCTGCAGATTGACAGCGACCACATGATGGTCATCAGCCCGGACGAGGGAGGAATGGGACGGGCTGTGTTCTTTGCCAACGTGCTGGGACTGGATCTGGGCATGTTCTATAAGCGCCGCGATTACACAAAGATCATCAACGGCCGCAATCCCATCGTGGCCCATGAATTTTTTAGGGGCCAGCGTGGAAGGAAAAAGATGTGATCATCATTGACGATATGATCTCTTCCGGCGAGAGCATGCTGGACACAGCCAAGGAGCTGAAGCGGAGAAAGGCCAGAAAGGTTTTTATCTGCACCACCTTCGGACTTTTTTACCAACGGCCTTAAGAAATTCGACGAATATTATGAAAACGGCGTCATCGACCGGGTGCTGACCACCAATCTGATCTATCAGACGCCGGAGCTTTTATCGAAGCCATATTATATCGATGTGGATATGAGCAAATATATCGCTCTCATTATTGACAACTTAAACCATGACTCCTCTTTGAGCGAGCTTTTAAATCCCACAAAGAGGATCAACCGGCTTCTGGAACGGTACCGGGCCGGGGAAAGATAAGACAGGAGAGAGGGGGTTACATTGGAGATCAAAACAGATATATCTTTGCAGGCGAAACAGGTTTTATCCCAGGTACAGATGCAGTCCTTAAATATTCTCAGCATGTCCATGACGGAGCTGGAGGAATTTTACAGAATGAGGAGATCGAAAATCCTCTGGTGGAATATTCCTCCGGCCGCCAGGAGGGGGAGCTGCCGGTGGCTTACCGGGAGTACGACCGGTTTTATAACGGCGCGTCCAGGGAAGGAGATTCCCGTGGGGAGATCTATGAGGCCGACGATACGGAGCAGTCGGTGGAGAATATGATCATGATGCAGCTCCCCTGGAAGACTTTTACGGAGGAGCAGCACAGGATCGTGAAGTTCTGCATCCATTCCCTGGACCAGAACGGGTATCTCACGGTCCCGCCGTCAGAGATCGCAGAGGCTCTTAAAGCGGAGGTTTCGGAGGTGGAGTACATCGTTTCCAGGCTGAAGGAGCTGGAGCCGGTGGGGATCTTTGCCTCCAGTCTGGAAAGAGTGTCTGGTCCTCCAGGTGCTGGGAATGGAGCAGGAGGCCGCTCTCTGCACCATTATCCGGAACCATCTGCAGGATGTGGCCGACGGGAAGGTCAGTACCATTTCCAGGAGGCTGAAGCTTTCCTCTGTGGAGGTGCGGAAGCTGATCCATGTGATCCGGAACCTGAATCCCAGGCCTTTAAACGGCTACGGGGGGCGACCGGGCCCAGTATGTGTTCCCGGATATCATTTTAAGCTATCAGGACGGCCAGTGGAGCGTGAGCCTCAACGATAAGTGGGCCGGGAATATCAGCATCAATGAGTTTTATGTACATATGATGGAGACGGCCCAGGACGAGGAGTTAAAGAATTACTTTGAGGAGAAGCTGAAGCGGGCCAGGTTCATCATGAACGCCGTAGAGCAGCGGAGAAGGACCCTGGAGGGATCACGGAAGGGATCTTAAAGCGTCAGGCCGGGTATTTCCTGGGAAAGGAGCCCTTAAAGCCCATGACCTTAGAGGAGATCGCCGCCGAGCGGAGATCCACAAATCCACCGTCAGCCGGGCGATCCGGGATAAATACATCCTGACCCCCCGCAGGCTGTCTGCTGATCCGGGATCTTTTTACCACCGGGATCTCCGGCGGAGGAAAGGCGGGAGAGGATGTGAGCCGCAATACGGTGAAGTCCCGTCTGAAGGCCCTGGTGGACCAGGAGGACAAGAAGCACCCGTGCAGCGACGAACAGCTGGCAAAGCTCCTGGAGGCCGAGGGAATGGCCATTTCCAGGCGTACTGTGGCCAAATACAGAATGGAGCTGGGGATCGGAGGCGCGTTTTCACGCCGGGAAGAATAAAGAAACGGGAGGCAATGGCCATCATGGCATTTACGTTTAAAAGCCTGCTCCCTACACCGGAGCTGATCAAGGCAGAATTTCCCCTGTCCGACGAGGCAGTGGAGTTAAAAGAGAAAAGAGATAAAGAGATCGCGGCGGTATTTACTGGGGAAAGCGATAAATTCCCTGGTGATCATCGGGCCGTGCTCGGCGGACCGGGAGGACTCTGTATGCGAATATATGGAGCGTCTGGCACGGGTCAGCGAGAAGGTGGGCGACAAGCTGATCCTTATTCCCCGGGTCTATACCAACAAGCCCAGGACCACCGGAGGCGGCTATAAGGGGATGCTCCACCAGCCCAATCCTGAGAAAAAGCCCAATATGTATGAGGGCCTGGTGGCGATCCGGAAGCTCCACATGCGGGCGATCCAGGATTACGGCTTTTCCACAGCGGACGAGATGCTGTATCCGGAAAATTACAGCTATTTATCGGATGTTCTGTCCTATATCGCCATCGGCGCCCGGTCGGTGGAAAACCAGCAGCACCGGCTCACCTCCAGCGGCGTGGACGTGCCTGTGGGCATGAAGAACCCCACCGGCGGGGGATCTGGGCGTTATGTTAAACGCCGTTTATGCGGCCCAGCATGGCCACGATTTCATCTACCGCACCATGGAGGTGACCACCGACGGGAATCCCCTGGTCCATACGATCCTCCGGGGAGCGGTCAGCAAGCACGGCCAATGCATCCCCAACTACCACTACGAGGATCTGGAGCTGCTTTTACAGCTTTATGGAGAGCGGGAACTGGTGAACCCGGCCTGTATCGTGGACGCCAACCACTCCAACTCCAATAAGCGCTACGAGGGAGCAGGTGCGGATCGTGAAGGAAGTCCTTCACAGCCGCCGCTATTCTCCGGATATCCATAAATTCGTAAAGGGCCTGATGATCGAAAGCTATATTGAGCCGGGCAGCCAGAAGATCGGCGAGCACTGCTATGGCAAGTCCATCACGGACCCCTGCCTGGGCTGGGAGGAGTCGAGCGGCTGCTTTACGACATTGCAGAAGAGATCTAGAAACGGCAGAGCGCCGTCCAGCCCCGCGTCTGATGCGCGATGGGCCGGGCGGCGCTTTTTGTCCGGGTGCCGGAGCCGCTGTCTGCGGCTATTTCATTTTCAGATCACAGGATTCACAGCCCGCGGCAGGGTGAAGATGAATTCCGAGCCCACGCCGGCGGTGCTGATCACGTCGATGTTTTCCCCGTGGGCCTGGATGATCTCCTTTACGATGGAGAGGCCCAGCCCCGTGCCCTTTTTTGTCCTTTCCTCTGGAAAGGTCGGATTTGTAGAAACGGTCCCAGATCTTTTTTCAGGGAATCCTTTGGGGATCCCCACGCCGGTGTCCTTGACGGAAACGAAGACCTTTTTCGTACCGGGGCGCAGTCTGGATATAGATCACGGAGCCGTTGTGGCTGAACTTGATGGCATTGTCCAGGAGGTTATAAAGGACCTGCTGGATCTTTCCCAGATCCGCGTAGACCATCAGTACGTCGTCGGTAAAGGTCAGGTCCAGGACGATGTCTCTGGCGCTGCAGGTTCCCTCGAAGGAGGCCGCCGTGTCCTTGATCACCCGGTTGATGTCGAAATTACTCCGCGAGAGATAGCCTTTGCTGTCTAAGGAATTTAAAGGTGAGCATTCCCTCGGTCAGCTTGTTGAGCCGCTTCGTCTCAGAGATCACGATCCCCAGATATTTTTCCTCCAGCTCCGGCGGGATGGTGCCGTCTAAAATGGCTTCCAGATAGCCCTTGATGGAGGTCAGGGGGAGCGGAAATCGTGGGATACGTTGGCGATGAAGGATTTCTGGTATTCCTCCATCTTTCCCGGCTCGCTGGACATATAGTTTAAGGTGTCGGCCAGATAGCCCATTTCATCATTGGTCTTTACTTTTATGGTGTGGTCCAGATTGCCGCCGGCGTATTCCATGGCTCCAGCGGTGATCTTTTTCAAAGGAAAATACACAGTTCTGGTGAATACTAAAAGGATGATCAGGGACAGGAAGAAGATAATGGCCGCAGTGATGTATACAATATTCAGGATCTGGTTCTGGCTGTCCAGGATCCGCTCCACGGGCATGTGGAGCACTACATAGCCGTATGTATTGAAATTTCCGGTGATGGGGGCCAGTACCGATAAGGTCTCGCCGGGGAACATGCCGAAGAAGTCCCCGATGATATAGGACTTGTTTCCTGTGACCGTGGGATCGAAGCCCTCGATGGTCTTTCCCGAATGGGAGGCGGGAGAGGTCTCGGCCACCACAGCGCCTTTATGGTCCAGGACCCAGGCAGAGGCCCCCAGATAGGTGGATACGGCCTCCAGCTGCGGGTTGGCCGTATCCAGGGAGATGGTCTTTCCCTGGTAAATATCGCTGTATGTGGAGGCCAGGAGGTTGGCTTCATCGTACATGGCATCGGACCGCTCCCGGACCAGATATTCATGGGTCATGTGGGAGGAAAAGGTGGCGATGAGGACAAAGCCCAGAAGGCCGAACAGGAGATAGCCCAGGACAAACTTGGTGTACAGGGAATGTGTCATCGTTTTACCTCGAATTTATAGCCGATCCCCCATACAGTGGAGAGGGACCAGTATTCGTTGTCCTTGATCTTCTCCCGGAGACGCTTGATGTGTACGTCCACCGTGCGGGTGTCTCCAATATATTCATACCCCCAGATATGGTCAGGAGCTGCTCCCTGGTAAAGACCTGGTTGGGAGAGGACGCAAGGAAGTAAAGCTCCAGCTCCTTGGGCGGCATGTCCACGGAACGGCCCTTATAGAGCACGGAATAATTGGTCAGGTTTACGACGAGATCCGGATATTCCACAAACTCTCCCTGCTGCTTCGGCACAGAGGAGACGGCGGAGGAACCGGCCTGGTAGCGGCGCAGGACGGCCTTTACCCGGGCCACCAGCTCCTTGGAGTCGAAGGGGCTTGATCATGTAGTCGTCCGCCCCCAGCTCCAGCCCCAGCACCTTGTCGAAGATTTCGCCCTTGGCCGAAAGCATGATGATGGGGACCTGGGAGACGGTGCGCAGCTCCCGGCATACCTGGTAGCCGTCGATCCCCGGGAGCATCAGATCCAGCAGCACCAGGTTTGGCTTAAAGGAAGGAAATTCCCGGAGCGCCGATTCCCCATCCCCCACGATCTTTGTTTCATAGCATTCCTTCATCAGGTACAGTGAGATCAGCTCCGCGATATTGGCATCGTCGTCCACGATCAGGATCCTCTGTTTATCAACCATTCCATGTTCCTCCCTGTCAGTTTTACTTAAATGTCACAATGGTAACTCCGGTATCGCCTTCTCCAAAATCGCCCAGCCGGAACTCCTTCACGTATTTCAGTTTTTCAGATGCTTATGGACCCCCGGCCTTTAAGGCGCCGGTCCCCCGTCCGTGGACCACACGCACCTTGGGAAGGTGGGCCAGGTAGGCATCGTCCAGGTACTTATCCAGTACGGGAATGGCCTCGTCCACGGTCATGCCGATCAGGTTCACCTCCGGGGAAACGGAGAAGGACTTGGACATCTTGATCTTTCCGCTGCCGGTATTGTTCTTTTTCATCAGATCCATACCGGGACCGGAAATGGCCGGCTCGTTTAAAAGCTCCAGGTCCTTGATGTTCACCAGAGACCGCAGGATCCCCATTTGTACGTACAGATCGCCCTTGGAGTTGGGCAGGGAGCTGACGGTGCCGTTTAAGTTCATGGTCAGCACCTTGACCCCGTCCCCGATCTTTAATTTCTTTGGAGAAATGGTTTTCTTCGGGCCTTTTTCATTTTTAAGGCTCAGGTTTTTATCGACCTTGTCCAGCTTTTCCCGAAGCTTTGTGCGCTCTGCTTCCAGCTCCTTTCCTACGCCGGAGGACTGGGCCAGCTTATTGATCTGGCGGATGGTCTGGTCGGCGGTCTCCTTGGCCTCCCTGAGGATCCTTTGGGCCTCCTCGTTGGCGTTTCGGATCAGCTTGTCCTTCCGCTCGTCAAACCGCTCCTCCTTCTGCTCCAGGCGGCTCTTTAACCGGGAGATCTCCGATTTATAGGAGGCGATCTCCTCCCGTTCCTTTTTCGATGGTGACGCGGCTTTCCTCCAGGCTGGCCAGCAGGTCCTCAAAGGCCTCGTCGCCTTCCTCCCAGACGGGACTTTGCATCCTGGATAATGAAATCGGGAAGCCCCAGCCTCCGGGAGATGGCAAAGGCGTTGGACTTGCCGGGAATGCCGATGAGCAGCCGGTACGTGGGCCTCAGGGTCTCCACATCAAATTCACAGCAGGCGTTCTCCACGCCGGGAGTGGTCAGGGCATAGAACTTTAACTCACTGTAATGGGTGGTGGCCATGGTGCGGCATTTCATATTGTGTAGGAAGGACAGCACGGCAATAGCCAGAGCTGCGCCCTCGGTGGGGTCTGTGCCGGCCCCCAGCTCGTCAAAGAGGCATAAGGAATGGCTGTCGGCCTTTTCAGGATCCTCACGATATTGGTCATATGGGCGGAGAAGGTACTTAAGCTCTGCTCGATGCTCTGTTCGTCGCCGATGTCGGCAAATACCTCGTCAAAGACAGCCAGCTCTGACCCGTCGAAGGCCGGTATGTGGAGGCCTGCCTGGCCCATGAGGGTGAACAGGCCTACGGTCTTTTAGAGAAACCGTTTTTCCGCCTGTGTTGGGACCGGTGACGATGAGAAGGTCAAAGTCCTTTCCCAGATACACGTTGATGGGGACCACTTTTTGGGGTCCAGCAGCGGATGGCGGCCGTCCTTGATGTGGATATAGCCGTTCTTATTGAATTTCGGCATGGAGCAGTTATAATGTCTGGCCAGAGCGGCCCGGGCAAAGATAAAGTCCAGCTTTGTCAGAAGCTTCAGGTTTATGAGGATGGTCTCCACATAGGGGACCAGCTCCATGCTGAGGGCAGCCAGCACCATTTCGATCTCCTTCTGCTCCCGGATCTCCAGCTCCCCGCAGTTCGTTGTTTAATTTAATGATGGCCATGGGCTCGATAAAAAGGGTGGAGCCGGTGGCAGACTGGTCGTGGACCATGCCCTGGAAGCTGCTTTTATATTCGGCCTTTACGGGCAGGCAGTAGCGGCCGTCCCGCATGGTGATCACCGGATCCTGGAGCAGGGTGCGGCTGGAAATTTAAGATGGCATTTAACTGGGTGTGGACCCGGTCGCCGGTGATCTTCATCTGGCGGCGTACATGGCGCAGTCCCGGGCTGGCATCGTCGGCCACCTCTTCTTCGGAAATGATGCAGCGGGTGATCTCGTTGTTTACGTTGGTCAGCGGCTCCAGGGAACGGAACATCTCGTCCAGGGAGTCGTCGGGAAGCTCAGATTCCTGGCGGCGGCCATAGTTTTTGGCTCTGGCGGCACAGGTCAGAAGAGAGCTGACGGCCAGGAACTCATGGATACTTAAGGAGCTTCCGATCTCCAGGCGCTTTAGGGGAGCCGCCGATGTCGGAGATCCCGGCAAAGGAAACACTTCCCTTCTGGCGGACCCTGGCGACGGCATCGGCGGTCTCTGCCTGGGCCTGGACGATCTCCTCAAAGTCCGAGGACGGCTCCAACTCCCGGCACAGCCTTTTCCCTGGCTCGAAGCGGCATATTCGGTCAGTTTTTCTATGATCTTATGATATTCTAAGGTTTTTAATACTTTCTGGTTCATAAAAAAAAGGTCCTTTCAAAACAGCGGGCAGAGACTTTGCCCATTTACCAAAGTATAACACAAAGCAATAGAATATCCTAGAGATATTTTTTGTTGCATAAACCCAGCAAAAAAACTATAATGGAAAGGAGAGGAGTTTTATGGGATATGGCCGATGCACCAGACGAAAAGAGATCCAATGAAAAACCATTCATGAGGGAAAAGATCGTAAAGCCCCCGCTCAGCAGACGGCAGACTGCGGTCCGCGTTTTCCGGCTGTTTTTAAGTGCGGTCATTTTCGGGGTCGTGGCAGCAGTAAGCTTTGCAGCCTCAAGGCCGCTGGCAGAACGGTTCCTGGGAAAGGAACCGGAGACGACTCCGGCTCCTACCATTACCATTGAGCGGGATGAACCGGGAAAAGAGGAGGAGACCCAGACGGCGGAAAGCGAATCCCTGCCGCCGGAGAGCCAGTCGGAGGCAGCCCGGGAGGAGATCGAAGGAATCGTAAAAAAGAGCTGGAGACCTTCGACTGGACCAGGGACAAGGTGGAGGGCATGAACCAGGTCCTCCAGGAGATCGGCAGGGAGGCCGATCAGAGTGTCGTGACCGTATCTTCCGTAAAGCACCAGGTGGACTGGTTCGACAATCCGGTGGAGAGCACCGGCCAGTATGCGGGGATCATCCTGTCCATAAGCCGTGGGAGATCATGATCCTGACAGAAGCTGCGGCGGTGGAGGAGGCGGATTCCCTCCGGGTCGTTTTTAAAGACGGCGGTACGGCGGCGGGAACCTTAAAGCAGAAGGACAGCCTGGGTGGTCTGGCGGTGGTATCAGTGGCGGAAGCCGAGGTGCAGGAAGCCGCAAGGGAGCGTATCAAAGCCGTGGAGCTGGGAAATTCGTATAGTCTGGAAACTGGAGACCTGGTGATTGCCGTGGGAAGCCCTGCGGGGATCGTCCATTCCGTAAAGCAGGGGCTGTTTCCTATGTGGCTGGGAACGTTGCAGACCGCCGATGGTCAGACCCGCGTTCTTTACACAGACTGCGGCTGCGAGACTGGAAAAGGGACCTTCTTTTTAAATATGTCTGGAGAGCTGGTGGGCTGGGCCACAGAGCTTTATGGGGCAGAGGACCGACAGGGGTTTACCATTGCGCTTCCGGTATCTGAGTATAAAGGAAACCTCCAGAAGCTGATGAATGGGATCCAGATCCCGTATATGGGCTTAAAGGGCCAGGACGTCAGCGAGGCCATGCAGGCGGAGGGATCCCCAAGGGACTCTATATTACAGAGGCCATTGCCGATAGTCCGGCATACCTGGCCGGGATCCAGGCAGGGGATATCCTGACGAGGATCCAGGGAGCGGAGATCTGCTCCATCCGGGATTACCAGGCATGTCTGGAGGACCAGGCGGCCGGGACCGAGGCCACAGTGACGGTCCAGAGAATGGGACTGGGAGAATATAAGGAAATTGAATACAAAGTGATCATTGGAGCCAGGTGATTCGCCTGGCTCATGATGTCCGGGGCCGGGAGAACGGATCCGGCATATAAAGGGCTGCTGTCCGGTATTGAGGATACCGGAAAAGCGGCGGAGATTGAAGAAGGGGAGAACATATAGTATGAAATATATCGAAACATTCCGGGAGGGCGCTCACATATCCGAGGTGTATCTGTGCAAGACAAAGCAGATCGCACTGACAAAAAAACGGAAAGGAGTATGGCTCTCTGACCCTCCAGGACAAGACGGGGACCGTAGACGCGAAGATCTGGGAGCTGAATTCTCCGGGGATCAATGAGTTTGCGGCTATGGATTATGTGTTCGTGGATGCAGACGTGACGGTGTTCCAGGGGCCTTCCAGTTAAATGTAAAGCGGATCCGCAAGGCCGATGAGGGGGAATACAGGCCTGGGGATTATCTGCCGGTGACCTCAAGGATGTAAAGACCATGCAGCATGAGCTGACCCAGTATATCACCACCATCCGGAATGAGTACCTCAGAAAGCTGGCCGCCGGCTTTTTTCATGAACGACGCTGCCTTTATGAAGGCATTCTCCTTCCATTCTGCGGCCAAGAGCGTTCACCACGGCTTTGTGGGAGGGCTTCTGGAGCACACCTTAAGCGTTGTGAAGATGTGCGATTATTTCAGTAAACAGTATCCGGCCTTAAACCGGGACCTGCTCTTAACGGCCGCCATGTTCCATGATATCGGAAAGACAAAGGAGCTGTCTGCGTTCCCGGAGAACGATTATACCGACGAGGGGCAGCTTTTGGGGCATATCTTCATCGGCGTCCAGATGCTGGAGGAGAGGATCGCCGCCATGCCTGGCTTCCCAAAGAAGCTGGAGCATGAGCTGATCCACTGTATCCTGGCCCATCACGGCGAGCTGGAATACGGCTCTCCCAAGAAACCGGCCCTGATCGAGGCGCTGGCCCTGAATCTGGCCGACAACGCCGACGCGAAGCTGGAGACCATGACCGAGATCTTAAAGGGCGCAGGCGACAACATGGGCTGGCTGGGCTATAACCGGTTCATGGAAAGCAACGTGAGACGGACCAGCGACGGCCAGGAGAAATAACCGGAGGACGGAGCATGAAGAAAAAACGACGTATTTACCGTGACCATTGAGGACATGGGCGAGGACGGGGCCGGGATCGGAAAAACCGACGGTTACACCTGGTTCATCAAGGACGCGCTCATTGGGGATGTGATCCAGGCGTCGGTGATGAAGATGAAGAAAAATTATGGCTTTGCCAGGCTGGTGAAGATCCTGGAGCCTGCGCCGGGACGGGTAGAGCCCCGGTGTCCGGTGGCCAGGGCCTGCGGCGGCTGTCAGCTCCAGGAGCTGGATTATAGGGAACAGCTCCGGTTCAAGGAGAGAAAGGTCTACAATCATTTAAAGAGGATCGGCGGCATGGACCGCCTGTTCCTGCCGGAGGACAGGGGAAAAGGCCGCGGGCGTTTTGGATGCCGTGGTCATGGAGCCCATCATCGGCATGGAGGACCCTTGGCGTTACCGCAACAAGGCCCAGTATCCGGTGGGCCTGGGAAAGGACGGACAGCTGACGGCGGGATTTTACGCGGGACGCACCCATTCCCTGATCCCGGCTCCGGGTCTGACTGCCTTCTGGGCTGCCAGGAAAATAAGGAGCTTCTGAAAATTATCCTGGATTTCATGAAAGAATATAAAATAAAAGCCCTATGACGAGGCCGCCCATCAGGGCCTGGTGCGCCATGTGCTCTTAAGAAAGGGATTTTCAAACGGCGAGCTGATGGTCTGTCTCGTCATCAATGGAGAGGAGCTTCCCCACGGCGGGGAGCTGGCGGAGCGGTTAAGGGAGGCAGGCGTCTCCAGTGTATCGTATTCGGTCAACACCGAGCGGACCAACGTGATCATGGGCACAAGGATCGTAAACCTTTACGGCCCCGGCTATATCACAGACACCATCGGTGATATCGAATACCGGATCTCCCCCTTTCCTTTTACCAGGTGAATCCGGTACAGACGGAAAAGCTTTTTACGGCACGGCCCTGGAATTTGCAGATCTTTTCCGGCGGCGAGACGGTCTGGGACCTTTATTGCGGCATCGGGACCATTTCATCATTTCTGGCGAAGAAGGCCGGGAAGGTCTATGGCGTGGAGATCGTCCCCCAGGCCATTGAGGACGCCAGGGAGAATGCCAGGAGAAACGGCATCGAAAATGTGGAGTTTTTCGTCGGCAAGGCCGAGGAGGTGCTGCCGGAGCAGTATGAAAAGGAACCATGTCCATGCGGACGTGATCGTGGTGGACCCGCCAAGGAAGGGCTGCGATCCCGTTTGTCTGGAAACGATCCTTAAGATGGCTCCAGAGCGGGTGGTCTATGTAAGCTGCGATTCGGCGACCCCTGGCCAGGGATGTGAAGTTCCTGGAGGAAAACGGCTACCGGGCAATGCGTGTGCGTCCAGTGGATATGTTTCCGATGGGGGGACACTGCGAGTGTGTGGTAAAGCTGGAGCGAGTGGGAAAGTAATATGTGAGAACGGATAAGGGGCGGCTTTGGGGAGCGTTTGATCCAGGCCGCCGCCTTGTCCGGATTTCCGGTTTTGGGGTCGGGCTGGACAGTGAGTTCCCCGTCGTTTGGATAGGATCCGGAAAATCCAGGAAATAGAGAAAAATTTAAAAAAATCCTTGACATTTTTTTTACCTCTATTATATAATATCATCGTTGTTTGAAACAACTATTCCTCGATAGCTCAGTCGGTAGAGCAAACGGCTGTTAACCGCGCTGTCGTAGGTTCGAGTCCTACTCGGGGAGCTTTTTTATTACTGTCCGGTTTTGCCCGGCTTAAATCGGTTGACAGAGGCAGTCAGATATGATAGTATAAATAAGCAATCCGGCCCCATGGTCAAGCGGTTAAGACATCGCCCTTTCACGGCGGTAACACGAGTTCGATTCTCGTTGGGGTCACTCCTGGAATATTTAGTGTTCCAGTGCATACAATAGAATATGGCGCGATAGCCAAGCGGTAAGGCGTGGGTCTGCAACACCCCTGATCACCGGTTCAAATCCGGTTCGCGCCTCTTGAGGAATCACAGAAATGTGGTTCCTTTTTTAGTGGAAAGAGCCGTTTTGGAACAAGTTGGTACACTATAAATCGAAAGATAAAGGTATAGATAAGAGCAGGTGTTCAAACTTTAAGGAGTTTGTTCACCTGCTTTCTCTATAGATGTGGATTTGATAACCGCATCCAGTAGCTGTACCTTCTGGTCGGAAGGACAATTCAGTTTTTTTAATATGCTGATTGACCAAGCTTGCGTGGACACTGGCAACACGCTCTGCCAGTTCACGCTTGACCTTCTATGGTTTTAGGATAATGGACAATTACATTGATTGGAGCACTCTTTTCTTGCGATACCACGCACCTCCCTCGGTATTTCAGTCTATGCTAATTGCTTCATTTCATAGTTGTGCTATCATCGAGGAAAATGACAAATTTTTAAAGAAATTACAATCTGTAGAAATTGTTAAAAGAAGAGGATATCTACGCATTAAAAAGAGAAAATACATATGAACAGAACTTATGATGTTTATATGAGATTGTAATTTGATAATTCTACAACTTTAACTCTTGTCAAAAATAATATATGCTTATTAAGCAGTCATGCATTTTGGTGTGTGGCTGCTTTTTTTGATAAGAACATGATTAAACACGGGATAATAATTGCTACTAAAGCATATAATGTGATTGTAGAATAGAAAAATGCAACAATTCACAAAAATCTATTCCGATTCCCGCTGATATATTGATTTTTGAAGTCTATCTGGATATAATGGAATAGAAAAATGCAACATATTGCAAAAATCTTTCGCAAAGGAGGTTTTTAAGATGGAAATTCGCAGAGATTTTTTATTTGAATAAACTGACAAAAAAAAAAAAATAATGGAATGATTAAGGTAATTACAGGTATTCGTCGATGTGGAAAATCCTATTTGTTGAATAATCTGTTTTATCATCACTTATTGGAAAGTGGAGTTGATACAGACCACATTATCCGTTTTGCCTTTGACTCAGCTGAGGATCTTTTAT
>VOFJ01002238.1_pt1 | contig 17647 bp, 36 predicted proteins | sample 5384081 | NCBI WGS metagenome assembly VOFJ01 (sample SAMN12384729, study PRJNA508395) | human gut metagenome | isolation source: healthy gut I | host: Homo sapiens
TCAGTGTACTTCGTTCAGTTACGTATTGCTGGCGGGCAATTTCGCAGTTCCCGGAGTATCACCGGTTACAATCTTCACACCGATACCGGCTGACTGACATTTGCCGACAGCTTCGGGTACATCGGGACGAATGGGGTCACTGATGGCAAAAATACCGAGGAAAGTCATTCCGCCTTCATTCACTAATTCAGAACAATCCTCTCCGACGCCTTCGGGGATATATTTATAAGCCAGTCCCAAAGTACGCATGGCCTTGTTTTGATAGGCAAGCAGGTCGGCATTATATTGTGCAATGGCATCAAGGCTCAGATTGCATTTACCCATTATAATTTCGGGCGCACCTTTTATATATAGCACTCTTTTTTGCTGGATGGGAGAGTCGACCAACGTAGCCATATATTTACGTTCGGTGGAGAATGTGAGCTGGTTGACAACAGTCGCTCTTTCACGCAGCTCCATGTAATTCTTTCCCTGCTCGTTAAGCCACAACAATAAAGCGATTTCGGTCGGGTTTCCTACACCGGAAGGTTTCTTTCCGGCCTCTGCTTCTTCCAAGAAAGCCGTGGAATTGGCACTGATGCCTTCAGCTATCAAGTCTGCTTTGGAGGTGTCTTGATACGCCAAGGATCTCTTTCATTCTTACAAATACGTCTGTAAAATCAATTACTTTGATCACTTCAACCAGACGGTTCAGCTGCTTTTTGATCTGTTCAAATGTCTCATCATCGCTGACTGTCGCGATCGTCATTCTGGATACAGTCGGATCTTCTGTCGTACCGACAGTCAGACTGTCCAGGTTATAACATTTCCCGGAAAATAAACCGGAAATCTTCGAAAGTACACCAACCTGGTTTTTCTACATAGAGAGAAATCCATCTCTTTTTCATATTATTATCCATATCTCTTCCTCGCTAACCTATATTTTCTGTTCTAATCGATTAACAATCCATGATCAAATCCTCAAGTGTTCCGCCCGGCTGAACCATCGGATATACAAGTTCTTCCGGATTGATAACGAACTCGATCAGTGTCGGTGTCTTTGTATTCTTCTTCGCCTCTTCAAATGCAGCTGCGATATCTTCTTTCTTCATGACACGGATTCCTTTGGCTCCGTAGCTCTCTGCAAGCTTCACAAAATCCGGTGTGTACTCCGGCATCTCCCTGCCCGTTTGTTCTGCGGAAAAGTGCTCCTGATTTCAGGTTCGTCATACTGTAACGTTTTCCATAGAACAGCTTCTGCCACTGACGTACCATACCAAGATATTCATTGTTAAATACACAGAGAATCAATGGAAGTTCTTCCAATACTGCTGTAGCAAATTCCTGAATGTTCATCTGCATACCACCATCTCCGGAGATTGCAATAACGTCCTTATCCGGATTACCAAGCTTCGCTCCGATTGCAGCCGGGAAGCCATATCCCATCGTTCCAAGTCCACCGGAAGTGATCAGCTGCTTGTTCTTTGTAATCTCAATATACTGTGTTGTGAACATCTGATGCTGTCCTACATCCGTTGTAATAATAGCATCGTCAAACTGTCTGTTCATCTCTTCGATAATATCCTGCGGTCCCATATCCACACGGTTCTTCATTGTTAGAGGATGTTCTTCCTTCCACTCGGCAATCTGCTTTCTCCACTTCTTCGTCTCACAGTGCTCTACATATTCATTCATCTTCGTAACTGCCTCAAGCGCATCTGCAACGATCGGCACATCAACATGAATATTTCTTGATATCGACGCTGTATCAATATCTATATGTACAATCTGTGCATTCGGTGCAAACTCATGCAGCTTACCTGTAATACGGTCATTAAAACGTGTTCCGATCGAGAAAAAAGATCGCATTCGCTGACTGCCATGTTCGAAGCATATGCTCCGTGCATTCCAAGGTTTCCTATATAAAGCGGGTGATCTGTCGGAACCGCACCGCGTCCCATGATCGTTGTAACAACCGGAACTTCTGTCTTCTCTACAACTTCTGTAAACACTTCATTCGCACGGGCGATATTCACACCGCCTCCGGCAAGGAATAATGGTTTCTTTGCTTTTGAAAGCATCTTGATCGCACGTTTTAACTGTCCCATATGCACATTCGTATTTGGCTTATAGCCACGGATATTGACTGTATCCGGATAATCCGCACTTCCAAGTTCTGCCATCACATCTTTTGGTAGATCGATCAGTACCGGTCCCGGTCTTCCTGTTCTTGCAATATAAAAAGCTTCTTTAATAATACGTCCCAGATCTTCTCTGTTTCTTACTGTTACACCATACTTTGTGATACTTCTGGTAATTCCTACGATATCAACTTCCTGAAATGCATCATTTCCGATCAATGGTCTTGCTACCTGACCTGTAAAACATACGAGAGGTACACTGTCATAATTCGCTGTTGCAAGACCTGTAACAAGGTTTGTAGCTCCCGGTCCGCTTGTAACAAGACAGACACCTACCTTACCCGTTGTTCTGGCATAAGCATCCGCCTCATGAACCCAGTGCCTGCTCATGTCTTGGCAGAATGATCCGAATATCATCCTGCTTGTACAATTCATCACTGATATCAATCGTACATGCTCCCGGATAGCCGAAAATGGTATCCACGCCTTCTTCCTTCAGCGCTCTTACAAGTAATTTGTTTCCTGAAATCTGTTTCAATCTATATACCTCCCTTTTCAAAAAAGAAAGCCCCAAGCATGACCTTCATGCCCAGGGCGAATATCCAGTATTTACCGTTCACAGTACCTGTGTCAACAGCCAGATCTATCCATGTCATCACCTGAATTCAGAGATAAGCCTCTGTACATCCACAAGCTGTGTACTACTCCCTGTCTTCGTATTTGCGTAAAGCGTAAATTAATTATAAGTGTTAAAAAATATCTTGTCAACGTCGAGTTCTTGATCTTATTTAATCTATCGCATATGATTTTTCACAGTTCCGACTACTGTATACAGAACCATCATTACAAGATTGGCAAGAACAACGCTGGCTCCCGGCCGGGGTTGCCGCAACATATGAAAGAGTTACTCCTGCAATCAGACACACCACAGAGATCACTGCTGCGTTTATTATGACACTTTTAAATGTCCTGCACACTCTCATTGATGTCAATGCCGGGAAAATGATCAGGCTCGAGATCAATAATGCTCCCATCATACGCATTCCAAGCACAATCGTCACCGCTGTAAGTACAGCGATCAACGTATTGTAAACTCCTGCTTTTTACACCTGTTGCACGGGCAAATGTCTCATCAAATGTAATCGCAAATATCTTGTGATAAAAAACAATAAACAGGATGAGTACAAAAAAACGGAAAGTACAAGACTTAATTTCACATCCTCCGCACTCATCGCAAGAATGCTTCCAAACATATAATTATATACATCCGTATTCATTCCTGTTGTCAATGAGATCACCATCACGCCAACTGCTAGTGACGTTGTAGAAATCAGCGCAATTGCCGCATCTCCTTTGATCTTTGCATTCCCGCTGATTCGAAGAAGCAGAATCGCTGCTACAATAACAACCGGGATTGCTACTGTAAGCGGGCGGCATTCATCGCAGCCGCAATCGCCATGGCACCAAATCCCACATGAGAAAGTCCATCCCCAATCATCGAATACCGTTTCAATACAAGGCTGACGCCCAGTAATGCAGAACATAATGCAACCAGTGATCCAACAAGGAACGCTCTTGTCATAAAAGGATAAGACAACATCTCAATCACTGTATCAAACATGTGTCTCACCTCCCTAAGAATGTCTTGCCGGCACGACTCTTCTCGTATCCATCTGCTTTTCCAAAATACAGCACTGTTTCCTGCAAATGAAGGATATGACTTGCATATTCTACAGCACTCTCGATATCATGTGAAACCATAACAACTGCAATCCCGGATTCCTTATTGATTCGACTGATCAATTGATAAAATTCTGCTGTCACAATTGATCCAATCCTGTGACCGGTTCATCAAGAAGCAAGAGTTTCTTTGTCGCACACAATGCTCTTGCAAGCAGAACACGCTGTCTTTGTCCACCGGACAGATCTCGGAAACATTGTTTTGCGAGATCACGGATTCCAAGCATGTCCATCTTCTCCCACGCCTGCTTCTTATCTTCTGCTGTATAAAACGGTTTCATCCCTCTGCTGTTCAACCGGCCGGAAAGAACCACTTCATAAACACTGGCCGGAAAATCTTTCTTCACATCTGTCTGCTGTGGAAGATATCCGATCTCTGTCTGTTTTAATCCATCATCAAAAACAATCTTGCCTTTGTCCACATTCTTCAGTCCCAAAAAAGACTCTTTACAAGTGTACTTTTTCCGGAACCATTTTCTCCGACAATACAGAGGTAGTCTCCCCTGATTAATCTCAAAATTCAAGTCATGTACGACCATCTGTCCTTCGTATCCAATGGATACATTTTCACATTTAATCAACGCCATCAGTTCAACACCTCCCTTAATGTTTCAACATTTTTTCTCCATAAGACTCAGATATGTCTCTCCATCTGCAAACTGCTCTGCTGTCAGATTATGACAGCTATAAAATTTTTACATCAGCATTTGTTGCTTCTGCAATAGCTTTCGCAATATTTTCGTTGCTAAGTTCCATTTTTAATACTGTTTTAATATTCTCATCCTGTACTTTATTGATTAAAAACGCCATTGTAGCTGCGCTTGGCTCTGTGTCCGAAGCACATCCTGAAAATGCTGCATAATAATCCGACCATACGCTTCTGCAAAATAACGGAACGGAAATCTGTCTCCGAAAATCATCAGCTTTCGTTTTGAATGATCCACCACATCCTGAAATTCCTGATCCAATTCTTTCAATTGTGCTACATAAGCTTCTGCATTTTTCTTCATTATCAGATGCATTTTTCCGAATCAATCTCGCAGAGCTCTTCTTTGATCTGCTCGACGATCTTCACCGCATTTAACGGAGATGTCCACACATGTTCATCAATTTCATGTACAGAATGTGTTTCTTCCTTCCTGTCCATGCTCTTCATGATCTGCTTCATCCTCTTCATGCTCCACTTCGTGCTCTTCATGCTCCGCATCATCCTCGTCATGATCATGACCACGCTCTTCTTTCATTCCTTCCACATGTTCCTCTTCCACTGTATCAACACAGTCTACCAGCTTCAGAGTCTTTCTCCTGTTGTCCGGCATTGATTCAAGAATGTCTTCTACCCAGGCATCATTCTCGCCGCCCACATAGATAAACAGATCACTGTTCGGATCGCAATAATATCCTGTGGCGTTGGCTCATAAGAATGTGTCTCCTCACCCGGTTTTAAAAGCATCTTAAGTTCCACATTCTCTCCCGCGATCTGACGCACAAAATCATACTGCGGAAAGATTGTCGCTACAACACTAATCTTTTCATTTCTACTTTATTCTGTTCTTTTCCCCCGTTTTTGCTCTGTCTGCTGCCCGGACATTCCACACCCGGTCAGCATCATTCCAGAATAAGACTTCCTGCAAAGCAGAAAGTCTCTTACTCTTCTCTTCTTCATCTTCAAATTCATCTTCTCACTTTTACGCTTTTACACTTTCACAGCATCTGTTTTAGCAGCGCTCATATTTTGTAAAAAGCAAATTCGAATCAAAACAAGTCTGTTCTTCTCCTTCTTCCGTCATCTTCCAATCTTCCATCTGATCAGATTCGGGAAATAAGTGTCTGCCTGGAATTCACGGTCTATCTTTGTTACATATACAGTATCACAATATGGAAGCATCATCTTGTAAATGCTCTCGCCACCGAGCACATAAATCTTCTCACTCGGATACTTCTTCAATTCTTCTAAAAGTTCTTCCTCTGAGTGAACGATCACTGCATCTTTCACCTGATAATTTTTTATTCTTCGTAAGAACAATATTCACTCTATTCTTCAAAAGGAAGTCCGTTTGGGAAACTTTCCAGTGTCTTTCGTCCCATAACTACAACATTTCCTGTTGTTTTCTGACGAAAAAGAACTTCATATCTGATGGAATGCTCACCAGCAGTCTGTTCGGTAACCGATTCCCCAATTATTATCTGCTGCTACGATTGCCTGCATACTTCTTCTCCTTTACACAGCGATTGGTATATTCTTAATCTGCGGATGTGTCTCATATCCTTCCAGTTTCACATCATCCGGTGTGAAATCATAGAAGTCTTTCACTTCCGGGTTCAGCCAGAACTTCGGTGCCGGAAGCGGTTCTCTTGAAATCAGTTCCTCGATCATCGGAACGTGCCTGTCATAAATGTGTGCATCTGCGATCACATGCACTAACTCTCCGACCTTCATGTCACATACCTGCGCCAACATATGAAGCAACACTGCATACTGACACACATTCCAGTTATTTGCCGCAAGGACATCCTGAGAACGCTGGTTTAAGAATTCCATTTAGTGTAAGCTTGTCACTGTCTTTTTCTTTTGTCACATTGAACGTCATACTATATGCACACGGATAAAGATGCATCTCATGAAGATCCTGGATGCACGTAAATATTTGTCATAATACGACGGCTATAGGGATTGTGCTTCAGATCGTAAATGACCCGGTCCACCTGATCCATCCGGCCTTCTTTATACTGATGCTTCACCTGCATCTGATAACCATAAGCTTTTTTTCCGATCGAGCCGTCCTCGTCCGCCCAACTGTCCCAGATATGGCTGTTCAGATCATTAATATTATTCGACTTCTTCTGCCAGATCAGAGCATCTCATCCACACAGCTCTTGATCCCGGTTCTTCTGAGTGTCAGTGCCGGGAATTCCTTAGACAAGTCATAGCGGTTGACCACTCCAAATTTCTTAATGGTATATGCCGGTGTTCCGTCCTCCCATCTTGGGCGTACCTTCTCACCCTCTGTGCTTGTTCCATTCTCTATAATGTCTCTGCACATATCAATAAATACTTTATCTGCGTAACTCAACTATTTTTCTCCTTCTTGACCAATGATTCTTCTTTCATATAGAAACATCACATCGTTACTGGTTCACTCCCGTGTCAATCACTCCGCTGATTGACACGGAGGATGCGTGTTTTGACTTGAATGCATCTCGCCCCATCGCCAAAGGCGATTTAAAATGGCGAGATGCGTTGCTGGTCGCACATCGTGTGAACAGTAAACATCACATCTGATAAACCTGTAAGCTTCTGTCTGATTTCTACTTCTTCTGATTAATACTCGCGGATAATGCTGCTCACTTCGAGAATGCTAGGCAGTGCCAAAAGCTCCTCTAACGCCTGCTTCATGTATTTCTCTTTCACACTCTCAGTTACAATAACAAGCTCCGCCTGATGTGGCTGTGTATGTTCCTGAACAACTCTTGTGATACTAACCTTATGATTACCAAATACCTCTGCAACTGCTGCAAGAACACCTGGTTCATTTGTCACCTGCATACGGATAAAGAACTTATTCTTCACATCCCCAATGTCTTTTTACCGGAAGGTTCTTATAACATGTACAGCTGATTCTTCCATTGCAGCCATATATGCCATATTTCTCGCAACATCGATCACATCTCCCATAACTGCACTGGCTGTTGGGAACTCTCCTGCACCGCGTCCATAGAACATTGCATCATCTGCTGCATCTCCATGAACAAAAACTGCATTAAAGGAATCTCTTACAGATGCAAGCGGGTGTTGTTCCTTATGGATCATCATTGGGTAAACCCCTACTTCAATTCCACTCTCTGTGTTATGTGCTACGCCAAGCAGCTTGATCACACTGTCAAATTCTTTCGCATACTCGATATCTTTCGCTGTGATCTTTGTGATTCCTTCTGTAAATACGTTAGGAAATACGACTTCGGAATGGAACGCGATAGAAGCCATGATCGCCACCTTACGTCCTGCATCAAGACCTTCTACATCCGATGTCGGGTCAGCCTCAGCAAATCCAAGCTCCTGTGCTTTCTCAAGTGCGTCTGAGAAATCCATTCCTTCTTCTGTCATCTTTTGTCAAGATGTAGTTTGTAGTACCATTCACGATACCGACAACTTCAGAGATGTCATTTACTGCCAGGCACTGCTTCATCGGACGAATGATCGGAATTGCTCCGGCAACTGCTGCCTCAAACAGGAAATCCACATGATTCTCTTCAGCTGTTGCAAGAAGTACATGTCCTTCCTCTGCAATCAGGTCCTTATTCGCAGAAACTACGTTCTTACCGGCTCTGAGCGCCTCAAGGATCATCGTCTTCGCCGGCTCTATACCGCCCATAACTTCAATTACGATCCGAATCTCCTCATCTTCAATAATATCGTTCCAATTATCTGTTAAAAGAGAAGCGTCTACGCCCTCTCTCTTCTTATTTATATTACGAACAAGGATCTTCTTCACTTCCATCTGAGCGCCGATTGTCTTCTCCATCACATCTGCACGCTTCTGAATCAGTTTATAGACACCGGATCCTACTGTTCCAAGTCCGAGAATTGCTACCTTTACTGTTTTCATTATGGACACCTCTTTCATCTTTTTATCTCTGTTGTAATTTTTGTTTTTTATTATAGAACAAAGATTTACAACATCCTTCTTTTCACATCTGTTGTGTTTAGTCACAGTAACCACAGTATAGCATGATTTTCTTTCACTAGGAAGTCTTAGACTTAATTTTTTTCATTTTCTCTAATTTTTTTATTTTTTCTGTTGACATTTTAACGATCTTGTAGTAACATATCTATTGTTCGTCGGAACAATAAGTTATGCGACAGTGGCTCAGTTGGTAGAGTACAACCTTGCCAAGGTTGGGGTCGCGGGTTCGAGCCCCGTCTGTCGCTCTCAACATCTTAATTTCATATTGATTGTTCATTGGGAACAATCCTATGCGACAGTGGCTCAGTTGGTAGAGTACAACCTGCCAAGGTTGGGGTCGCGGGTTCGAACCCCGTCTGTCGCTCTGAAGCACTTAGATCTTTAAAGATTTAAGTGCTTTTTTTCATATCTAAAACGTTCCCCCTCTTGCCATTTTATTTTTTATCAACTATACTAAGTAACAGATTATGTTTTAGAAACCAGGAGGAATTATGAAATGAAATTTATATATCCAGCCGTATTCCGTAAGAAGGAAGATGGAGGCTATGACGCACATTTCCCGGATCTCGAATGCTGCGAGGCATCCGGAGAAACTTTGGACGACGCGATCGACAATGCAAATGAAGCTGCAAGAACATGGATCACTGTTGAATTAGAAGAAGAGGATCCAATCTTCCCACATGTATCTGATCTGGAAGATATTGAACTTGCTGAAGATGAGATTGTAAGAAATATTTCCGTAAATATCCGATTCTACGAAGGATGGGACGAATAAAAAGTTTTTTAAAAAAGGATTGACAGTTGTCTAAGTGACAGCTAGCAATCCTTTCTTTGTATTTTTGAGTATTTAATTTCCACACTCAATACTGATCTCATTGAACTTGCTCAAGATATCTTCTACCTGAAGTTCTTCTTTTTCTTTTCCTTTGAGATCCATCACAACTCCACCCTGGTGCATCATCAGCAGGCGGTTTCCGTATTCCACTGCATAGCGAAGATTATGTGTGACCATGATCGTTGTAAGCTTTTTCTCTTCTACGATCTTTCCTGTCAATTTCATAATCAGCTCTGCTGTTTTCGGATCCAGTGCCGCCGTATGCTCATCCAGAATCAGGAAATCAATCGGTGTCATCGTCGCCATCAGCAGCGCCAGTACCTGACGCTGTCCGCCGGAAAGAGATCCTACTTTCACATCCATTTTATTCTCAAGTCCAAGTCCAAGCTGGCTTAAAAATCTCACGATAATATTCTTTACGCGCCTTATTGATTCCGGAACTGAGGCCAAAGAATTTTCCTTTATTATCTGCAAGAGACATATTTTCAAGAATCGTCATTGTCGGGCATGTTCCCATTGCCGGATTCTGATAAACACGTCCAATCTTCTGATTTCTCTTGAATTCTTTCTTTGTTGTAATATCTTCTCCGTTCATCAGGATCTGTCCACCGTCTACCGGAATGCTTCCGCAGATGATATTCAGCATGGAAGTCTTACCGGAGCCATTGCTTCCGACTACAGAGACGAATTCTCCTTTGTCTACGGTCAGATTGAATTTGTCAAACAGGCACATCTCATTGACCGTACCCGCATTGTAATATTTTTCAATATTTCTAAGCTCGAGCATTCTTCTTCACCTTCTTTCTGCGTTCTCCACCGATCACCAGGATCACAAGGAATAATACCGCTGTGATCAGTTTCATGTCCTGTGGTTCAAAGAACTTCAACGCTGCTGCGACACAGGCTTTATAGATCACAGATCCGATCAGCACTGCTGTTGTTGCTTTCATAAAGGATACATTTTTAAATAAGCTTGTTCCGATAATAACACTTGCCAAACCGATTACGATTGCACCGGTTCCACTTGAAATTTCAAATACGCGCTGTTCCTGACAGAAAATACTTCCCGAAAGAGCAACAAGTCCGTTTGCAATCGCAAGTCCTAAGATTTTCACAGATTGCCCTGATCTTTTTGCAAGAGATGTGACCAATACGTCATTATCTCCTACTGCGCGGAGCAGAAAACCTGATTTTGTCTTCATATAAAGGTCTAATAATACTTTACTGATCACTGCGATCACAAGCACAATCACAAGTACTTTGTAATTTGAAAGGCCATCATGGAAGATTCCATTTACGGATGCATTATCAAAGATACTGTCATCTCCAAAGATTGGGACATTTGCTGTTCCTGCCAGTCTTAAGTTGATCGTCCACAGTGCTGTCATCATGATAATTCCGGATAAGAGATCTCTTACCTTGAATTTTACATGAATCAGACCTGTGCAGACTCCGGCAAGCACACCGATCAGGAATGATGCCGGCAGTGTCAGGATTGGATGAACGCCTCTTGTGATCATCGTTGCTGTCAGTGCAGCTCCAAGTGGAAAGCTTCCGTCTACGGTCAGATCCGGAAAATCCAGAATCTTATAAGTGATGTATACCCCAAGCGCCAGGGATTCCATAGATCAGTCCCTGTTCTAAAAATCGTAATATAAATCCCCATAATGTGTTAACCTCTCTGTTTCAATACTATTTTGTAATCTCTGTAAAGCTCTCTACCGCTTCATCTGCAAGATCCTGCGGAACTGTAACTCCAAGGTTTTCAGCAACTTTTTTCATTTACATAGAAACCTGGTTCTGTGATTGTCTCAAAGTTCATATCAGATGCTTTCTTCTCACCTTTCAGAATCTCTGCTGCCATCTTACCTGTCTGTTTTCCAAGTGCTACATAGTCAAGTCCTTCGGCTGCCGACATCCGATTTTCACCTGCTCGATCTCACTTCCGAACACCGGAATGTTCTGTTTGTTTGCCTTTATCAAGGATTGTTGCAAGGGAAGCAACTACTGTGTTATCTGTAAGATTTGTCAGGCAGTCAACCTCTGTCAGAAGTTCATCTGTTGCAAGAGAGATATCGGCTGTCTGTGCGATTCCTTTGTCAACAATTTGAAAATCCATAGTCTCCGGCAAGCTCTTTATATTTTGCAAGAGCTGATACAGAGTTTGCTTCGCTTGTTGTGTAAAGGATTCCGATATTCTTTGCATCCGGAAGCATCTCACGGATCATCTCAAGCTGTGCTTTGATCGGAAGTTCATCACTTGTTCCTGTTACATTTCCTGCAGGTGTTCCATCCTCTTTTCGCAAGCTTTGCTGCAACCGGGTCTGTAACTGCTGTGTATACAACCGGAATGTCGGAGTTCATTGCTGAATTGTATGCTGCCTGTGCACTTGGTGTTGCGATTGCACATACAAGATCCACTTTGTCTGAAACAAATCCATCACTGATCTGTTTTGCTGTTCCCTGATCTGCTGCTGCATTCTTCACTTCTACTGTCAGGTTTTTGCCTTCCTCGATTCCTTCTTCTTTCAGTCCTTCTAAAAATCCCTCACGGCAATTATCCAGAGAACCATGCTCAGCAAACTGTGAAATACCGATTGTGTAACTCTTCACCCTCTCCATCATCAGAAGAAGTCTTCCCTGCATCGGATGATCCACATGCTGCAAGGCTCATTGTCATTACTGCTGCTAAAATAACTGCTAATACTCTCTTTTTCATAATTGTTGTCTCCTTTTTTCTTTTTAAATAAATTCTGCAAAAGCAAAGGAGCCGATTTGGGATTCTTGTCAATAAGCTGTGGATTCCTTTTTATAAATCAACTTTCCTGATATTAAAAAAACCGCCTCAAGCTTAATGCTTGAGACGGTAATAAACTAAGTATTATCGCGGTACCACTCAAATTGACGTTCGTCCACTTTCTCACGTACTAACATACGCTCCTGATTGATAACGGGTTCGGTTCCCGGCGGTTCCTACTCTTTTTCATTTCAGGCCGCCCTCGAAAGTCCATTCAGAATCAGAATCCATACAGCAATCCCACCATCTGCTGCTCTCTGTAATCTCTTCTAAAACCTACTTCTCTTTCTCATCGGTTTTTGCTTTTGATGTGTCTTTTATTGTAGTCGTTCACTTTCTATTTGTCAAGAGAAATTTTATTATATTTTAAATTTCTTTTGATATTGTCAGAAAAATCACTGCGAGAACGTGTAGAAAAACAGCAGGAAAACTCTGTTTACTGTTTTCCTGCTGAAATATCACCATTTATTCTTCAACTATTTCTTCCTGTGCCTCCACAGCAAGGCTAAGCTCTTCCAGCTGCTTCTCGGAAGCCGGTGTCGGAGCCTCTGTCATCAGACAAGATGCATCTTTTACCTTCGGGAATGCAATTACGTCACGAATGCTGTCCTGTTTTTGCCATAAGCATAACCAGACGGTCAAGACCGTAAGCCAGTCCGGCGTGAGGCGGAACTCCGTATTTGAATGCGTCCAGAAGGAATCCGAACTGGCTGTAAGCCTGCTCTTTTGTAAAGCCAAGTGCCTTGAACATCATTTTCCTGGATATCATCCTGGAAGATTCTGACACTACCGCCACCAATCTCATTTCCGTTCAGAACGATATCATATGCTTTCGCACGGACACGTCCCGGATCCGAATCGATATACTGGATATCTTCTTCCATCGGCATTGTAAATGGGTGGTGCATTGCAACGAAACGATTCTGCTCCTCACTCCACTCAAGAAGCGGGAACTCTGTTACCCATACAAAACGATACTCATTCTTATCCAGAAGATCCATCTGTTTTGCAAGCTCAACACGGAGTGCTCCAAGAGAATCCCATACCACTTTATTCTTGTCAGCTGCAAAGAGAAGCAGATCTCCCGGCTCTCCATCCATTGCCTTTACAAGTGCATCCATCTGCTCGTCTGTCATGAATTTTGCAAATGAAGACTTCACTGTTCCATCTTCCTGAAGTGCAACATAAGCCAGTCCCTTAGCGCCGTAATCTTTAACAAACGCTGTCAGCTTGTCGATCTTCTTTCTCGGCATGCTACCCTGTCCTTTGGCATTGATACCACGAACAGTTCCTCCATTCTCAAGTGCGCCTGTAAATACTGCAAATCCACAATCTTTCACTACATCAGATACATCTTTCAGTTCCATTCCGAAACGAAGATCCGGGTTTGTCAGAACCATAACGGTTCATTGCTTCCTGCCATGTCATTCTCTGAATTGGAAGTTTGTACGTCTACATCAAGAACTTCTTTAAAAAGTTTCTTAAGATACTTTTCATTCACTTCGATCACGTCATCTACGTCAACAAAAAAAAGCTCCATATCGATCTGTGTGAATTCCGGCTGGCGGTCTGCACGCAGATCCTCATCACGGAAACATCTTGCAATCTGGATGTAACGGTCTACACCTGAACACATCAGAAGCTGCTTATAAAGCTGCGGAGACTGTGGAAGTCCGTAGAAAGATCCCGGATGAATACGGCTTGGCACAAGATAATCTCTCGCGCCTTCCGGAGTTGTCTTTCCAAGCATCGGAGTCTCTACTTCAAGGAATCCTTCATCTGAGAAGAACTGACGTGTCAGTGTCATAACCTGACTCTTTTCATACGAAGATTTCTCTGCAGATCCGGTCTTCTAAGGTCAAGATAACGATATTTCAGACGGATATCTTCCTTTGTCTTTGAGTTTTCTTCAATCGGGAACGGAGGTGTCTGTGACTCAGAAAGTACACGAAGTTCGCTAGGGATCACCTCGATCTCACCTGTTGCAATCTTATCATTCACTGCACCGGAACGTTTCTCAACCTTTCCGACAACAGCAACTACATACTCTGCACGTAAAGATGCTGCTTTTTCAATGATTGCTGCATCTGTAGTGCCTTCTACAAATACAACCTGTATAATTCCAGAACGATCTCTTACGTCTGTAAATACAAGTCCTCCTTTATTTCTATTCTTCTGTACCCATCCCATGATAGTTACAGTTTCCCCAACATTGGCTACTGAAAGTTCACCACAACGGTGTGTTCTCTTAAGCCCCTGCATTGATTCAGCCATGGTTATTTACTTCCTTTCCTTTTTTTTTCCTATATGTTATCAACAGAATCTCTGTAGCACTCTGTAATATCTGTGTATCCCTGTTCTGCAAGCTGCTCCTTCCGGAACTTCTTGTTCTTCTTCATGTTCATGATCATTACCTGACGGCCTGCTGCACGCTCCTTCTTCGCAAGATCAAGAACCTTGAGCATGCCTTCCTTCGGCATATTCTTCTCGATCAAGAATGCCTTTTTTTTCTCTTTGCTTGTCGGAACTTTGTATCCACGCTCCATCAGAAGCATGACAATACGTTCAAATCCGATAGAGAATCCAACTGCCGGTGTATCCTGTCCTGTAAACTTACCGATCATCTTGTCATAACGTCCGCCACCACCGACAGAACCGCCGAACTCATCCATAGAAATCTCAAAAATAGTTCCTGTATAATAAGACATTCCACGTACCAGTGTCGGGTCAAACAGCATACGGAAATCAGCTTCCTTCGCACTTTCTACGCTTGTGATGATCATTTCAAGAGAGTCTGCCGCATCTTCCGGAAGGAATCCCTGAAGTTTCTCCTTACATGCGCGCACACCTTCTACATCTCCTGTAATCTCCTTTGAAGAGCTGAAGATATTTCTCAACAGATTCCTCTGCATATCCATTTTCCTTCTTCATCTCTGCTGCAACACCATCAAGACCGATCTTGTCCATCTTATCCAGTGTAATGAATACGCTGTCATAATCTTTCTCTTCAAATCCACTGTAAGCTGCCATTGCCTTCAGAAAACGGCGGTCATTGATACGGATCGTAAAGTTCTTGAAGTCCAGTTTTCCAAGCAGTGTGGTGGTAGCAAGGATCAGCTCAATCTCTGCGAGGTTGGTCGGCTCGCCGAGGATATCGATATCACACTGCATAAACTGACGGTAACGTCCTCTCTGCGGACGGTCGGCACGCCATACACTTCCCATCTGAAGTGCTTTAAACGGTGCCGGAAGTTCATTAGAATGATTTGCATAATATCGGACAGCGGAAGTGTCAGGTCATAACGAAGTCCTCCGTCTACAAGTGATCAGCTTCTTCCTTCGCCTCTGCAAGTTTCAGCTTCTCTCCACGCTTTAAGATCTTGAAGATCAGCTTCTCATTATCTCCCCCTGCTTACTGCATAAGTTCTCGATATGCTCTACACATGGAGTCTCAATGGATGAGAATCCAAAGCTTCTATATGTCTCTTTGATCAGACCGATCACATAATCTCTGATCTCCATCTCTGCAGGAAGAATATCTTTCATTCCTGTTACCGGTTTTTTCTTTAATGCCATAGCACTTCTCCTTTTCGTTCTATCTTTTTCATTACTATAATCTCTTGATTTCGTAATGTTCTTCAACTAAAAAAATATACCTTAATCACGAGTCTTATATAATAAGTCAACTCCTTCTTTAAGGGTTTCCGTTATCGTCTGTTGATGCTTCTCAGAATAGTCCCTAAGTTTCTGATGTTCCTCCGCAGACATTCGGATTGTCACAATTTTATCTTTGATCACGTCTGACTTCGGACGTCCCATCTTAGCCATAGGCTTTCTCCTTTCTCTCACCTATACTATTATACTTTCGTAATACGAAATGTCAACTACTTTTTGATTCTGTTTATTTTTGTTCTAATTGAAATGCCTTTTTCAGAATGATACACTTTATTTGGATTAAAAAATCTGAGACAGATGGTTAGGATGATATGCAAACAGTTATTGAAAAACTGATGGAATCCGATCTTATTTTGTGGTCTTTTTCCGCTGTATTATTTTAATGTTCCTGGTATCTTAAAGAATTTGATCGATCGACAACTTCCTATGAGTCTTCCTTTTATGAGTACAAGGCAGGATGGATATGGAAGCTGGCAGTCATGAAGCCAGATATGATATGGAAGGCAAAAGGCATGTGCTAATCTCTACCTGTGGCTTTTTATTCTGCAAACGAAAACTATGACAGTGTGTCGCGAATGTTTGATCATTTCCTTAATCTCTTTTTGTCTGCCTGTTATAAATCAAATTCCTTCAGCAACTTTTCCTGATACTCCTTGTCAGCTGCTGCTTTCACGATATCATCTGTACGTCCATGTTTTGATAATTCGAGAATTAATTGATTAATTCTGCTTACTCCCCAAAGTTTCCCCTTCTTTTTCTTCCTTCTTGCCTTCCTTCTTGTCTTCCCTCTTCTCTTCCTTCTTGCCTTCCAATCTTTCGCCCGGCTTCAATCCCTCTTCTTTCTGCGGTTAACATCCCTATATTGTAATCTCTGATCGCTCTTTGTCTTGTCTCGTATTCTAACCTTTTTTTTCATCCGCGCTTAATTTATCCAATACGTCATATGCTTCTTCCAATTCTGAATTCTTCTTTGCCATCTCTTCAAAATCCTTTCTTGTTTTTCCTCCAAGAAAGCGCATCCACTGTAACAAACTTGTCTCATTCTTCTCTTCCGGCGGAAGTTTTCGACAATTCTAAGATATGCATCTCCATAAGGTCTGTATACTCTTTTCCTGTTTTCGTATCACAAAATGCAATTCTCCGATAACACTCTTTATCATCTTGGAAATGATCATATGCAAGAATACTCACATGGATACACTTCTTCAAGCAATCGTATCCTTCACCTTCTTTTGATCTCACCTGCATACATCTTACTCAAATAATAAACAGAACGGTTTGCCCAACAATCAAATGCTTCTACCTGCATCTCAAAATCAATTTGTTCCCCATCTTTCAGTCTCACCAGGACATCTAAGATTCCATACTTATCATCTTTCGATTCTTTTCTGAGAATTGTAGGCATAAGTTTCTGTGTTCTCAACCTCACTGGATGGAACATTTAATAATGCTGCAATGATATTCTTGCGGATGTTGTCATTCTGCATTAATTCCTTGAAACAGAAATCTACTGTTGGAAGCATGATAAAGTCTTCTTGCTTCTCTTTCAATGTTTTGCATTGTGATATTTCTTTCTTAGTTGATACACTTTTCCTGGTTTTTTTCTCATAGAATTCTCCTCTCTTCTGTACGATGAATCATCGCTTGAGGAAAGGATTATAAAACTACTTTCATCTTAACATAAGATTACTTTCTATGGAAGTGATTGCAATATACCGTAAATCAAGACATGAGATGATTCGAGATTTCATGCTTCTCCTTTTTTTAATTATGATAGCAATACGTAACTGAACGA
>VOFJ01001352.1_pt1 | contig 17643 bp, 12 predicted proteins | sample 5384081 | NCBI WGS metagenome assembly VOFJ01 (sample SAMN12384729, study PRJNA508395) | human gut metagenome | isolation source: healthy gut I | host: Homo sapiens
TCGGTACTTCGTTCAGTTACGTATTGCTACAGGATCACGTCCTCGACATCATCGACTGCAACGCGGGCGATCACGGGCAGCCCTTCGCTACGAACTTCAACCCGGAAATCAACATCCGCGAAGTGACCGCCAAGGGCCGTTACTGGGAACGCGGCGAGTGGGTGGAAACCGATCCGCTTTCGTGGTCCATGACCTACGATTTCCCGGACGGCATCGGGCCCAAGAAGTGCTTCCTCATGTACCACGAGGAGCTTGAATCCCTCGTCCAGAACCTCAAGGGCATCCGTCGCGCCCGTTTCTGGATGACCTTCTCCGAGAACTACCTGAACCACCTCAAGGTGCTCGGCAACGTCGGTATGACCGGCATCGAGCCCGTGGAATTCCAGGGCCAGCAGATCGTGCCCATCCAGTTCCTCGGCAAGCTCCTGCCCGATCCGGCCTCCCTCGGCCCGCTGACCAAGGGCAAGACCTGTATCGGCTGCGTGATGAAGGGCGTGAAGGACGGCAAGGAAAAGTCCGCCTACATCTACAATATCTGCGATCACGAAGCCTGCTACGCCGAAGTCGGCAGCCAGGCCATTTCCTACACCACCGGCGTGCCCGCCATGATCGGCGCCATGATGATGGTGACCGGCAAGTGGATGCAGCCCGGCGTCTGGAACATGGAACAGCTCGATCCCGATCCGTTCATGGAGCAGCTCAACCTCCGCGGCCTCCCTTGGGTCGTGCAGGAGTAGTTTGGAATTGGAAGGCTGATTGAGAAAGACTTGGAGGGGGCGGGGGAACTTTTCTGAAGAAAAGCTTCCCCCGCCCCCTCCAAACCTCCCCCACCCCTTCCAAAGACTTTTTTTGTAAAGGTCGATGCTGGGCTGGGCGGCTTGTCGTCTGGCCCTTATCAATGCGTCCCCCGGTGTTTCACCAAAAAGAACCCCCTCGCAATTGCTCCCTCAAGGCCCGCCGGGAAAGCTCCCGAACAGGGATTCGATAACGTCGAAAGTCTTTGAAGGAGGAGGAGGAAACTTTCTCCAGAAAGGGATTTCCTTCCTCCCCTCCCCCCGATAAACCCATTCCCCCACTTCCTATGACCGAAACCTATCTTGAACAGTTGAAGCCGGAGCGGTTCCCGTCGCCGGGCTTCGTTGTGGACGAGGCGAAGCTGCGTTCGAACGTGGCGATTCTGGACGAAGTGCAGCGGCGCACGGGCGCGAAGATCCTGATGGCCCTGAAATGCTTCGCCATGTGGGACGTTTTCCCGATCATTTCCCGCAGCGGGGAAGGCGCGCTGTACGGCTGTTGCGCCAGTTCGCCCGACGAAGCCCGGCTTGCCCGTGAATGCTTCGGCGGCGAAGTCCATGCGTTCGCGGCGGGCTACTCGGAAGCTGACATGGTGGAACTGCTCGAAACGGTCGATCATGTGCTGTTCAATTCCTTCGCGCAGTGGGAACGCTTCAAGGGCATGGTCGAAGCCAAGAATGCCGGACGCGCGACGCCCATCGAATGCGGCATCAGGGTGAACCCCGAGCATTCCGAGGGCGCTGTGCCCATGTACGATCCCTGCGCTCCGGGCTCCCGGCTCGGCGTGCGGCTGCGGGAGTTCGAGCGTTTTGCGTCCGCCGGGGGCTGCCCCGCCCAGACGCCGCCTCCCGGCCTCAAGGGGCTTTCGGGGCTGCATTTCCATACCTTGTGCGAACAGGGCGCGGACGCGCTGGATAGGACGCTCAAGGCGTTTGAGATGAAGTTCGGGCGGTACTTGAAGGGCCTCAAGTGGATGAACTTCGGCGGCGGCCACCATATCACCAAAGAAGGCTACGACATCGACCTGCTCTGCAAATGCATCGAGCGGGTGCGCGACCGCTACGGAGTGCAGGTCTACCTTGAGCCCGGCGAGGCCGTGGCCCTGAACGCGGGCGTGCTGGTGTCCACCGTGCTCGACGTGGTGCGGGCGGATATGCCCGTGGCGATTCTGGACACTTCGGCGGCGACGCACATGCCGGACGTTCTGGAAATGCCGTACCGCCCGATGGTCATCGGTTCCGGCGAGCCCGGCGAGAAGCGTTGGAGTTGCCGTCTTGCGGGCAAGTCCTGCCTCGCGGGGGACGTGATCGGCGAATACAGTTTCGACGAGCCGCTCAAGGCCGGGGACAGGCTGGTCTTTACGGACATGGCGATTTACAGCATGGTGAAGACCACGACTTTTAACGGTCTGCGTCTGCCCTCCATCGTGCGCTGGAACCCGGAAACCGACGGGACGCGGCTTGTCCGGGAATTCGGCTACGAAGATTTCAAGATGCGGTTGTCCTGATGTCGAAAGAAAAGCTCTCCTATGCGCAGCAGGTCTGCGTCAAAAGCGCGGGAAAGGCCATGCAGCGCACCGGGATGGTCGGCCCCGGCGCGAAGGTCGGGGTCGCCGTTTCGGGCGGCGTGGACAGCTGGGTGCTGCTGGAAGTGCTCCGGCGGCGCCAGCGCATCGTGCCGTTCCGGTTCGACATCATGGCGATCCATCTGAATCCCGGCTTTGATGCGGAAAACCACGCGCCGCTCGTCGAGTATCTGGCGAAACACGGCGTTGCGGGCCACATCGAAGTCACGGATCACGGCCCGCGCGGGCATTCGCCGGAAAACCGCCGCAATTCCGCCTGTTTCTACTGTGCCATGCTGCGCCGCACCCGGCTGTTCGAGGTATGCCAGCGGTACGGGCTGACCCATCTCGCCTTCGGGCACAACGCCGACGATCTGGTTACGACGTTCTTCATGAACCTTGTCCAGAACGGGCGCGTTGAGGGCATGGGCATGTGCGACGACTTTTTCAAGGGGGCGCTTAAAGTCATCCGGCCTCTGCTTCTGGTGGAAAAGCCGGATATCATCAAAGCGGCGCGGCGCTGGGAGCTGCCCGTCTGGTCGAATCCCTGCCCTTCCGCCGGGAAGACCAACCGGGCGAATTTCCAAGCCAAGATCGACGCGCTGCACGGCGGCGACAAAATGCTCAAGACAAACCTTTTCAATGGGTTGTGCCGCTGGCAGCTGGCGCAGTCCGAAAGCGGGAACAAGGCATGATCGGCAAACTCCGCAAGGCTATCGAGCGCAGGCTTTCGGCTCAGGACATCCTTTCCTATGCCGCGATCACGTTGCAGCGCCATTGGTCGAAGGATTGGGGCACGCTGGCCCTGCGGCTCAAGGCGTTGCTGTTCGGCGTTGAGGTCGGGCCAGGCGTTACGGCGTGCGGTTCGGTGATCCTTGGGCGGTGGCCCGGCAGCCATATCCGCCTCGGCGCGGGGTGCAGTCTGATTTCCTCCTCGCGGCGCGCCACTGCCTCCACGCTGTACGCGCCCGTCCGTCTCCGCACCTATGCGCCCACGGCCCGCATCGATCTGGCGGAAGGCGTCCAGCTCAGCGGCACGGCGATCACGGCGCGCTCGTGCACCATTTCCATCGGCAAGGACACGATGGTGGGGCCGAACTGCGTGATCACGGATTCCGATTTCCATGCGCACTGGCCCGCCGAGACACGGCACGTCGAGCCCGCCTTTGAGCTGGATCGCGGCGTATCCATCGGCGCGAACGTCTGGATCGGCATGAACGCTCTTATCCTCAAGGGTGTGACCATCGGGGACGGGGCCATAGTCGCCGCCGGGTCCGTCATCGTCCGCGACGTCCCTCCAAAGGCCGTCGTCGCCGGGGTACCCGCCAAGGTTGTGAAGGTTGGGGAGTGATGGGAAGCATTGGGGAGGGGAAGGGGAAACTTTCTAGAGAACATTTCCCCTTCCCCTCCCCAAACCCCACCCCATCCTCTTCAAAGATTTTCGTAAGGGTCAACGGCGTGGCGGGCGGCTTGTACGGCTGGCCCTTGGCATTCGTCTACCGGTGACTTACTAAAAGAAGAGAAAAAGTTTTTTCCAAATCCGTAGAAAAGAAAATGCCTTTTTTCCAACTCCGTGCGCCCGCCAAACTGTTTCAGGGAAAGTTGCGGAGAGGGATTCGATAAGGTCGAAAGTCTTTGGAGGATGAGGGGAGGGGGCCGGGGGAGGGGAGAAGGGACCTTGCTCCAGAAAGGTCCCTTCTCCCCTCCCCCGGCATCCTTTTTCCCCAATCGTTCATGCAAAACAACGTGGCTGATTACATACGGTCGCTGCTGGCGTCCGAGCGGTTCGCGCGGCAGGTGACGCACCATAGGGTGCTGCCCGCGCGTGAGGCCCGCTATGGCGAAACGCGCCGCCCGTGGCCCCGCGCCATTGCGGAGGTGCTGCGCGAGCGGGGGATCGCGTCGCTCTACAGCCATCAGGCGCTGACGGCGGATACTGTCCGCGCCGGGCGCGACGTGGTGGTCGCCACGCCCACCGCCAGCGGCAAAACATTGTGCTACAGCCTGCCGATACTGGAAAAATGCTTACAGGACCCGGACAGCCGGGCGCTGATGCTGTTCCCGCTGAAGGCGCTGGCGCAGGATCAGCTTGCCGCATTTGGGGAGCTGACCGGGCATTGGCCCGAAGCGGCGAGGCCGTCCATCGCCATCTATGACGGCGATACGACCGATCATTTCCGGCGCAAGATCCGCAAGAACCCGCCCAATGTCCTGATTACCAACCCCGAAATGCTGCATCTGGCGATTTTGCCCTTCCATGAGCAGTGGACGACGTTCCTTGCGTCGCTCTCGCTGGTGGTTGTGGATGAGGCGCATACCTATCGCGGCGTGCTCGGATCGCATATCAGCCAGCTTTTCCGCCGTCTGAACCGGATCTGCGCCCGCTACGCCGCCCGCCCCAATTTTGTTTTCTGTACGGCGACGGTCGGCAACCCGGAGGAACTGGCGGGCAATCTGCTGGGCAGGGAACTGGTGCAGGAAAAGGGGCTTCCCTCGGAGAATGCTTTCCCTTTTTTCCCTTTGTTTTCCCCTTCCTCCTCTTCTGAGCCAGTTGCGTTGGGGAAGGAAACGTCCCTCAATGCCCCCCAAGAGTCGGCGGACATCCCTGTCATCCGCGAATCGGGCGCACCGGCGGGCAAGCGGCATATGGTGTTCATCGATCCGGAGGACAGCCCGTCCACGACGGCCATCGCGCTTCTGAAGGCGGCTCTGGCGCGGGGGCTGCGGACCATCGTGTACTGCCGTTCAAGGCGCATGACGGAACTCATCGCGCTGTGGGCCGCTGACAAGGCCGGAAGCTTCGCGGGCCGCATCAGCGCGTACCGGGCGGGCTTTTTGCCCGAGGAACGGCGCGAGATCGAAGCCCGCATGAGCGACGGGCAATTGCTTGCCGTGGTTACGACCAGCGCGCTGGAACTGGGGATCGATATAGGCAGCCTCGACGTGTGCATCCTTGTGGGGTATCCGGGCACGGTCATTTCGACCATGCAACGGGGCGGTCGGGTGGGGCGGGCCGGGCAGGAATCCGCGGTGCTGCTCGTCGCGGGCGAGGACGCGCTGGATCAGTATTTCATCCATCAGCCCGAGGCGTTTTTCGGGCGCGAGCCGGAACGGGCGGTCATCAATCCCGACAACGACGTCATCGTCAAGCGGCATCTCGAATGCGCGGCGGCGGAATTGCCGTTGCCCAGTGATGATCCGTGGCTGCGTGGGCCGGGCGCTCAGGCGGCGTTGCGGGAGCTGGAAAGGGAGGGGCTGCTCCTCAAATCGGCGGACGGCAGGGAATGGGTGGCCGCCCGCAAGCGCCCGCAGCGGCATGTGGATCTGCGGGGCTGCGGCGCGTCGTGTACCATTGTGGACGCCGAGGGCAAGCCCATCGGCAGCGTGGACGGGCATCAGGCGTACAAGGAGACGCACCCCGGCGCGGTCTATCTGCATCGGGGGAAGACGTATGTGGTCAAAAGCCTTGATATGGCGGAGCGGGTTGTCCGCTGCGAGGTGCCGCAGCAGCGGGTAAACTGGCATACCAGGGTCAGGAGCCACAAGGAAACCGCCATCATCGAAGTGAAGGCCTCGGGCTCGGCGTTTGGTGCGCCCGTCGCGTTCGGGCGGCTGCGGGTCACGGAGACGATAACCGGCTATGAGCAGCGCTCCGTTGCCGACAACCGGCTGATCTGCGTCGTGCCGTTGGATCTGCCCCCGTTGGTTTTCGAGACGGAGGGCTTGTGGTTTTGCGTGCCGGATGGCCCGCGCCGGGCTACCGAGGACAGCCTCATGCATTTCATGGGCTCCATCCACGCGCTGGAACATGCGAGTATCGGGCTCATGCCGCTGATGGTCATGGCGGACCGTAACGATTTCGGCGGCATTTCCACGCCCATGCACGCGCAGCTCGGGATGCCCGCCGTTTTCGTGTATGATGGGTTGCCCGGCGGCGCGGGGTTGTGCCGTTCGGCTTTCCCGCGCCTTGCGGAATTGTTCGCGGCGGTGCGGGATCTGTTGTTGCGGTGCCCCTGCGAACTGGGTTGCCCGTCTTGCGTACACTCGCCCAGTGCGGCTCGGGAAACCGGCCCATCGACAAGGCGGGGGCGTTGTTTTTGTTGGAGCGGATCATGGAGGCCCCCGCTCCGAGCGGGGGATATGGCTGTGAGCAGGCTGGAATCGGAACAGCCGAAGGAGAAGACCGTTATGGCGGCGGATATTGAATTGGGAGGCCCGGCGGCGGGAAGTTCTGAGCGTATCGTTGCGCCGCTTCCGGAGCGGTTCATGGTGCTCGACGTGGAAACCCGGCGTTCGGCGGCCGAGGTGGGCGGCTGGCATCGGGCGGATCTCATGGGCGTCAGCGTGGCGGTCCTGTACGATTCCAAGGGCGATTGTTTCACCGAATACGAGCAGGAAGATCTCCCGGCCATGTTCGAGCGCCTGAGAGAGGCTGGATTGGTCATCGGGTTCAACTCGTCGCGCTTCGACTACGCGGTGCTGCAGCCGTTCGCCGGGTACGATCTGCGTTCCTTGCCCACGCTGGACATGCTTGTGGAGGTCAAAAAACGGCTTTCCTACCGTGTTTCGCTGGATAATCTGGCCCGTGCCACCCTGAACGCCCCCAAGAGCGCGGACGGGATGCAGGCGCTGCAATGGTGGAAGGAAGGGAACCTTGCCTCCATCGCCGAATATTGCCGCAAAGACGTGGAGATCACCCGAGACGTGTATCTGTTCGGGCACCGGGAAGGTTATCTGCTGTTCACCAACAAGGCCGGGCAGCAGGTAAGGGTTGTGGTGGAGTGGTAGGGAAGGAACCGTTGGAGAGAGGCTCTCTCCGAAAAAAGTTCCCCCATCTCCCGAGGATTACGGCGCTATCGAATTCCTCTGGGGTTCAGGCCGTGAGTCTCGGGAAATGGGGGAATGCGGGATAGGGAGGCGTCCGTCAGCGTGAAGGCTGATCGGGCGTCTTTTCTTTTTCCTTTGTGTCCTGTTGCGCCCCCTGACCGAGGGCGTGGGCGTCGGGGCATCAGCTCGGTACGGAGCGCCGGTTTTTGCCGATCATCCATCTAAAGCCCCAGACGACCCAGCCGACCAGCAATATGATGAACAGGATACTTTTCATCGGAACAGCTCCACGATTTCCCGGGGCGTGATGTCCGGGCGGATATCGCGCAGGGCGAGGTTGATGAAGTCGTCGGCGGTGTCCATGTCGAGTTTCATTTCCGGATGGTGCAGGGCCGGATCGAGCGGGTCGAAGGTGCGGATGGCGAACAGTTCCGGGTTGTCCACGATATACGAGAGGCAGTGCTCGCGGTGGGCGGGCAGGGTGGCCTCGTTCATGGCCTTGGTGAACAGTTCGAAGGAGACGATTTCCGCGCCGAGGCCGTCTGGGTAGAGGTTGTTGCGCGGGATGTGGTTGTAGGCGTAGTCGCAGTTTCCGGCGGTGTGTTCTCGCTGGTAGAAGCGGATCAGGTTGTCGATTTCCCCGCCCCAGATCAGCGGATTGTCGGCGCACACGCGGACCACGAGATCCGCACCGTGCGCGGCGGCGGCCCCATGCATACGCGAGAGCACGTCTTGTTCCGATCCCCGGAAGGTGTTGACGCCCTGCGCCCGCAAGTGGCGGGCAAGCACTTCGTCGCGCCGGGTATCGGGCAGGGCGACGACCAGATCGTCGGCCAGCTCCGAGCGCGCGCAACGCCCCACCACCCAGTCGATGACGGGCAGGCCGTGCAGGTTCAGCAAGGTTTTGCAGGGCAGGCGGCTTGATCCCAGCCGTGCCTGAATGACGATGACGGTTTTCATGGCTGTGTCCTTTGGGGGAGAGGTGGGAGAGAAGAGGAATCGGGGGAGGAACCCTTCTGGAGAAGGGCTTCCTTCTCCCCTCCCCAGGGCCCCCTCCCCTCATCCTCCTAAGACTTTTGGTTTTATCGAATCCCTGTCCGGGAGTGTTGCCGGTCGTCGAAGATTGTCAGGAGCACGGCGGAGTATGTCCTTTGTCCGTACCAGCCGGGGGACGTATCAGCAATGGCGTGAGAGTCCGTTTGTTCCGCCTCTGGCCCTTTTCCTTCGCTCTGTTTTCAGCTTTCTTTTTCTTTCTTCAAGAGCTTCAAAATGCCGCTGACGACCTTGGCTTTGTTCTTCTCGAAATGGATGCGGGATTGGCGTTGATATAGGACGTTGCGGCGTTCGGGTTCGTCGATGAGTTCCACAAAAACTTTGCGGAGGCGTCCGGCGTTGAATTTCCGCATGATGCCCATGTAGGCGAAACCGTGATCCGCGCGGGCGAAGGTGTGCCGCGCCTCGCGTTCATGCTGCGCCAGAACGATGCTCGGGATATGCATGTGGGCGAGTTCATAGACGGTGCGCCCGGCGGAACAGATGGCGAGGTCCACGCCTTCCATCATGCGGGACATGATGTTGGTGGCGTACTCGAAACGGAGCAGCGGATTGCCGAGGGTCTTGATGTGCCTGACCAGCTCGTCGCGGTGCGCGTAGCCCGGCCCGGTTACGACCCGGATGGCGATGCCCCGCTCACGGCAGAGCGGCTCGACGGTATCCAGCGTCTGCCGGGTATAGTCGGGCATATCCGTACCGCCGAAGGTGATGAGGATGCACTTCGGGGCCGGGCGGAATACATTCTGCTCGGCCTGCAAGAATTCGTCGCGCAGGCAGAAGTACTTGTGCCCATACAGAAAACGCTCGGGCTGCTTGCCGTTTGTTTCGTTTTGAGGCTCCTCGTACAGGGCGTTGACCACCTGATCGGCCAGCACCGAACCGGGCCCCTCGTCCTCGAAGTTGACCACGGGGATGTTCGCGGCCTTGAGGTGCTCCATATATTCGCGGGGCGTGTCCAGCATGTCGTTGATTACAAGATCGGGATCGAGCGCCAGCACGTCTTCCCAAAGTTCGCCCTGCTGGATGAAGGTCTTGTAATCGCGCGCGGCGATGTTGGAGGCGGCGAGTTCGCTTTCTTTGGTGCAGACGAAAAAGACTTTATGGTTGGCGATTTCGTGGGCCAGCATGAGCGAACGGAAGACGTGCCCCATGCCGATGGCGGGATAGCCCGCGACCACGAACACCACGCGGCGTTGCGTCAGAAGGCGTTCGCACAGCCACCAGTCCTGATAGCTGTTGATCTCCATCGCCCGATCATTGAGGAAATACGGTACCGTATGTCGGATGGTACCGCCGTCCAGCGCGTCGCTTTTGACGATGATGAGGGCCTTGCTCTCGACCACCAGCTCTGATTCGTCTTCGGACATGAAGGATTCCAGCCGCCCCTGATGGACTTCCCATATGCGGTGCCGGACGCTTTTGACGGTGACGAGGCAGTCGGCCTCGTTTTCAAGGAACGTCTTGTAGGCGTCGTCGATGTCCACCCACGTCAGCAGGGGGCAGCTTGCCCGATAGATGATGATGTGCCCGTAATCGTTGCCCAGTTCGCGGAGGATGGATTTCATCTCCGTGATGATGTCCAGCGAGGTGAAGCGCAGCCCGGCGTTGTAGTGCACGCGCACGCCGTTGCGTTCGCAGATCAGGCTGATTTCTTGGCTGTCCGTGACGACCACGACGTCGTGCGCCGGGACGACGCCGCGCGCCGTGTCGATGGCGCGCTGGATCAGCGTGACCCCCGCGAGGCGTTTGACGAGCTGGTCCGGAATGACCGCGTTTTTCTTGATGGCCGGGATGACGATGCAGCGTCGCGTTTCTGTCATGGGAAAATGCCTCCGGCGGCAGGTATTCCCCCTGTGAAGGCTGGCAAAAAGGAAAAGGGTACAGCCGGGGAACTTGCGTTAAAGACCAGTCTGTTGCGAAGACGCAACTCCGTATCGACCCATTTATGAAAGTCTTTGGGGAGGGTGGGGGAGGTTTGGAGGGGGCGGGAGGGGCTTTCTTCAGAAAGGCCCTCCCGCCCCCTCCAATCTTCTCACAATTCCTCTTCCTACCTCAAACTTTCCAACACTTCGCGGGTGGACTTGAGCATGTAGCCGAAGTCCTCTTCGCTGAGCCAGTGCTGGAAGGGGAAGGATATCTGGCCGTCGAAGAAGGCGTCGGCGTTGGGGCAGTTGGCTTCCCCGAGTCCGAGCTTCTTGTAGAAATCGTAGCGGTCGAGCGGGATGTACTGCACCACGCACTTGATGCCCTTTTCTTCGGAAATGGCGTGCATGAAGGCGTCGCGCTTGCCGTTTTTCATGCAGCCCGCGAGCAGGTGGTAGTTGTGGCGGGTGGTGTCGTCGCGGAGGAACTCCAGCTCGGGGTAATCCTTGAGCGCGTCGATGAAACGGATGGCCCGGGCGCGCTTTTCGGCGTTGATCCGGTCGATGCGCTCAAGCATCTTGACGCCGAGGGCGCACTCGATTTCGCCGAGGCAGTAGTTGTTCGGCCAGAGCATGTCGCCGTCGAGCATGGGCATGTCCACATTGCCCATCGCCGGGGTCCAGTAGTTGGGCCGGGGCTCGGGATAGCCGCAGTGCCCGTTGTGGCGCAGGGCGGGCACCAGCGCGGCGAGCTTCGGGTCCTTGACCACCAGCATGCCGCCTTCGCCGAGCGTGGTAAGGTTCTTGTGGGAATGGAACGAGAAGATCGCCATGTCGCCCCACGCGCCCGACTTGATGCCGTCGATGTCCGCGCCGATGGACTGGGCCGCGTCTTCGATGACGAGCACGTTGTGCCGCTTCGCCACTTCCATGATCGCGGGCATGTCCGCCACGTAGCCGTACAGGTGCACGACGACGATCGCTTTCGTTTTGGGCGTGATGCACTTTTCGATGGTTTCGGCGTTGACCACATGCGTGACGGGATCGACGTCCGCCCAGACGAGCTTCGCGCCCTTCTTAGCGTAGGGGTAGGCCGAGGCGGTGAAGGTGTGCGAGGGGATGACGACTTCATCGCCGGGCTTGAAGTTGCAGAGCTGCGCGGAAAGTTCAAGCGCGGACACGCCGTTCATCACCGCAAAGCAATGCTCGGCCCCGATGTACTCGCCGAACGCCTTCTGGAAGGCTTGCAGATGCTTGCCCTGCGTCAGCGGTTCCGCGTTCCGCATGGCTTCCACGACCACAGCGATCTCGTCTTCGGTGTACTTGATCGCACGTCCGCTGAAATTGACTTTGATGTCCATAAGATGTCCTGTCTCTGATTGCCCAGTGCGGAACCCGAAACGGTATAGCCGCTTCGGGTTCCCTTATGTTTCTCGGGACAATTGGCGCTGCGGAGGGGGCCTCCGTTTTCCCGCTTAGCGGGTCAAGGGGCCGCATGGTCCCTCGCGGGGGCAAGCCCGCCGGGGGCGCTCCCGCTAGATGCTCTTGTAGCGTTCGATGAGGTTTTCCCTGGTGAGGATCTGCTTGAAGTCGGGGCCGAGGGCGTTGGTGAGGGGCTTTTCGTGGACGATGCAGCCGCGATAGAGGCCTTCGTACTGCTCTTCGGTGAGATCCTTGCAGATGCCGGTGGGCAGGTTGACGCCCTGCCGTTCGATCATGGTGCGGAACTGCTTGTATTCTTTGGGGTAGATGTCCCCAAGGACGTTCAGGGCGAGGCAGTTGCCGAGGCCGTGGGCCACATGCAGGACGACGCCGAGCCCGGCGGAGAAGGGATGGATGACGCCCACGTTCCCGGCGGCCATGCCGCCGATGTAGGAGGCGATCATCATCTTTTCGCGGTTTTCTTCGCTCATCATGTCGTCGGAGAGGAAAATTTCCTCGCAGAGCTGCACGGCGCGTACGGAGAAGGCGTCGATGATGGCGTTGCGGTAGCTGCCCTGAAGCGATTCGACGCAGTGCATGAAGGTATCGATGCCGGTGTAGAAATACTGGTCGCGGGGAACGGTGGCGAGCAGGTCGGGATCGAGCAGGAGCTGATCATAGACCGTGTAGTCGCTGTTCATGCCCAGTTTGAGATTTTTGGGGATGTTGGTAAGGACACAGGTGCGGGAGCACTCGGAGCCCGTGCCGGAAAGGGTCGGGATGCCGATCTTGTAGACGGCGGGATTCTTGACGAGTTCCCAGCCCTGATAGTCTTCGGCCTTGCCGGGGTTAGTGAGCAGGTTGGCGACGGCCTTGGCGGTGTCGAGGGCGTTCCCTCCGCCGATGCCCACGACGCAGCAGGGGGTGCGGCTGTCGGCGGCGGATACGGCTTCCTTGAAGGCGTCGATGCGGGTGACTTCCGGCTCGGAACTGGAGTCGACGAAATGGAGCTGGTCGCCCTTTTCCATGGGCAGACGGCCGATCAGTTCATGATCGCGGAAGAAGTGGTCGACGAAATAGACGACCGGACCGTCCACGGCTTCGCGGCGGGGTTTCAGCAAGTCGCCGAGCTGAGCCAGAGAGCCCCGCCCGAACACATAGTAAGGAACGTTTTTTGTATTGCGATACATGGTAAAAGCCTCATAGGATGATTTTAGGAAACGATAACGGGCATTGTATGTTGAATCCGCCCGGGCCGCAAGTCGGAGCAAACGGCCCGTTCCGGCGGTTTTCCACCGATTTTTCCACGGGAGAGTGTATGTCAGGCAAAACTTCGATAGCGGTTCTCGGGGGCGGAAGCTGGGGTACGGCGCTGGCCCATCTGTTGGCCCATGCCGGGCATTCGGTGGCACTGCTGTTACGGGATACGGAGCAGGCCGCGCACATCAACGCGCACCATGAGAACCCGCGTTACCTGCGGGGCGTACCGCTGCATCCGGGCATCCGGGCTGTTGCCGGGGATACGGGCGGTCCGGAACAGGCGGAAGTGCTGGCGGGCATCTCCATTCTGGTCCTGTCGGTCCCTTGCCAAGCCATGCGGGGGACGCTTCGCCGGTTGGCGGGCGTTGTGCCCCCGGACTGCGTTCTTGTCAATACGGCAAAAGGAATCGAAGTTTCCGAGCTGGTTACGGTGGAGCGCATGGTCCGGGAAGAGCTGCCCGGATTCGTGGACCGCTATGCCGTCCTTTCCGGGCCGTCGTTCGCCCTTGAGGTGGCGACCTGCAAGCCCACGGCGGTGGTGCTCGGCTGCCGCGACGAACGGCTTGGGGCACGGCTGAGGGAAGTGTTCGCCACGCCGTGGTTCCGATCCTATTCCAGTACGGACGTGCCGGGCGTGGAGCTTGGCGGCGCGATCAAGAACGTCATCGCCATCGCTGCGGGCCTCAGCGACGGGCTCGGCTTCGCTGAACGCTAGGGCGGCGCTGGTCACGCGCGGCCTTGCGGAAACCAGCCGCCTTGGTGTGGCGCTTGGGGCGCGGGCGTCGACCTTCATGGGCCTTTCCGGGCTCGGGGACCTCATGCTCACCTGTTCGGGCGATCTGTCCCGCAACCGTCAGGTCGGGCTGCGCCTCGGGGCCGGTGAGAGCCTGGAAGACATCGCATCATCCATGTGCATGGTGGCCGAAGGGGGTCAAGACCACGCAGGCCGTGCACCGGCTGGCGCAGCGCCTCGGCGTGGACATGCCCGTGACCGGCACCATGTACAGCGTCTTGTATGAGGGGTTCGCGCCCCGCGAAGCTGTACAGGCCCTTATGGGGAGACAGTTGAAGGAAGAATAGACGGGATAGCTGACGAAGGGCGGTTGTTTTTTAGCAGATCGGCGGGTGGAAGCGTTACTCCATCCGCCGTATTTTTAGGAGTGAGGCGGCCCATATGAGAAGAGGTTGAGTGTGTCCCAATCTTTCAATGCATTTTTTATCATTTTATTTTTATTGCATAATTATATTCTGCATCTCTCTGTTTTCTCATCAGAGTAAAGTCCAGCCTTATCTTTTGAAAGTTCCTTTCTCCCTTATTTTCTTGTTATGGTTCTAACGTGCCGTACGGTTTTAAAAGTCCGCATGCGTTTGATGCTGTGTAGTTTGTATGGGCACCCTACAGCTGTTGATTAAGCTTGGGAAACCGGGAGGCCCTTTTGCTGTGGCGTCAGGTCGGCCTCTTGAATGGAACGGTTTTTTAACCACATCCTGCGAGTTATGGAAGGGACGAACTATTTGGAAATCACAGTCTGGCAATGTGGGGGCGGCGGAGCTGGCTGTGGTCTTGGTTCAAACGTTCATTTTCAGTAAAAAATCCTAACTCCACGGGCCTTGCAATAGGCCTGATCCGTGAGCGGAGGAATGGGACGTCATCAAGAGTAGCATCATCGCCGCGCTTTTGGCTTTTTCCTAGGCTCAGGACTCATAAATTAAGATAAAAGATAATGATAACAATAAGGTAGATAACTAAAAAAGTATGGCACAGTGGCCATACCGAGTCACGATACGCCGCCAGCCCTTCAGTTTACTGATTGTATTTCCAATAAGATGCCGCCGCTTATGTAACCCTCCCTTAAAATAGTGGAGACCAAAACAGGAGACTTCTGGTAAACCATCCCCAGGAGGGAGCCATGAAGAAGTCACGGTTTTCTGAACACCAAATCATCACAATCCTGAAGTCTGGCGAAGCGGGCAGGACTGCCAAGGACGTATGTCGTGAGCACGATATCAGCAGTGCCACGTTCTACGCCTGGAAGAGCAAGTTCGGCGGCATGGAAGCTTCGGACATCAAGCGTATACGCGACCTTGAGCATGAAAACGCCCGTCTCAAACATAATGTATGTGGACTTAAGCCTGGACGGCCCTTGAAGGATGTGATCGAAAAAAAGCTCTGAAGCCAGGCCGAGAAGCGTGACGTCGTGCTGTTCGTGCACGAAGAGCATGGACTTTCCGTCAGCAAGGCGTGCACGGCATTGCGCATAAGTCGAAGCATGTTTCTTTACAAACCAACGTCGCGTGACGGCAGCCTTGTGATAACGACGCTTCTTGAGCTGGCCGAACGCTACCCGCGATACGGATTTGCCAAATATTTTGTTGTGCTGCGTCGCGAGGGATATACATGGAACCATAAGCGCGTCTATCGAATTTATCGACAGTTGCAGTTGAACATGCGCCGCAAAGGAAAACGGCGCCTGCCCAGCCGGGCTCCCGTCCGTCTGGAGGCGCAAACTCGTCGTCAACGGTTGCTGGTCTGTGGACTTTATGGGCGATGCGCTGATGCACGGTCAGCGTGCTTGACGATTTCAGCCGTGAAGTATTGGCCGTGGAAGTGGACACCAACTTGCCTGCAGCCCGTATCATTCGTGTGCTTGACCGCATAGCCGCCGGGAGAGGCTATCCTACAAAAATGCGTATGGACGCCCGGAATTGGTCTCGGCGCAACTTGCCGGATGGGCTGAACAACACTGGATTGACCTTGAGTTCACTCAACCCGGCAAGCCCAGGCAAAACTCATATGTGGAGCGGTTCAACCTCATCTTCCGCGAGGAGGTACTGAACTTCTATGTTTTTAGCAGGCTGAGTGCGGTTCGCACCATCGTTGACGCATGGTTACAAGAATACAACGAGCAAAGGCCACACGAATCATTGGGCAATCTCACGCCAGAAGAGTTTGCCCTCGACATGCCGGGGGCTCCAGTTTAGCTTTGCACTAACTGAGGGGGCTTTACATAAGGGCTTTATTGTATAGAAAGAAAAGTTCCCGCTAGGCGGGAGGTTCCCAAAAGCCTACAGTTTTGCGTATACTATAAAACCTCCTTTTGATTTGTTGGCAAAGTCTTGTGGTCTGGCAACTGCAAACGACAGCAAATCAAAAGGAGGCCGCAATGAGTGCCGTTCAAAGTTTAGCCCTGTGGTATTTGCCCCCAAATATCGTCGACAAGTTTTCTATGGTGAAAAGAAGCGTGAGATCGGTGAGACATTACGCAGGATTTGCGAATGGAAAGGGGTAACAATCCTTGAAGCGAATGCTGCCAGAATCGTATTCATATGTTGCTTGAGGTACCGCCCAAGATGAGTGTATTCGGAGTTATGGGAGATCTGTAGGTAAAAGCAGCCTGATGCTCTACGAACGATTTGGCGATCTGAAGTTTAAATACTGCAATCGCGAATTTTGGTGCCGGGGCTACTACGTGGATACGGTAGGAAAAATAAAGATAACATAAAGAAATAACAGGAAGAGGATAAACTGGGATGCACAGCTTTCCCTTCCTTGCTCAGGCAGCCCGTTTACGGGCTGCGGTTAACGGAAATGCCAATGGCCAATCGCTATGCGCCTGTTAGTACGCTGCTGGTAACAGGGCCTTACATTGCGTATTAGCCGATAGATTCCTTTTTGTTTCGGTCGCTTCGCGTTCTCAACAGGCTAAAGCCTATAAAAAAACTCCTCACAGATTGTTGTCTGTAAGGAGTTGATTTTACTGGTGCGCCCGGCGCGATTCGAACGCACGGCCTTTAGCTCCGGAGGCTAACGCTCTATCCGACTGAGCTACGGGCGCGGAGTTTCCCCGGAAGGGGACACTACAGAGTTGGGAAGCTAGCTCTTGTGCCGCGTCCTGTCAAGCTGTATGCTCCGGTACCGGGAGCGTGCTGCGGCTCGTTTGGTGTCGGAGCCGTGTTTTTGTGTCCATCCGTTTGTTACGCTTCCCCTTCTTTTTCTTTATCTTAAGGAGTATTCCATGAGCGTTTCCGTTACTTGGTACGGTCATTCCAATTTTAAGGTTTCTTGCGGCGACGTGACTGTTTTCATAGATCCCTTCTTCACGCATAACCCTTCCTGCCCCGTGACGTGGAATGAGGCCGGGAAGCCGGATTTGGTGCTCGTCACCCATGATCACGGCGATCATACGGGTGACGCCGTGGCGATCTGCAAAAGCAGCGGCGCAACCTGCGGCTGCATCGTCGGCACGGCCGAACGCCTGATCGACGCCGGGATGCCGCAAGCCAGCATTCCCGCCGGGATCGGCTTCAATATCGGGGGCACCATCGAAGTGAAGGGCGTCCGGGTCACCATGACGCAGGCGTTCCATACTTCGGAATCCGGGGCCCCCGCAGGGTACGTCGTGACCATGCCGGACGGCTTTACCTTCTATCACGCGGGCGATACCGGCCTCTTCTCCTCGATGGAGCTGATAGGTTCGCTGTATCCGCTGGATCTGGCGCTGCTGCCCGTGGGCGGCTTCTTCACGATGGACGGGTTGCAGGCCGCCCATGCCGCGCGTCTGCTCAAGCCCAAGGCCGTGATCCCCATGCACTGGGGGACATTCCCGGTCCTTGCGAAGGATACCTCGGCCTTTGCGTCGCATCTCGCTTCCGTGGCTCCAGATGTCCGCCTGGTCTCCATGAAGCCCGGTGATAGCGCCGCGTTCTAATCACGGAGGTATCACATGACGCTCATCGAACACGGCGAACTGGTCCGCCGCGCTTTGGAATATGTGCAGGAAGAACGCTGCCGCCAACTGATTTTGCCGTCTGCGGGCGGCGGCCGCTGACTCTTTTTGCTCCGAAAAATTTTTCATAACC
>VOFJ01002613.1_pt1 | contig 17635 bp, 19 predicted proteins | sample 5384081 | NCBI WGS metagenome assembly VOFJ01 (sample SAMN12384729, study PRJNA508395) | human gut metagenome | isolation source: healthy gut I | host: Homo sapiens
TTCCGGAACGATTCCGGCGGGTGGCGGACAAAATGCAAAAAAAAGGCCGCCCTGTCGTGCGGCGGTCTTTTTTCGGCGGCGCAGAAGCGTCAGCGGGTCAGGATGCGGTAGCTCCACGGCGCCATATCCTCCTCGACGTGGCCGCGGAGTTCGCCGGGACGGCCCGTCATGGCATCGGTATACATGCCGGCGTAGATGCCCGTATAGTAATCGGCATGGATCGCATAGGGCGAGAGGTTCATGACCGCGACGACGCGGTTGCCCTCCGCCTCGCGGACCGCAATCATCAGGCAGTCCTCGGCGTTGTTGCGTATCTCGATCATCTCGCCGCCCCGTTCGCCCGATGCGAGCGCCGGATTGGCGTGCCGGAGCGCCGTCAGACGGCGGTAGAACTCCGAAAAGGGATTGGAGCCGTAGGCGGGAAGCGGGTCGCGGTCGAAGAAGGCGAACGAATGGTCGTAGCCGATCTCCTGACCGGTGTAGATCAGCGGCAGTCCGCGCGGCACGACGAAGGTGAAGACGGCCATGATTTCGCGGGCGGCGCCCATGCGGGCGAACTCCGAGCCGTTCCACGAATTCTCGTCGTGGTTGGAGGTGAAGGCCAGCCGCATGGCCAAACGGGGATAGCGCTGGCGGTCGGCATAGATGTAGTCGCGCAGCGACGTGACGCGGACCCTCTGCTGCGCCACGTCGTTCATCAGGTGGTGCATCTCCCACGCATAGCAGGCGTCGAAGGCTCCCCCGTCGAAAAGGTAGGTCTCCTCGGCTTCGGCCAGCATGAACAGACCGGGCTTCACCCGCCGCAGGCGTTGCGCCGTCTCGTTCCAGAATTCGATCGGAACCAGCATCGCCATGTCGCAGCGGAAGCCGTCCACGCCGTGTTCGCGGACCCAGAACTCCATGGCGTCGCCCTGCGCGCGCCACACTTCGCGCTCGGCATAGTTGAGTTTGGCCGTGTCGGTCCAGTCCCAAGGCACGGCGGGCGCTCCCGAAGCGTCGCGCTCGTACCACGAAGCGGGCTTCTCGGTCACCCAGCGGGCGTCGCGCGCCGTATGGTTGGCGATCCAGTCCAGCAGCACCTTCATACCCAGCCGGTGCGCCTCGGCGACGAAGGCGTCGAAATCCTCCATCGTCCCCAGACAGGGATCGACCGCACAATAGTCGCGGACCGAATAATAGGAGCCGAGCGAGCCTTTGCGCCCCTCGACGCCGATCGGATAGACGGGCATCAGCCACACGGCGTCGATGCCCATGTCGCGCAGGAAGCCCAATTTCGCGGCCGCGGCGCGCAGCGTGCCTTCGGCCGTCAGCTGGCGCACGTTCATTTCATAGAGCACGGCCTGATAACTCCATTCGGGATGTAACATTTCCATAGCTTGAATAAATCGGTTTTCGGGGTGTCAAATGTACGTTTTTTTCCGGACAAACGCTCCGCCCGGACCAAAAACAGCCATAATTCGACGGAAATAGCTGACGCAGGGCGCATTTATTTCATGGAAAATTCTTACCTTTGCGCACGATTATAAAAACGCCTTAATCAAATATGAAACATTTACGTCTCCTTATGCCGGTCATACTGACGGCTCTACTCGTCACGTCATGCGCCTCGCAAAAGCGTGCATGGTACCTGCAGGATGCCCAGCCGTTCACGCCCGAACAGATCGCCGAGAACGGCCAGATACGCATCAAGCCCCTCGACAGGCTGACGATCGTCGTCAACAGCAAGGACCCCGAACTGGCCGTGCCGTTCAACTCGTCGTCGTCGCTGAGCTCCCTGACCGGAGCCACCAATTACGGAAGCGCCACCAACCAGTCGCTGCAGATCCGCACGGTGGATGAGAACGGACTGCTCGAAATGCCCGTGATCGGAAAGATCGAGTGCAAGGGCAAGACCCGCAGCGAACTGGCGCAGGCCATCGCCGACAAGATCGTCGAGGGCGGGTATATCAACGACCCGTCGGTAAACGTGCAGTTCGCGGACATGAAGATTTCGGTAATCGGCGAGGTGGCACGTCCGGGACATTACGACGTCACGCGCGACAAACTCTCGATCTTCGACGCGCTGGCCATGGCCGGCGACCTGACGATCTACGGTATCCGCACCGACGTGGCCGTGGCCCGCGAAGTGAACGGCGTGCGCACCATCGAGTACCTCGACCTCACGTCGAAGGAGCTGTTCAACTCCCCCGCGTTCTACATCCAGCAGAACGACGTGATCTACGTCAAACCCAACAAATACAAGGCGCAGGCCGGTGAAATCAGCCAGAACCGAAACTTCTACCTTTCGCTCGTGGGTACGGCAATTTCCGTGGCGACGCTCATCATAACCCTGACCAAATAAGACCGGCCATGACAGAACAGAACATCAATCCGCATCTGCTGAACGAAGAGTCCGAAAACACGAACGGCATCACGCTCCACGACCTGATTCAGATGGTTTTGGCCAACTGGTACTGGTTCGCGCTCTCGGCGATCATCTGTCTGGGAACGGCCTATTACTATCTGGCAAGCACCCCGAAAATATACAGCCGGACGGCGACCATCCTCGTGAAGGACAGCCGCAAGGGCGGCGACACGGATCTGGGCGCGTTCAGCGATCTGGTGGGATTCCAGAACCGCCGCAACGTAGACAACGAGGTCTACATCCTCCAGTCGCACCGGCTGATGTCGGAGGTGGTCAAGCGCCTCCACCTGACGGTCAACTACTCGGTGCGGGAAGGGCTGCGCACGGCGGACCTGTACGGCCGTTCGCCGATCGAAGTCGATTTCATCAACGACAACTCCAAGCAGAAGCTTTCGCTGGAGGTCACCCCGCTCAGAAACGGCAAGATCGAGCTGACGGACTTCGAGGACAAGTTCGTGACGCGGCAGGAGACCAAGCGGGTCATTCTGGCCGAATACGGCGATACGGTCGCCACGCCCGTCGGGCAGGTGGTCGTGCACAAGACCCTGTTCATGGACTCGACCTATCTGAAAAAACCCATCACCGTAATCAAGAATTCGCTCGCGGCGACGACCAACGCCTACCGCGCCGCCGTGAAGAGCGACGTGGCCAACAAGCAGGCCTCGATCGTGACGATCTCGATGAACAATTCGGTGCCGCGCCGCGCCGAGGACGTGATCAACACGCTGATCGCCGTCTATGAGGAAGACGCCATCGCCGACAAGCGCCAGCTGTCGGTGGTGACGGCCGACTTCATCAAGGAGCGCATGCAGGTAATCGGCCGCGAGCTGGGAGACGTGGACCGCGACATCGAGGACATCAAGAAGAGCAACAAGATGATCGACATCACCTCGGAGGCGACCCGCTCCATCACCGAGAGCACGCGCTACAAGGCCGAAAGCCTGACGATCGAGAATCAGATAAGCGTCGCCGACTTCATCCGCGAATACCTCAACGACCCGTCGCATGCGGGCGACCTGATCCCGATGGTGGCCTCGATGACCAACAACGGCATCGTCGCGCAGATATCGGAATACAACGAGGCCATCCTGCGGCGCGAGAAGCTGCTGGAAAACAGCTCGGAGCGCAGTCCGGTCATTCAGGACCTTGACAACGGGCTGGCCGCCGTGCGCCGCTCGATCATCGCCTCGCTCAACTCGCATATTTCGACGCTGGAGATACAGCTCGAAACCATGCGCAAGGAGGAGGCGCAGGTCAACCGCCGCATCTCGACCATGCCTTCGCAGGAGAAGGTCATGCTCGACATCATGCGTCAGCAGAAAATCAAGGAGGAGCTGTTCCTCTACCTGCTCAACAAGCAGGAGGAGACGCAGCTCAACTACGCCGTGGCCGAGAGCAACTCGCGCACGATCGACATGGCGTACGGAAGCGCGCGCCCCGTATCGCCCCGCTCGACGATCATCCTCGGCATCAGCCTGCTGGCAGGTCTGGCCATTCCGTTCGGCATACTCTACCTGATCGGCATGCTCGACACGACCATCCGCGGCCGCAAGGACGTGGAGGAGAACCTCAGCGCACCGTTCCTCGGCGACATACCCTTCCTCGAAGGGGACAACAAGGGCGGCGTGGTGGTCCGGGAAACCGGACGCGACGCGCTGTCGGAGGCGTTCCGCATCCTGCGCTCGAACATGACGTTCATGAACGTCTCGTCGGGCAAGGAGATCAAGTGCGTGCTCTTCACCTCGTCGGACCCCCATGCGGGCAAGACGTTCGTGGCGATGAATCTGGCAATGACGCTGGCCATGGCGGGCAAACGGGTCGTGCTGATAGACCTCGACCTGCGCCGTCACGCGCTCACGACGCACTTGGGACGCAGCAACAGCAAGAACGGCATGTCCGGTTATCTGGCCGGAACGATCACCGACATCGACCAGCTGGTGACGAACATGGGCTTCCACGAGAACCTCGACGTGATCTGCGCCGGCATACAGCCGCCCAACCCCACCGAGATGCTGCTCTCGAACCGGCTCGACAAGCTGGTAGAGCAGCTGAAGGAGCGTTACGACTTCGTATTCATTGACAGCACGCCGGCCATGTCGGTAGCCGATGCGGTGATTACGGACCGTCTGGCCGACCTCTGTATCTATATCGTGCGCGAAGGCGTGCTCGACCGCCGTCAGCTGCCCGACATCGAACGGCTCTACCGCGAGAAGAAGTTCCATAACATGTGCATCGTGCTCAACGGCACACGCACACGCCGCCACGGCTACGGGTACGGATACGGCTATGGTTACGGGTATGGATACGGTTACGGATACGGCTATGGCGACGACCATCAGGAGGTAAGCTACCGCAAGCGGATCAAACTTTTCTTCAGCAAACTCGCACGTAAAGTAAAAAAGAAATAATATGGCTATACACAATGCATTGATCGCCGTGGATTTCGACGGCACGGTGGTAACGCACGCCTACCCCGAAATCGGGGACGATGCAGGCGCGGTTGCCGTACTCAAAGAACTCACCGACAACGGATGCCGGCTGATACTCTACACGATGCGTTCGGGCGCACTGCTCGACAAGGCAGTCAAGTGGTTCAGGGACCGGGAGATTCCGCTCTACGCCATCAACGAAAACCCCTCGCAGCAGCGCTGGACTTCGTCGCCGAAGATTCATGCGGACCTCTATATCGATGACAGCAACTTGGGCTGTCCGATCCGGTTCGTGGACGGCGTGAAACGGCCGGTGGCGGACTGGACCAAGATCAGGGAGCAGCTGGTACGGGAGGGATTTCTGGACTGACTGGCCGCCCGCAGGTTGTTAGACGGCTGCGCAACAGGTTCCCAACAGTTGTTAACCAAAGATAAAAACAGGACTTTTCGGAGTCCTGTTTTTATTTTGCGCTACGGGTGAAAAATGCAGAGGCCCTGCTCTACCCTGCCGGAACGGAATGGCGCCGGAAGTCGGAAAAACAATAGGACAATGCGGGGCAAAAGATAAGGGGCGGCTTTCGGGCCGCCCCTTATTATAACGCCGGGAACTAAGCCCAGAGATTGCGGGGGTATTTGCCCTCGGCGATCATCTTCTCGATCGAGGCCATCAGCGCGGGTTTGTCCTCCTTGTAGGTGACGCCGTGCCACTGGGCCGCCGAACGGAGCACGCGCAGGGACGCCGCGCCCTCGCCGATGAGTTTGTTGACCATCGTCGGGATGTAGAACTCCGATTTGAGGTTCTCATTGTTCCCGGCGAGCCACGTCTTGAAATACTCCTTCGAATAGGCGAAGAAGTCGGGCGTGAAGCCGAAGAGGTTCATCGAAACGGGCGTGTCCTCGGCAAGCTCCTCGTCGGCGCCGCCGTCGTGGAAGAGGATTCGGCCGTCGGGCATGCGCTCGATCTGCGTACGCTCGACCATCGACGTCAGGTTGCCGTCGGCATCCACGCCGCAGACGCCGCGCGATACGGTGCCGTTGTCCGAAAGGGTCCGGTTCAGATCGTATGCGACCATGCAGTAGCGGTTTTTGCTGTCACCGAGCTGCGAAAGGTAGTCGCCGATGGTCTGGTAGGCTTCGGCGCCGTAGAAGTCGTCGGCGTTGATGACGGCGAAAGGCTCGTGCACGGCGTCGGCGGCCATCATCACGGCATGGTTCGTACCCCACGGCTTGACGCGGCCTTCGGGAACCGAAGCGCCTTCGGGCAGATAGTCCAGCTCCTGAAAGACGAATTCGACGGCGATGCGGCCGCCGAAACGCTCGGCCGAAAAGACCTCGCGGAACTCCTTCTCGAAGGAGTGGCGAATGACGAATACGACCTTGCCGAAACCGGCGCGGATCGCGTCGTAAACCGAATAATCGATAATGGCCTCGTTATTGGGGCCGACCCCGTCCATCTGCTTGAGCGAGCCGTAGCGCGAACCCATGCCTGCGGCGAGGACCAGTAATGTAGGTTTTACCATACTTTTTATCTGTTTTTGGCGTTAAAATCAAAACGATTACAAAGTTAAAAAATTCACCGCGTTCCGCAAAGGTTTTCTATGAAATTGGTTATCTTTGCATGAATAATGCAATGGTTTGATGAAATTTTTGAAGAACATACGGGCATGGCAGCGCAACTTTTTCCGCAAACGCCGCTTCAACATGCTCAACGCTACGGACAACAGCGAAGAGTGGCACATGCACCTCTCGCCGGCCAGCATTTTCGCAGCATTCGTTTCATTCGCACTGCTGCTCTTTATCCTCATCCTCACACTGGTGGCGTACAGCCCCGTGCTGGAATTCCTGCCGGGCTACCGCACCGAAGCCGACCGCTCGCGCGAAAGTCTGGTGCAGAACATCATCCGGCTGGACTCGATGGAGCGCATGATGAACGACATGCTCACCTACAACCAGAACATAGCCCTGATCATGGAGGGCAAGACGCCCGTGGCGCGGGTGCTCGCCAATTCGGACAGCACGCGGGCCACGAAGGTGCTGGTGATGCCCTCGCCCGAAGATTCGGTGCTCAGGGCGCAGATGGAGGGCGACGGCGAGTACGCCGTCACGGGCCGCAGCGGCGGCTCGCGGCGCTCGGTGCGTGAAGCGATCGAGCTGGCAACGCCCGTCGAAGGAATCATCACCGACCGGTTCGACATCCGCAACGGCAACTTCGGCATACGTATTGCGGCGGCGGCCAGCGACCGCATAGCGGCCGTGGACAACGGGACGGTGGTGCTGAGCCTCTGGACCCCCGAAACGGGCTACATGGTCGAACTGCAGCACGCCGGGAATCTGCTGTCGGTCTACAAGGGACTCTCGCAGTCGCTGGTGACCAAAGGGCAGACCATCCGTGCGGGCGAGCTGATCGGCTACAACGCCGAAGCCGAGCAGGGCGAGGTGAGACTCTTCGAATTCGAACTCTGGAACAACGGCAAGCCCGTCGATCCCGAAGGATATATCGTCTTCCAATAGATCCGCATGAAACAACGATTGGCAATACTGGGTTCGACCGGTTCGATCGGCGTGCAGACGCTCGACATCGTACGCGAGAACCCCGATTTTTTCGAAGTGCGCGTGCTGACGGCCAACAGCAACTGGCAGCGGCTGGCGGCGCAGGCGCGGGAATTCGACGTAGACACGGCGGTCATCGCCGACAAACGATATTACACCCGGCTGCGTGACGCGCTGGAGGACACCGACGTCAAGGTTTACGCCGGAGAAGAGGCCGTGGCGCAGGTCGCGGCGGGCGGCGACACCGACGTAGCAGTCAATGCGCTGGTCGGCTACGCGGGGCTGGCGCCCACGGTGGCCGCACTCGGAGCGGGCAAGAAACTCGCGCTGGCGAACAAGGAATCGCTCGTCGTGGGCGGCGAATACGTGATGCGGCTGGCGGCCGAGAAACGTGCGCCGATCCTGCCGATCGACTCGGAGCACTCGGCGATTTTCCAGTGTCTGACGGGCGAACAGTCCCCCGTGCGGCGGCTGATAATCACCTGCAGCGGCGGCGCGCTGCGTGACCTGAAGCGCGAAGAGCTGGCCGGAGTGACGGCCGAGCAGGCGCTGCGCCATCCCCAGTGGGAGATGGGCGCGAAGATCACGATCGACTCCTCGACGCTGGTCAACAAGGGTTTCGAGGTGATCGAAGCCCACTGGCTGTTCGGCACGCCGGCCGAGAAAATCTCGGTGGTGCTACATCCGCAGTCGATCGTCCATTCGATGGTCGAATTCGAGGACGGGGCGATCAAGGCCCAGCTCGGAACGCCCGACATGCGCATGCCGATCAGCCTCGCGCTGATGTATCCCCGACGGGCGAACCGTCCCGGCGAGCGGTTCGACTTCCTGAAGCATCCGCAGCTGACATTCGCCGAGGTGGACCGGGTGAAATACCCGGCGCTGGACATCGCCTACGACTGTCTGCGGCGGCGCGGCACGGCGGCCTGCACGATGAACGGCGCCAACGAAGTGGCCGTCGCGGCGTTCCTCGGCGGCAGGTGCGCATGGCTCGACATCGTGCGCGCCATCGAACATGCGCTGAATCGCGCATCGTTCGCTGCGGCCCCCACCCTCGCGGACTATGCGGCGGCGGACGGCGAAGCACGCCGGCTGGCCGCGGAATTTTTAGCCTTGTAACCAAAACACGAACATGGATATTATCATCAAGATCATTCAATTTTTCCTCTGCTTCACCATTCTGGTGGGCATTCACGAACTGGGACACTTCCTCATGGCGCGGGTCTTCAAAATCCGCGTCGACAAGTTCTATATCTTCTTCGACCCGTGGTTTTCGCTCTTCAAGTTCAAGCGCGGCGACACCGAATACGGGCTGGGCTGGCTGCCGCTGGGCGGATACTGCAAGATCGCCGGCATGATCGACGAGTCGATGGACAAGGAGCAGATGAAACTGCCCCCCAAGCCCGATGAATTCCGCACCAAACCCGCATGGCAGCGTTTTCTGGTGATGATCGCCGGCGTGGTGATGAACGTTCTGCTGGCCATCTTCATCTACATCGGAATCTGCTACACGTGGGGCGACAACTACTTCTCGAACGAAGATGCGCGCTGGGGATACACCTTCAACGAAGCGGGCCGCAAGCTCGGATTCCAAGACGGCGACAGGATCGTTTCGATCGACGGCGAGGCGGTGGAGAACGTGAACAAGATCGTCAATGCGCTGATTATCACCGAAGGCGAACGCCGCGTGGTGGTGGAACGCGAGGGCCGGCAGGTCGAGCTGACACTGCCGCTGGGCGAGCTGATCGAAATGCGCCAGAACAAAGGTTACGAAGACCTGCTGGCGCTCCGCATGCCGTTCCTGATCGACAGCGCGGTGTACGAAACGGCATCGGCGCTCAGGCGCGGCGACGAGATCGTGGCGATAAACGATGCGCAGGGGCTGGAATACCCCGCTTACAGGGAGTACCTGAAGGCCCATACGGGAGAGGATGTGACGCTGACCGTCAAACGCGAAGGCGACATGCTGCTGGAGCTGGTCGTTCCGGTGTCGGACGAGGGAAGGCTGGGCGTGACGGCGCTCAATCCCTACAAGCTCCGCACGCAGAAATACACCTTCTGGCAGGCGATTCCCGCAGGAATCAGCAAGGCGGGCAAGGTGATGTCGTCCTACTGGGAACAGCTGAAGATGATCGTACAGCCCAAAACCAAGATGTACGAGGAGCTGGGCGGCTTCATCGCCATCGGCAGCATCTTCCCCGGAGACTGGAACTGGGAGGATTTCTGGATGAAGACGGCGTTTCTGTCAATCATCCTTGCCGTGATGAACATTCTGCCGATACCGGGACTCGACGGCGGGCACGCCATCTTCACGTTCTGGGAGATGATTACGGGCCGCAGGTGAGCGACAAGATACTGGAGGGCGCGCAGTACGTGGGACTGTTTATCATCCTGCTTCTGCTGCTGTACGCCAACGGCAACGACATATACCGGTTTTTCATAAAATAAGATGAAAATAACAAATTGCGCAGATGCCTTGCGGCGGCACCATTTCGAGGTTGAGACGGTCCGGGACACGGACGAAGCTTTCGCAGTGATAAAGGCCGCCGTCGAAACGGAGCGGCCGGAAACGGTATCGTTCGGAGATTCGATGAGCATGCGCGCCACGGGCGTCATCGAATGGCTGCGCGGCGACGGAAGGTACAGGCTGCTGGACGGATTCGACCCCGCGATGACGTACCCGCAGCGGCTCGAAATACGCAGGCAGGCGCTGATGTCGGACCTCTTCATCACGGGCGTGAACGCCGTGACGGCAGAAGGCACGCTCCACTGGCTCGACAAGGTGGGCAACCGCATCGCCCCCGTGGCGTTCGGGCCTCGCAAGGTGATTATCGTGGCGGGACGCAACAAGATCGTCGCAAACCGGGACGAGGCCGAAGAGCGCATCCGCACGATTGCGGCGCCGCAGAACATAGCGCGCCACCCGGGATTCCGCACGCCCTGCGCCAAAACGGGCGTATGTTCGGACTGCAATTCGCCCGACCGGGTCTGCAATACCCGGATGGAGATGCTGCGCTGCTGGCCGGACAAACGCGTGCTGGTGGTGCTGATCGACCAAGATCTGGGACTTTAGCGATAATACGGACTATGGGAAAACTGAAAATACTGACAGCGCTGCTTCTTGCAGCCGCACTCACGGCCTGCGGCGACGATTCGGACGTCTTCTACACGACCTCCTACCCCGTCGCCCGGATCGAGGTATCCGTAAGCCTGAGCGAACCGGAAAAACCGGATCTTGAAAACCCCGACCCGGAGAATCCCGACCCCGAAAATCCCGATCCGGAGAATCCCGATCCTGAAAACCCCGACCCCGAAAATCCCGATCCGGAGAATCCGGACGCAGGAACTTCGCAGACGGAAGAGCCGGAGAATCCGGAAAATCCGGAAAATCCGTTGCTGGAGGAGATCCGGAACGACGCGCTGGCCAAGGCTCCCGTGCAGGCGGGCGGCGGCTACCGGCTCGACTTTACGCACCACAACGGCGGTCCGCTCGTCGTCCGGCCTGCGGCCGACGCCGAAACCGTCACGGGTACATTCATAAAGAGCCGGACAAACCGGAGGAGCTGCACTTCACGTTCGGAGAACAGGCCTACACCTGCAAGGTTTCGGGCTATACGGACACCGACGACCTACGCAAAACGCTGTTCAGCGTCGATCTGACCGAGGAGTACAAACAGCTCTATCCCGATGCGGGCGTCACGCAGGTGATCCGGAAGGAATACACGTCGCACCCCTATTAACCGACACGCGATGGCAAAAGTCAAAAAGGCATACTTCTGCAAAAACTGCGGATTCGAAGCCCCCAAATGGCTGGGGCGCTGTCCCTCGTGCGGCGAATGGAACACCTTCACCGAGGAGATCGTCGCCCGCGAAAGCGGCTCGGTGCCGGCCAATGTCGCAGGCTCCCTGCCCGCAGCCAAGCCCCAGCGCGTACGCGACATCCGCGAGAGCGAACACCGCCGCATGGACCTCGGCAACAGCGAGGTGAACCGCGTGTTGGGCGGCGGCCTCGTGCAGGGCTCGATGATCCTGCTGGGCGGAGAGCCGGGAATCGGTAAATCGACCCTCTCGCTGCAGCTCGCACTGAAAGCGGGCGGGATCAAAACACTTTACGTCTCGGGCGAGGAGTCTCCTCATCAAATAAAAATGCGGGCCGAACGGATCGGGATCGGCAACGACGAATGTTACATTTACAGCGAAACGAACCTCGAGAACATCCTGCGCCAGGTGACCGACTACAAGCCCGACCTGGTCATCATCGACTCAATCCAGACGATCCACTCCGATTCGATCGATTCGTCGCCGGGAAGCGTTTCGCAGATCCGCGAGTGTGCTGCACTGCTGATGAAATACGCGAAGCAGACCAATACATCCGTCATCATCATCGGACACATCACGAAAGACGGAATCATCGCCGGGCCGAAAATCCTCGAACACATCGTCGACGTGGTATTGCAGTTCGAAGGCGACAACAACAACATCTACCGCATCCTGCGCAGTATTAAAAACCGATTCGGAGCCACTTTCGAGATCGGCGTTTTCGAAATGCGCGGCGAAGGGCTGATCGAAGTGACGAACCCGTCGGAAATCCTGCTGTCGCACTACGATGAACCGCTCAGCGGCATTGCCGTCGGTGCAGCTGTAGACGGTGCGCGCGCCTACCTGATCGAAACGCAGGCGCTCGTCAGTACGGCCGCCTACGGAACACCGCAGCGCTCAGCCACCGGTTTCGACTCGCGACGGCTCAACATGCTGCTGGCCGTGCTCGAAAAACGGGTCGGCCTAAAGATGTATACGAAGGACGTTTTCCTGAATTTCGCAGGGGGATTCAAGGTCGCCGATCCGGGGGACTGGACTGGCGGTCGGCGGCGGTGATTCTCCTACTACGACCGTCCGGGTGGCCGAGGGGGTCTGCTGCGCGGCGAGAGATCGGGCTTTCGGGCGAAGTGCGACCTGCGCCCTGCAACCGAACAGCGCATCAGCGAAGGTGGCGCGCCTGGGGTTCAAGCGCCATCATCGGGCTATTCCACAAGGGCGCCAAACGCCAAGGGGATCGAGGTCGTGACGATAAACAGCGTAGCTTCCCCCGGGCGCCACGGGCCCGTTTGCGAAATGAATAGATTTTGTTTTACACCCGCAAAACCGGAAGAGATGCAAAAACGAATAGTCGTTCTCGGCGGGGTGGGTTTTATCGGCACGCACCTCTGCCTGCGCCTTCTGGAGGAAAGGGGCACGAGGTTTTCTGCGTCGATATCCGCGATGCGGTCAACTCGCCCCCTGCTGCGGGGCGTATTGCCCCAGCACCCCTGTTCCGGTATGTACACCACAATATCATCAACGGGTTCAGTATCCGCTGCGACGAGATATACAACCTCGCGTCGCCGTCGCGCGTGCGCTACAACAAGGCGCTCCCGGTGGAGACGCTCCGCGTGAGCGTGCTGGGCGCCATAAACGCGCCTCGACACAGCACGCACCGAACATGCGCGGGTGGTCTTCGCCTCGGCGGGAAACATCTACGGCATCGGGCCGCGACACCGGCGAAGCGAAGAGCCTGCTGCTCGACGCACTACATCCTCTGCGAAGGCAAGCGCGCCGCCGAGGCCGATGCACCGCGCCTATCAGAGCGAATTCGGAGTGGACACCCGCATTGCCCGCATATTCAACACCTACGGCACAGGCGCCGACCCGATGGATCAGCGCGCGTGGTGATAAAGATGGTCGGCGGCCTGCAGAACCGCGACATTCGTCAACGGCAGCGGGAGCAGCTGCGGACCTTCTGCTGGGTCGAAGACCTCGTGGAGGGGCTCGTCAGGCTGATGGAAGCACCGCCGTCGGCCGGGGCGGTGCGCACGGTGAACCTGGGCAGCAACCATGAAATCGCCATCCGGGCGCTGGCGAGAAGATCGTGGCCCTGACGGGAAGCCGCTCGCGGATCGTGCACACCGAGGCGCGCATCGGGCCGACGACGCAAGGCACGCCCGACATCTCGGCGCACGGCGCGAACTGGGCTGGGTGCCCCGCACGCCGCTCGTCGAAGGTCTGCGGCGCACGATCAGCTACGTCGGAAAAGGAAGTTGGCGGACAAAAACTATGCGGGAATATCGTGGGCAGAAATAAACTGATCACAAAATAGGACTATGACAGACTTCGACAAGATCATCTGGCGGAACGCGCTGACGTTCGTGGATTTTTTCGCCGTCTGGTGCGGAACGTGCCGGATGATGATGCCGGCCATCGACAAGTTCCGGGAGCGGATGAACGGCCGGGTCGACGTTTACAAAGCGGACATCGACGACCCCGGATGCGTGAAATCGTGCGGCGCTACAACATCATGTCGGTGCCGACGCTCATGTTCTTCCGCCGCGGGAAGTACTGTGGCGCGAGAGCGGCCGCGTGGGTTACGACCATCTGGTAAACGTGCTGCGGGAGCTGGAAAAGCGCGAACAGGTGGATGCAATCCCGCCTAAACCTCCAGACGCCAGGCGAGCTCCTCGTGGACGTAGTCTTCGGCAGGGAGCTTACCCAGAGAACTGGCTGCGCGGAGAACCGCACGCCGGTTCTCTCTTCTTGTTTTGCGTCCCGAGGGCCGTGAACAGCGCTACGGCGCTGCGGGCCAGCAGGTGCGCTTCCGGGATACAGGCCGCGGCGGCCCGGTGCACGGCGTCGGCCGCAGGTTCGCACCATTCCGGAGCAGGGTGCGGAACGCGGGCCGCAGCCATCAGGGCCGCATACTGCCGCAGCCACCCGGCATCGGGCGCAATCCACGCCGCGAACAGCTCGGGGAACGCCCCGATGCGGCTCAACAGCGCGAAGGCGGCCTCCGCAGCGATTTCGGAATTGAGGAAGCCCGTCGCCCCAGAAGGCGAACCCCTGGCGTAAAGGCGCGCCGGATCGGCGATATGGAACGCCGCGAGCCGCAGGCAGCGGACATCCTGCCGCCAGAGGTATTTGGCGAAATCGTGGTCGGTGGTCTCGGGCGCGCGCCAGCGTACGGAGCGTCGGAAGGCTCACGCCGTAGTTCAGGCCGTAAGGCTTGCCGTAAAGACGCATCGAGTCGGCCACGGCCCCGTTGCGTTCGCGGCGGAACGCCCCGAGCAGCGCGGCCATCCGGGAGGTGAAATCCATATCCGGTGTCCGGGATTATTTGCGGCGCGGCAGGGCGACATTGACCGTGCGGCCGAACTCGAAGACCGGAAGCACGGCCCGGGCATATTCGCGGCCGCCCGAGAGGACGGTGCAGGTCGAAGGATCGGCGACGCGGCACGCCACGACCGAAGTCTCCTTCGGACCGGCTTCGAGGTCGCATTTCGTGTTGCCCGAAGGCTCGATCTGCAACAGCACGATGTCGCCCGAAAGGTCGCTGTCGGGCAGCAGTCCGGCGGCCGGACTGAAACGGCAAACGATGTATTGCTTCTTGTCCGCCTGCGGATAGACCACATAGCGGCGGGTCTCGGTCGAGACGGTGCGCTTGCCGAGGAACAGTTCCAGATAGCTCTGCTCCATGCGGTCGATCTCGGCCAGGGCGGCTTTGAGCCCTTCGCCGAAGACGTTCTCCCCGGCTTCGCCCGTGATGAGTTCGATCCGGTGGCGGCGCAGCGAGAAGATCCGGTCGGCGGCGGCGCGCGCGGCATCCTCCAGCGCAGGCGTCGTCATGTCGGTCTTGTCGGGTTGCAGACGCGCGAACTCCTCGTCGGAGGCGGTGTGCGACAGCAGGCGGGTCGAAGCCGGGCCGGAGCCGCGGCTTCGAGGCAGGTGCCGAAGTCCAACAAGGCGATCTGCGCCCCGGTGATGTTCCACGTCGTTTTGTCGGCCAGCGGAGCGCGCACCCCGAGGTATTTCTGCGCATAACGCGCATAGGGACCGCTCAACGTCACATCGTGCCCGACGGTGACATCGACGGCGAGGATCGTGCGCGGTTGGGAAACGACGACGCCCGAAGCGGTTTCATTCGCGCCCTGCAAGGCGATGTATGGGTTTTGTGCCGAAACGCCGCCCGCGAGCAGCAGGGACAATGCCAAAAGTCTGAGTTTCATAGTCCGAAAAAATTTTATTGCGGTTTGACAAATGTAACTTTTTTTCGTGAGCCGTCAAAATTTCAGGTAAAAATCGCGGGTCAGGGCACGGTATTCGGGGGTGTAGCACTCGTGTTCGCCCGTACCGACGATCAGTTCCGAGGTTTCGGGCACGGGCGCGACACCCTCCGCGCGGACGAACTCCATCAACGCCCGCTTGGCCGGACGGCGGGGCGTGGTGCGGACATCGGTGCGGCGCACGAGGGCCAGCCGTCCGGCACAGACCGCAAGGAACCGCGCGGCCTCGGCCGTGGGGAGGATCACGGCGAAGCGGCCCGCAGGAGCCAGCAGCCGGAGCACGGCATCGCGCAACTCGTCGTAAGGCAGGTGCACGGCATGGCGCACCGCCGTACGGCCTTCGTCGGGACACGTGAGCGAATCGACGAAAAAGGGCGGATTCGAGACGATCAGATCGAACGGTTCCGGCGCCGCGAACTCCTGCACGGGGCAGCGTTCGAAAGCCACCCTGCCGCCCCACGGCGAGGCGTCGGCATTCTCGCGGGCCTGAGAAACGTCGTCGATGTCTACACCCGTAACAGATGCCTCCGGGGAGCGCTGGGCCAGCATCAGGGCGATCAGCCCCGTGCCGGTGCCGATGTCGAGCATCCGCCGGTCGGAGGGCCGCACACCGGCCCAGGCCCCCAACAGAACGCCGTCGGTGCCGACCTTCATCGGACAGCGGTCCTGGCGAATCGTGGTGTTTAAACCGAAACCCGCTTAAAGCGGGATTTATAATTATTATTCATTGTTCATTCAAATAGCCGTCCATGCCGGCTCGAACAGCGGAAATCGTACCGCACGGGGTCCTCCGCATCGAACGCGCGCAAAGGCGCCGTCCAGCTCGCTCGACGGCGCGCCAGTCGTCCTGACGGCGGGTCAACAGCCCCAGCGCACGCCCTGTCTTCCCAACATGGAGATCCAGCGGCAGGTAGAGGGCCGACATCGGGATACGCCGCCACATCCCGAAATCGACGCCCCGGTCGTCGCGGCGCACCATCCACCGCAGGTACATGCAGAGGCGTTTGCAGGCCGCGCCCTTCTCGATGGACGAGAGGTGCTTCTCGCACCGCGGGGCGTGCTCCCCAGCGAAGAACTCACGCCGGAAGTCGGCCAGCACGGCGGGCATGTCATGCGTCGCCTCGTAGCGTGTCTCGAAGAAGTTCCCGATACCTCCGTGACGCTCCTCCATGCGCCGCAGGGCCAGCACGAAATCGCGCAGGTCCCGGCCATTGAACGTGCGGTGGGCATAGGAAGAGCAACGCCAGTTCGCGCTCCGAGGCGTTGCGGACGAAATCCGCCGGGGCGTCGTCCATAAAGCGCATCATGCGGTGGCCGCTGCTGACGATCGCCTTGCGGTTGCCCCAGGCGATCGTGGCGGAGAAAAAAATCCCGCGATCCGCGGTCGGCGCGGTCCTCGTGTAGCGGTGCGGAACCGAAATCGGGTCGTCGGCGATGAAATCGGGGCTGTTATATTTGTCGTGGAGCGCTTTGAAGCTCCGCGCAGGTTGTCGTCAGAGAATCGTTCCATCGGACATAGTGATCTTTGCGGTCGGCCATTGCGGCGGGTTTTCGTCGTGGGTGACGATCACGACGGTCTGGCCGAGCCGTTCGCGCAGGTCGAAGAACAGGCAGTGGATCTCGTCGCGGTGTGCGAGTCGAGGTTGCCCGAGGGTTCGTCCGCCAGCAGCACGGCGGGAGAATTGACCAGCGCACGGGCAATGGCCACGCGCTGCTGCTCGCCCGAAAGCTGTCCAGGCTTGTGGTCGCGGCGCCGCGAAGACCATCATGCCAGGCAGTTCGGCGGCACGGCGTTCGACCCCGGCGCGCGCGGACGTCGGCCGATCAGCCCGGAAGTCACCGAACGTTCTCGAAGGCCGAGCTCCATAAAAGAGTGGTGGAACTGGAAAACAGAAAGCCGATGCGCTCGTTGCGGAACTGCGACAAGGCCCGATCGCCCAGGCCCGAAGTAGACATCGCGGCGTGTCGATCCCCACGCGGCCGCAGTCGGGTCGCGCAGCTGCCGGAAGTGATCGTGCAAAAGCGTGAATTCTTCCCGGCGCCGCTGGCCCCCACGATGGGAGACCACCTCGCCCTGCGCCACGTCGAGTACGACGCGCTGTCAGCTACCTCCAGCGTGCCGAAGCTCTGGTGTATGTCGGTGGTAACCCTGATCATTCGAA
>VOFJ01001725.1_pt1 | contig 17628 bp, 20 predicted proteins | sample 5384081 | NCBI WGS metagenome assembly VOFJ01 (sample SAMN12384729, study PRJNA508395) | human gut metagenome | isolation source: healthy gut I | host: Homo sapiens
CCATTCATGAAAAACTTACAAGCAGGTTTTCGTTTATATTGCAACAAAAATAGGTATTTCTTATATATGTAACGTATTTATTGTATGAAATATTGTTATTCCTTTTATTGTGAAGTTAGGACAACCGCTCCGAAATGCTCCATTATCAGAGATCAAGTCGTCCCCGAAAGGCTCTATTTAAGTGACAATCGCCATGCTACTGTTGTCATACAGCCTGCTCATAGACCTTTTGCCTTTAGTCGAAAACCTTTTTCGCCCTTGGTCAAAAGCCCTTTCTTCGACACTGGCTGGTCAAAACCTGCGAACCTGTTTTGCACCACCTCTGTCAGGTGGCAATTTGAAATTTCGCTGTATTTATAGTATTTTCCGTCAAAGGGGTTGGTTCGGCAGTAAAATCCGTCCTTTTGAATCAGAATTTTGTAGAACAGATTATGACTCACCAACACAAAAAAAGGCTGCTACTGCCAGCACTACAGGCGGTATATAGATAATGGGTGGCAAGCCTTGAGTTCGGAGATAAATGCTCACAAACAAAACCGCCGCCAAAATACAGACAGCTGCAACGAGCCTGACACCGCCCTGTACTCTGCCGCTGATCATAAGGTCACCGTCGCTCCCTTTGCGCCTGTCCCTCGGTGTTTTCTACTTGGGCGATTAAATAGTCTACGGCATCCCAATCTAGATTTCTAAAGAAAAAAATCTCATGATTCTTCCGTCCTGCATTTCAAAGTTGCAATATTGCATTTGCTGTGCATTTGCATCGTTTCCACTGCTGACCCATATTTGGCGGATTGTGTAGTAGTGATAGTATCTTCCGTTACCTGGAGCGGTCTGATAGAAGAATCCGTCTTTATCAATCAGTACCCTGAAAAATAATGCGGTACAAGGCCAGGAAAAAGGCAAGCGATGCAAAGATCACCAATATTATGCCAATGATGATCGCCCCGTTCCGGCTGAGGCGAAACCAAAGTGCCAGACCACCAAATATGGTGAGCATAATAAAAGATATTATAACTCCGGTTATTCCGTTCGTAATTGTATATTCCCATTTTTGTTTTTTTCAATGATTCTCCTCCCAGCTGCACTCTTATTGGCCAAAATGCTCCAGATTCTCTCATAACCACATATGTTTTTGTGCTTTCTTCGCTGCAATAAGAAGTAGCACAATCGCTTTCTAGTTCTTCGGTTTCTATCAAAAAAATAGTACGAGCTTAAATCCACTTTCAAGTGAGCCTTCAATTGCGAATTTTGCATATACGCAGGGAACGATTGAGTAGGATATACTCTGTCCAGTTGTTCCAACTACAGCTAGGCACCTTCCTTCAAACCATCTTTGAGGCTTACTGTCATATATCCAAACACAAAGACATCACAGTCGAAACCTACTTTTGTGCCCTTTTGATACAGACTACCTTTAAAATCCTTGAAATGTCTCGAAAATTCTTGATTATTTTTTCCTATTAAAGAAAGTGTAGTTTTGGCTTCTATAGTACTCCTTAAATTTACCACTTTTGTGCTTCCACCAGTAATTTCTGTTGATACGCTTTCCTTAGTTACGCCAATTAGGACTTTGTATGCGTTTTTCTTGCTGATCAAACTCCACCTCCATCTTTAAATCATACACGATCCCCCCATGCTGCGATCAGAAGATGTTGATTAAAGCAGAAGCGTACTACTTTATCTGATCACATCAAACAACCATTCTCTCTTCAAAATTTTTGATTATAGTGATATCCCGCGATTCGGCTATATTTTCCATTTCTGCCAATTATTTTATACGCTATATTCTCCTTTGGCAATATCAAGTCGAAATTTTTGTTGATTTTGTGAAAACTCTTGAACTATCATTATTAAAAATGCCAAATCAATACCTCCACTCACCAACAGCTGGTGTAATGATAATGCAAAGGAAATGGCGATTATTTTTTGTACAAAATACGAGCGATTTATTTCACTTGACATAGATTGAAGCGGGCGTCTATACTCTTAACAAGAAGCTTGAACAGATGTTCTAATTTGTGGACGTTGGAATAGAAAAGGGGCGCAGGTAGATGCTCTGGCTTTCACGGAAAGACATCGAACACATTTTCCCGCAGGTTGCTTCGTGATTACCTTAAAAAAGTCCCTCAAAAGGTCGATCGCGGCCTGATCCGGCAGATTTTGCGGAGAAAAATTGTGTGGCCTGCAATTTACATTTGCAGATATCAGTGAAGCTAACATGACGCCATCGGCCTTACGGTATCGGGGGTGATCATAACGATCCCCCAAAGGGATGGCAATACTGCCTCCTCGACTATTATGAATTAGATGGAAAGACGGCCTTCATTGGATCAGAGCCTTGTGGCAGAAAAATCAAATCGGCCGTTTGAACTTTACTATGATGCACGAAGCAGCGCATCAACTGTGTTTTGATGCTGTACCCGGAAGAATATGGTGCAAACTCTCCTCGCTGCGTATTCCGCAATGGCAGATGAACATACGCAATACCCTGTTCTTAATTGGGAGGAGTGGCAGACTTCAATGTGCTGACTTCATACCTTCTTTACCAAAGGAGCTGGTGTATCGCCATATGGCGGATGTTGGCCTGAAAGATGGTGTCAGCGCAGTTGAATCGCATATACGCACGCAAAGACTATGAGCGTGCTGAGGCCGCAAAGGCTCGGTGTGTCCAAAAACAGCACTGACTATAAGATTATCCCAACTCGGTTTGGTAGGAGAAACGATTTGTATGACCCGTATGCATTGGTAGATATATTTCCGGAGAAATGAGATCGCCTGATGGCAGGGAGTAAGTATGGCAAAGATCAATGTAAGGGAACTTGATTCACAACGCTATTCCTGTATTCAGACAGAACAGCAGGAATTGAAAAAAACAGTATTCCAGCCATATTACAATGGGCGAATGTGCCCGTATTGCCAGAACAAGCGAGATCCTGTGTAAAAGGAAATCACGGCGTAGTTTATGTGAAATGCCCCTCATTGCGGAGAACAGGTGTTTTTCCCCACCGGTGGCATTCGACTCAACCGGATTCTAAGCTGTAACGGCGTGTGGGAAGCGCCTTGCCTGCGCACATTCAAAAATTGAATATCCAAGTTTGTACCCCGGAGCCTGCCGGATGCGTGACCTTCCCATGTGTCGCTTGATTTTGCAGTCCTTGCTCTCAAAGAGAGTGAGACGGATCAATGCGGGCCATGGTGGTGAAGGCAGATCACGGCTTTTTTTCGCTCATTTGGTTCCAGAAAGGAACTGAATGAGCGTTTTGTTTTGCCGGTCTTCTGCCTGCGAGCGCTGAGGCCCCCTCCCATCGTTTTTGAAATTTTTAAAATGATGAAACGGAGGACAGAAAATGTCGTATCACAATGACCCCTATCGGGTCGATTATTTGAAGATATATCCCTGCTTAAAAGAACGACCGGATGTGGTGGAAGTCTTAAAGAAAAGCGACCGCAAGATGAAATACATGGAGGTGGATCTGTAAAAGCGAACAGCGCAGGAAAAAATGCCGAGAATGGTGCGGAGAGTTATGTTCCCAGTAAAGAGGATTCGCTGGAGCGACTCGTATATTCTGCGAAGTGCCAGTTTGCGAACGATGCCGAGGGCGTCGAGGAGGCAGTGATCAGGAAAGATGATTTATGCCGTTTACGGGCCGCACTGGATCAGTTGAGCGAAGAAGAAAGAGTTCTGATCCATGCGCTGTTTTTTCGACGAGCGCCCGAGCGTGAGCTGGAAGAAATGATGGGTGTCCATCGAATGACGCTCCACAATCGCAAGATCCGTATCTTGCAGAAATTGAAAAAGATGCTGAGATGATAAAAAAGTTTGGTGCAAATGGTGTTTTCAGCGGCTAATAGAGTGAGAGGGCTTTGAACCTCACTCCGCTGCTGATAAATCAGCGGCTTTGTTCCTTGAAAAACACCGCCCAGGCGGTCATATCCGGTGACTGGAATACCTTTGCTGACGGCGTGAGCGTCAGACCGGGTGCGCGAGGACCACCTGTGCGGAGATTCTCCGCATATTAGGACGGCCAAATGGAAGGTGCAGAGCGATACCCACCCAGGTCAAATGCAGCTTTGGCAGGCTGCTTCGCCATGACCCCGTCAGCTTACAATGATACTCCTGTACGCAGCTCCGAGAGAACCTCGGAGGGGTGAAACTCCCGTGACGCGCGCCAGCGCGGTTCCAGCCGCCGCCCTTGCCTGGGGAAGTAGTGTCGAATACAGGCAAACAAAACCGTAAAAAGTTCTGGCCGCTCCGGTGATCGGGAGCATTTGCTTTCGTTGCCGGAGCGGCCTCTTCTGCTTTGCGGCAGAAGTATGGGAACTGTCTATCATTTCCGCCATTCCATTTTTCTTCTCTCTTTAATCCAACCTGAACGGCCTGCATTTTCCTTTCCCCGGACGGTTCCCATATTTGTGCCGCAGAAGGTCAAAATTCAGAAAAGAGGAGAACAATTATGGACCAGAACATCAATTTCTATGGGATCGTGATACTGCTCAGGAAACTCCGGGAATGCGGCATTTTCACCGAAAAAAGAACTGAGAAAAATGGTTGCGGCACGGATCGCCGCGGACAGCGGCGCTGACAGTCATGTTTTTTCTCTGATTTTCTTCATCTTTCAGTAGCTATTTCGGACGCTGTTGTGGTAGTGTTTGTGTTGCAAAACAGGAGGTGAGCAGACATGGTGGAAAAGCGGCTGACAGACGGCACAACGGCGCTGGCAGAGCAGTCCCGCGTTCATAAAGATCGAGGCAGCGGAGCGGCCTCAAAATGTACGGCTGCGGGTCGCCGCCTATACTCGTGTCAGCTCGGACTCCGAGGATCAGCTCAACTCCTTTGCAGCCCAAAACCGCTACTACACGGAACTAATCTCCGGCAAGGCTGAATGGCGCATGGTGGATATCTACGCCGACGAGGGCATCACCGGCACCTCCGCCGCAAAGCGGGAGGATTTCCAGCGCATGATGGCGGACTGCCGCAGAGGACTCATCGACCAGATCCTCGTCAAATCCATCTCCCGTTTCGCCCGGAACACAAAGGACTGTCTGGAGGCAGTGCGGGAGCTGAAGGAGCTGGGCGTCAATGTCCGCTTTGAGCGCGAGGGCATCGACATCGCCAATGTGAGCAGCGAGCTCATCACCGCCATCTATGCTGCCTTCGCCCAAAAGGAGAGCGAATCCATCTCCGGCAATATGCGCTGGAGCTGTCAGCGCAGGATGGAAAGCGGAACGTTTCTTCCACCCCTCCTCCACACCTTATGGCTATAGAATCATAAACAAAAAATCGAAATCGATCCTGAACGGGCCGTGATTATCTGCAAAATATTCCAGTGGTATCTTAACGGAGTAAAGAGCATATCGCCACAAGTTAAATGAAGCTGGTGTACTTAGTAATCAGAATAAATGGCGAGCTGGTGGAATCCACTATATCCTCACAAACGAACGGTATATTGGTGATTCTTTATGGCAGAAAACCTATACAACTGAAGCAATTCCTACGGTTCCGGCACAAAAATACAGGGGGAGTGTGAGCAGTACTATGTAGAAGGGACTCATCCTCCTATTATTTCGAAAGAAGTCTTCGACAAAAGTTCAAATACTTATCCAAATGCGAAAGGAAAACTATGGGGAAGTCTCCATCGGAACGATTCATCCTCTCCAAGAAAGGCTATCTGTGGGTGCTGTGGGACAGTATGCGAAGGAAACCGCAAAATGGCAGATGGTATTGGTGCTGCATGAGACACGATACGAATCGTGAAGAGTGCCCGTTAATGCCATTTCCGAAACAAGCCTATGTGAATCCTTCCGCCGCCTCTACTATAAGCTCAAGCATCAGAGCCTCCCCATTCTGGAGCAGATGCTCGAAACCCTCCAGACGATCCGTGATCGCAGACTGCTCTGGAGTCCTGACATCGTTGCCCTGAATAAAAAGAATATCAGATCTATCCAGTCAGAATCAAACGCTGGCCTTCCTCAAGCAACACGGCCTCGTTGATCCTGACATTTTTATATCCAAAAGCAACGAGCTGACCCGCCAGCTCCGGCAGGCCAAGCTGGACAAAGAGAAGCTTATGGATGCCGAGAGCGACATGACCGCCCTGCAAACACGAGACTTGATAGACCTCCTGGATGGTGGGCCGGAATTCCTCGACAGCTTTGACGCAGAACTGTTTGGTGAACTCGTTGAGAAAATTATCATAGAGAGCAACGACTCCGTCCGCTTCCGCCTGAAAAATGGGCTGGAGCTGCGGGAGTCTATAGAGAGGACGGTGCGGTGATGGGAAACCGGAAGCAGCCCTTTGGCTACAAGATGGCTCTGGGTGAGATCGTCATACAGGAAGCAGAGGCGAAACTTGTACAGGAGATCTTCCACCGATATATTGCAGGAGAATCCTTGAATGAGTTGACCGAGGCACTTCGCCAGCAAGATATTCCATATGACGAGGGACGGCTCTGGAATAAAAATATGGTCGCCCGTATTCTGGCGGACACGCGCTATACCGGGGAGAAAAAAGGATATCCCAAGCTCATAGATGAGGATCAACTCATCGCAGCAAACGAAAAAACGCTCAAACAAGCCACAGCTTCCGAAAAGACGGAAGCCCAAAAGGTGCTGCGCAGGCTCTGCGGTACACCGCCATCTGAGCGGGTAGAACAAAGTGTCACCGGCCTGCTCAACGGTCTCGCAAATTACCCGGAACGCATACAGCATCAGCGCAGTCCTACGCCAGCCACACATTCTAAGACACAGGAGACGCTGGATAATGCTCTGGAGCAGCAGCCAATCGACGAGGACAACGCCAAGAGCGCTGATCCTCCGGCTTGCGTCAGAACAATATGCCGCTCTGGGAAATGAAGAATATGAAACGAATCGTCTTCGGCGTCTCTTCTCCGCCTTCGAATGTGTGGCGGAACTGAACGCTGATCTTCTGAAAAACGCCGTATCCGAGGTGCTGGTGACCCATCAAAATGTCAAACTGCGATTAAAAAATGGTCAAGTCATAGAAAGGAGTGACCTGCAATGAAAGATGATGCCCCGAGAGTAATCAAAATCCCTGCCAAGCCGGAGGCCACCCGCCAGGCAGAAACCCGCAGACAGCTCCGGGTCGCCGCCTACTGCCGGGTCTCCACCAAGGAGGAGGATCAGGCAAACAGCTACGAGGTGCAAAAGGAATACTACACCGACAAGATCATGTCTAATTCCGCGTGGACCATGGCGGGCATCTTCGCCGACAAGGGCATCACCGGCACCTCGGTGAAAAAGCGCGAGGACTTCATGCGCATGATCCGCCACTGCCGCCAGAAGAAGATCGATGTCATCCTGACCAAGTCGGTCTCCCGCTTCGCCCGTAACACGGTGGACTGTCTCTACTACATCCGGGCACTGAAGGAGCTCGGCATCGCCGTCATCTTTGAAAAGGAGAACATCAATTCGCTGGAGGAGGACAGCGAGCTGCGCATCACGCTCTCCGGCGCCTTCGCACAGTCTGAGAGCGAATCCATCTCCGCCAATGTCACATGGGGCAAACGCCGCGCCATGGAAGCTGGAAAGGTCAGCATCCAATATAAAAAGCTGTACGGATACCGCAAAGGGTGAGGATGGTCAGCCGGAGATCATTCCGGAACAGGCGGAAATCGTCCGATGGCTCTATGAGCGCTATCTCACTGGAGCCAGCCTGCGGATGATCAAAGATGAACTGGAACAGCAAGGCGTTAAGTGCTTCGAGGATTCCCCGGAGTGGACCATCTCCCGCATCCGCAGCATCCTGCAGAATGAAAAATACTGCGGCGATGTGCTGATGCAGAAGACCTTCCGGCAGGACTTTATCAACCGCAAGGCCATCAAGAACACGGGGCAGCTTCCCATGTACCTCATTGAAAATCACCACGAGGGCATTGTCAGCCGTGAAAAGTATGATGCCGTACAGGCTGAGATGGCACGGCGGAATGCGGCAAAGAGTCCCTCCAAAAACGCAGTCACAGGGATGGCCTCCTACGCCAGCATAAGTATGCGCTCTCGGAGCGGTTAGTCTGCGGTGAGTGCGGTACCCTGTATCGTCGCTGCACATGGACACGAAACGGCGAAAAGCGAATCGTGTGGCGCTGTGTGAGTCGATTGGATTACGGCAAGAAATACTGCCATAACTCACCCACACTGGACGAAGCACCACTCCAGCAACCGATCCTCGCAGTCCTGAACACAGCTATGGCCGACAAGAATAGCCTGATTCGGCAGATCACGGATGCCATGGAAACGGAGATCATCCCATTCCCAGGTGGCACAATGAGCCTCGGAGATATTGAACGCAGGCTGAGAGAGCTGGAGCAGCAGTTCCAAACACTGCTGGAAAAGGCGGCGGATGATCCCATCGCCTATGGGGATCAGTTCAAGGAGATACTGGACGAGCAAACTTCCTGAAAGAAAAGGCGTTCCGGGATTCTCGCAGATAACAACGAGCAGGCAAAAGCCAACCAGCGCATCAAGGATGCCGCACAGACCTTGGAAAACGCATCGCCCCACATCGCGGAATGGGACGAGAGTGCCGTCCGGCAGCTGGTGGAGATAGTAAAAAGTTCTCTCCAAGGACGAGATCGCAATCACCCTGAAGGGCGGCATTGAGATTTGCCAGAAAATTATGTACTGAAAGAAGGTGGACAGATGATTTTTGTGACCGGTGACTGCCACGGAAATTTTGAACGCTTCAAGCCGAAATACTTCCCGGAGCAGGCACAAATGACAAAGCGGGACATTGTGATCTGTGCCGGAGACTTTGGTGGTGAGTGGTTTGGAGACGGCCGTGACGAGGCTGCATTGGACTGGCTGGAAAGTCTTCCGTTCACGCTGGCCTTCGTCTGCGGAAATCATGAAAACTACGACGCGCTGGAACGATATCCGGTGGAGGACTGGCACGGCGGCAAGGTACACCGCATTCGCTCTCATGTGCTGCACCTGATGCGCGGTCAGATCTTCGAGCTGGAAGGCTATCACTTCTTCACCATGGGCGGAGCAAAAAGCCATGATACGGAGGACGGCATTTTGGAACCGGGTGCTCCGGATTTTGAGCGAAAGCTCCTGATACTGCAGAGAAAGCCCCGAGCGAGGTACCGCATCAACCACATTTCTTGGTGGGCGCAGGAGATGCCTTCTGAGGCGGAGTACGCTGAAGCACGGAGAAATCTGACCAAGGTCGATTGGGCGGTGGACTATGTCATCACCCACTGCGCCCCCACCAGCATCGCTCTCATGAAGCCGCCACAACGAGGCGGACCGACTCACGGACTTCCTGCAAGAGGTACAGGAAAGAGCACATTACCACTACTGGCTGTTCGGCCATTATCACGATAACCGAGCCATTGACGAAAAGCACATCCTTCTGTGGGAGCAGATCGTGCGGGTCATCTAAAACAGGTCAAAGCAGAGAAAACCACGGTGATGTCACCGTGCTTTTCTCTGCTTTGAGCGTTGATCAGGCGCTTGCGCCGGAAAGGAGAAAGCCCATGAATATCCGCAAGCCAACAGATTACACCACCATGTTTGCCGCGCTGGACGCGCTGTGGCGGCGCAGCTCCCGCAGACGGAATTGTACTGTGAGATCGGCCGGCTGGTCAGCGGCAGAGCGAAAAAGGCGCGGCTGTCGCGGCGTCGGAATACCTGCAAGCGGCCTATCCCACAGCCGAGGGCTTTTCTCCCCGCAATGTGCGCCGTATGCGCGCGTTTTACGCAGCCTACGAGGAATCCCCTGAAATCATGCGGCTGGCGATGAGCCTCGGCTGGACGCGGAATGTGGCGATTTTAGAGGGATGCGGCAGTAACGAGGAACGGGCGTGGTACATTCGAGCTGCGCTATGTCTCGGCTGGAAAAAAGCGAAATTATTGGAATCGATCAAAACGCAGGCATGGCGAAATTCTTCTCTCGACGAGCAGGCGTTTCCTGCTATACTGAGGAAAAAGAAATATCTCAGGAGAGCGAGTGCGATGACGAAAATTCTTTTTGTGTGCCTGGGCAATATCTGCCGCAGCCCCATGGCCGAGTTTGTGATGAAGGACTTGGTGAAGAAGGCGGGGCTGGCGTCACAATTCCATATCGAATCGGCGGCTACCAGCCGGGAAGAGATCGGCAACCCGGTCTATCCTCCGGCGCGGCGCAAGCTGGCCGAGCATGGGATCTCCTGCGAAGGCCACGCCGCGCGGCAGCTCACCAATCAGGACTACGACGCATACGACCTCCTGATTGGCATGGACCAGGCCAACCTCCAGGATATGTACCGTATCTGCGGCGGCGATTATGCAGGCAAGATGTCCCTCCTGATGGACCATACCGACCGTCCCCGCAATGTAGCAGACCCGTGGTACACCGACGACTTCGAGGCAACCTGGCAGGATGTGCTGGAGGGGTGTCAAGGACTTTTAAAAGAGTTAACTGCTGGGAGGTGCGGTGAAGATGGATAAGCTAATTGTTCGCGGAACAGAGATCAATGTGCAGTGGGATCTCAAGCGGGATGACTTTCTCAGCTTGACAGACATTGCAAAAATCAAGGATAGTGACAATCCACGGTACATCATTCAAAACTGGCTTCGCAATAGAAACACCATCGAGTTCCTCGGCGTGTGGGAAACACTCTACAATCCAAATTTTAACCGTGTCGAATTCGATGCGTTTAGAAGTCAGGCAGGGTTGAACAGCTTTGTGATGACGCCACAGAAGTGGGTAGATGCGACTGGTGCCATCGGCATTGTTTCCAAGGCTGGCCGCTATGGCGGGACCTACGCACATAAGGAAATTGCGTTTGAGTTTGCCTCATGGATCTCTGTGGAGTTTAAGCTCTACCTAGTCAAAGAGTTTGAACGGCTCAAGACCGAGGAGATGAAACAGCTTGGCTGGGACATCAAGCGCAACCTTGCCAAGATCAATTATCGGATTCATACCGATGCTATCAAAGAAAATCTGATCCCGCCTGAACTGTCTGCCCGTCAGATTTCCTGGTCTATGCCAACGAGGCTGATGTTCTGAACATGGCTCTGTTCGGCATGACGGCCAAGCAGTGGCGGGATTCCCATCCGGATCTCAAGGGGAACATCCGGGACTATGCGAATGTATCGCAGCTCGTGTGCCTGTCAAACTTGGAAAACTTGAATGCCGTGTTCATCAATGAAGGAATATCGCAGTCGGAACGGCTGGCGAAACTCAACGCCATTGCTATTAGTCAGATGAAGGTGCTGACGGAGGACCACAGATTGCTGCAGCTTGAATCGGCTGATGATACAGAGAAACCGCAATAAAGATTGAAGAGTCGTTTCGCACATCGTGATTTTCAGGTCGGGGTTCGAAAATCTATCCGTTATGAGATGTGATATAATAAAAAGCGGGCCATTGAGGTGAGAACATGAATAGCTTGCAACCTCCTTTTTCTGATATCGTCGGAGAAAGCAGTCCTGTCCAAAAAGCAATTAAATTGATATGGGAAATCTTTGCGAATCATCCATTACCCAATAATAAATCGATTGCATCGCAGTCAGCCGCTGAACAAATAGTATTACATCTGCTTGGAACCATGAATAGTATTGGAATGATCAATGCTGCTGGTTACCACTCTGCTGCTGTAACTCTCATGAGATCAATAGAAGACGCCTTAGACTGCTTGTTCGCAGTAGTTCAAAGTGACGTAAATGCAAACAAATGGCTTAATGACGAACTCAAGGCAAGCCAAGCAGCAAGAACGTGGACAGCAGATAAGGTGGTTGATCAATCCATTCCGCTTGGAGACTACAGAAAAAATATCAGACATGGACTAAACAAGTATAGCCACTGTTCTCCGAATCAGACAAGCTGGAATATTTATCGAAAAAGTGACGAGAAGGGCATGTGTAGACTTGAGCTTAATTATCAGCATGCAGTAATAAGTAAAAATGGATACTATGTTGATAGGTACCTTTGCATTCATTTATATGAGCTTATGGATAGTTTACCTCTTTACTATAGCGAGTATTTTGCAGATAAGGAGGAGCGAAGAAAACTCTTTGAAAAGCTAAAATATGATATTGAAACAATCATTAAAGACTTTTTGAATAGCATTGGGAGCGATAAGTTATACATGGATACTCCTCCTGAGCTTGAAGGGCTTAGCAACAGGAAATAACCCATAGAAATAAAAAAATCTATAGTGTTGAGTTATGACAAAAACGCGCTTACGTTCGTAAGCGCGTTTTTTTTCACCTGTCATCGCTCCCCCAGCTTCCTTCTCTGTGTCCCTGCGGACTTCCGCCCGCAGGTCCCTGAGATATTCGGAGAAGGCCACCTTTGTCGTCGCCGTAGGTCTTATTCAGCTCGTACTCCTTGGGGATCCATGTAGCCAAGTCCGAGATGTTGTGCTGGATCACTGCCTCCAGGTTATCTATGGCCTTGTAGATTTTAGCCTCCAGGGTCTCCCGCTTTTCCATCTCGTCGCCATACAGAGCCGTCATTTCCTCCCGGTAGAATTCCGGCAGCGTGTCCACCCAATCCTGCAGGAGTCTCTCCTCAGTTTCTCGTTCTCCGCCGTCTTGTCAAAGGATGGGATATCCCCGGTGAATGCCTCTCCAGGTCATTGTATCAGGCACATCCGGATCACCCTGTCCATGTCCGCCTCCGGAAACTCATCCCGCACGAAGTAGGCCATCAGCGTCATCATCCAGCAGTGCTCTGCCACGCTCGTGCCGGCCCTTCCGGGTGTAGCAATTGCCGGGTGGTGTCCTTCAGCCGGTCCGCCACCGCCAGCGTCTCCAATAGTATTCTTGGCTCCATATCTGTCCCTCCCACACTTTTTTCTCGATTTTACCACAGATCTTCTTCTTCCTCTCTCAACCCCAGGTTACCTGGCAGCGCACCGCCAAAAAGCTTCTTTTGGGGTAGACGGATCCGACATTCAGCGTTAAAAGGAGGCAGCTTCCGCACTGTTCGCCGGGCTGACGGCGATCCCTTGTCAAAGTGCGGCATCCGGGGAAAACGGATTCAGACGCAGCCACAGCCATCCGCACCGGGTGGTGCTGGTTATGGCGTGGCTGATTGTATTCATCAAGGGAAGCAGCACACCCTGCGCTCCGTTCCCAAAAAGGAGTTGGTCTTCCTTATTCTCTCGGCCTGGCCACCGGCGGCTCCCTGGCCGTGCTGCTATAAGGCCCTGCAGGATGGGCTCGCCAGCGTGGTGGTGCCCATTGACAAGTGTTGAGGCTTCTGGTGTCCATCTTTTCGGCCCTGGTGTTCAAAGGAGCGCCTGTCCAAAAGGCAGCTCTGGGCCTTGGGCTGATTGTCGCCGGAACGCTGCTGATGCTGGTCAAGCTCCCTGCCTGATCGCAAAACTTATCCCCCGGATACAAAGCCGCAGCGGGCCATAAATGGTCCGCTGCGGCTTTATTATGAACGTTCCTGCCTTATATAGGCATATTCTTCATTTTCCGGTTTTCTCCGGCCACTGGGCTCACTCGTCCTTGCAGCCTCCATGCGCCGCAGAGCCTCCAGGGTGTACACCAGCGCCCGCACAAGATGAAATGCGCATTTCCACTCTGTCCCCTTGGCGTCCACCTTGACCGATCCGTCTGCGTTCAGCCGCTCGAAACCACTCGCCATATTCCGGGTCAAAAAAAGAAATTGCTGCGGCAATACTGATGTTTTTTTTGAGAATCGCCCCCAATACAGCTCGTTTTTCCCCGCCTCATAGGTCATAGCCAGGCGCACAGCTGCTCCACCGCATTTGCCCACCCACCTTGTCATCCCAGAGGGAGTTGTGGCCAAAACCAATCCACGGCCACAGGCTCCGTTCCGTTCACATCCAGGTAAGGAATTCAGGCCGCCGTACACCTTGTCATACCCTCGTTCATACACCCAATCCTCAAATTCCACCTGCGCGATGCAGCAGGTTCTCCCGGCCGCTGCTGCGCATACTCCAGAATGAACCATACCGCCTCAGAGGAATGGCCGGGGTTTGTGAATCGGTCCGCCGGCTCTCCAGGAAGAGCTTGTTATCCCACGACACGGTCTCAAATATGGCCCGGTAGTCGTCCCTTGCAAACCAGTTCATATCTTATCCAGGCACTCGTCAATAAAGGTGCCGCGTATACTCCCTTCCCCCAGCACCGGATGCATGTCATGATCGCGCTCAGCGCCGTCATGTGCCATATCGTGCCAGATGGTTTTCCTGCCAGGCGTTCTCCGCCAGGATATCCCTTGAAATATCTGTCGGCTAAAAATTCCGCCCAGGGTATCATATGGGCACGCACTAATCGCCATTGCCTCGGCGTCCTGTCGCCCAGGGCCGTGTTGTATTCCCCGGGCCTGCAGCACATGCATATCCGCAAACACGGACGTCGTCCCCACCAGCACATGGCCTTGCCGATCCAGCTTGTAATTCCAGCGTCCACCGCCTGCGTAGGCCTTGTCTGCCAGGAAGCGGAAGCCGTGGCGCGCCTTGTCGAGCCAATCCCGTCGTTTCTCAATATGGTTGTACAGCAGCGCATATGTATAGGTCTGCCGCCCCTGGAACCAGATATACTTGTTCGTCATCCGTCAGCTTGCCCTGCCGGTCAAAGCAGGTAAAAAAGCCGCCGCACTCCTCTCGTCCACACAGCGCGCATCCCAAAACGGCATGACATCGTCAGTATATGGCGGGAGGTATTCCGAAAGCTGCTTCAATTCTTCTTTGTGCATGATAACTCCTCTCCCGGCATATGTCTCCCCCGCCGGTCACTCCTTGACGGCGCCGGACATGAGTCCCTGCACCAGCTTCTTCTGCCCGAAAATATATAATACGATACAGTGTCAGTTCTCCTGCAGCACGACCTCAACGCTGATGCCGTCCGTCATTGCTGTACTCTTAAAATATTTCTTCCATAAAAAATTGCTTGTAGCCTTATCTCCTGCTCACCCCAATACCATACGGTGAGCTTTGTGCTGCCGTCATTATCAATGTGAGCCGCCTGCGTTCTTGCCGCAGCCAACGAGTCCGAATACCATGACCAGTGACAACACAAGTGCCAGCATTTTTTTCATTGGTTTATCCTCTCTTTATCATTTTTTTGTATCGCAAGGCGGACTTTGCCCGCTGTGCCATGTTTCTCCTCAAATCGCTCCACGACTCCGGAGCGTTGGCTGGCCGTCCACACCTCCCAGCCTGCCTACCTGCGCTGCAGAACGTCGCGATCTCCCTGCCCGCTGTATGCCCAGGTCATTGAGATATCCAAACAGGAAGCCCGCGTCAAACGTGTCTCCTGCGCCGACGGTATCGGTGACCGGACCTTTTCCGCCTGCCAGTGGTATCGCTTGCCATCGGCGGCGGCGACAGCACCTCTGCCGCCGCATTTCATAACACATACAGGCACGATCCCGGAGGCCCCTCCAGCGCTGTCATGGTCCGACTCATGCATAATGCTGCATAGCCTGTTTCATTGGGAAGAAGATGTCCACCACTTGGAAGGATATCCATCAGCTCCGAATGTCCCATCGCTCCTCCGGATCGGTAGTTCGTGTCCAGGCTCACCGTTCCCCCGATGCCTTGACGGCGGAGATCACGCTGCGCCAAAGCCGGGCCACATCTTTTTAGAATGTAGAAGCTGGCAATATGCAGGTGCTGCCCAGCTCGCAGCACCGGCGATCCTCCGCCGCAATAGGAATCTATACAGCCCGGAAGCGTAAGGATCGCGGTCCGAGCCTGCAGTGCGCCACGCTCATGGCCGTATAGCTGTCCGCGAATCTAAAGATGCTCCGTTATAACGCCGGATTCTCTGTATTTTCCAGCAGCATGCGGCCCGATCACATCATCGGCAAGGGTCCCCACCACGGCGGTCTTTAGTCCCAGCTTTGCCGCCACAAAATGCCGCACGAGGCCGCCCATGGTGAGATAGTAGCGGCTGCCAGCTTTTCCTTTTGCCCGAATTCAGGCATAATGTCATCGCCGAAAAGGAAAGCAGATCCGCAGCAGACATCGAGATGGTGACAATGTCGTTTGTTTTTCATAGTGAAAGCTTTCTTTCCGGCATGAGCATGCAGCAGTGTTTCATCGGTAGGACCGCAGAACGTACTTAATATTTTCCTTCACAATAGCCTCTGCGGCAGTATCAGTGTCCCGGCAATGATAGCCTCGCCTGGCGCGGCGAAACTGTGCCAAAAAGGCCGGTGGGACACGGTGCGGCGTTGAAATTTCTGAAAAGGCGCCGGGTGGCATCCTGCACCTCGGGGTCGTCGAGATAATGGCCTTGGGAAGGTCGGAAAGGCTGTACTTGCGCATCAGGGGCAGCAACTCTGTACGGCTTCCGTGGTAGTTGATCCAGTTCCCGGATTCTGGCACATGACGCGATCTAAAAACAGCTGAAAAATCGAGTATCCTCTGCCGGTGCGCAGGGATTCATTTCTGCGGCTCGATCCGTTCCAGGGCAAAAGTGCCTCCCCGAACGCATAGGTCAGCGCGGGCCCGACCTTCAGGATCGCAATGCCATCCTCCCATTTCGCAGAGCCCGGGCGGATTGGTAATCGGTGGAATGTCCCTCCAGCACGATCCCATCCAGTGTCCGCGCAGGCGGCGATCAATTCAGCCGCATTGTTTGCTGTATAGAAACACCTGGTCGTCGCCGCAATTCCACCCCTTGCCAAAACGCACCATAACAGCAATAACGCGCGTCCACGCATCATCCAGCTCCTGGGCGGAGAAAGTTTCTTTTGAACAGTTCATGCTCATTCCGTAGATCTCACGCTGCGCGTGACGGAGATGCCCTCCTCCGCTTCCGTTGCGCCGCCTGGAATGCACCTCACTGCCCACCACATACAGGGGGCAGCTCTCGCCCGGGTTGCAGCGCCTCCGCCGCCCGGCACACAGGTGCGGCACGCCGGGCAACAAACGCTATGGGGTCCAGGGGCGCCTGGGGTCATCGCTTCCCCAGGCGCATTTTGCATCTATATGGATCTGGGACCTCGAGCGCATAGGCAAGAACCAGCGCCTGCCTTTTCCATGGCGGCTGCCTCTCTTTCCTCCCCAGCACTCCACACCAGCCCAGGTGGTCACCGCCGAAGATCAGCCGTTCCTCATCCAATCCCGTGTGCGGGATGCGATTTTTCTGCAGAAGCTCACAAAATCAACCGGTGTCATTCCGGTGAAGCCGCCAAACTGGTTGACCTGGTTTTGCCGTTGCCTCGATCAGACACCCCGCCCGAGGCGAGAGTCTCCTCCATGGCCGCTTCGATCACATACTCGTTTGCACTGCATACAGAGCATATACCCGCCGGCCGGCCGGCCTTGGAGGCCGTCACCAGCTCCTTGAGAATCGCATTACCCGACATAGTCTTCCTCTCCGTCTCTAAATGTACGAACATTATATCATTATGATGATGGCGTGTCAATATAGGGGGAAACGGAAGATTCCACAAAATGATTTGTTGCTTTTTATTCAACTTGACAAGTTTTTCCTCATGTTATACAATTCGCCTTGGATAATGCGGCACAATGGTGTAAAATAACTTAGAACTATGCGGTTTAATGAATAAACCGTTGTTTTTCGGAGGTTTGCTATGCTGAATGACAACCTACCCATCGCCCTGTATCAGCAGCTGGTGCGGGAGTTTAATATGAAGATCAGAACAATGCTTGGCCGGTGGCTGCCCGGTGGGT
>VOFJ01002055.1_pt1 | contig 17605 bp, 30 predicted proteins | sample 5384081 | NCBI WGS metagenome assembly VOFJ01 (sample SAMN12384729, study PRJNA508395) | human gut metagenome | isolation source: healthy gut I | host: Homo sapiens
GGCTTCTCGACCTGGTTGGATGGAGATCCAGCTGACTTTGCTGTCCTCTTTTGAGGCGACGACGTTCCAAAGGTAATCCCGTGGATTTCCGCTCTGAACGTTTGCGACCTGCGAGGTCCCAGGATCCGAAACGCTCCCGTGTGCCAGCACCGCGCCCTGTCTGTGGGAGAAACCGATCTGGCCGCCTGCTTCCCTGCCCTGGCCGCCCAGTGGGACCAGGAACGCAACGGCGACCTCACCCCCCAAGACGTCTTCCCAGGGACCCAGCGGAAGGTCTGGTGGCGGTGTGCGCGGGGGCATGTGTGGCAGGCCGGGTGTCCTCCCGGGCCCAGAATGGGGCGGGCTGCCCGGTGTGCACCGGGAGGCAGATCCTGCCCGGGGAAAAACGATTTGGCCACCCTCTTTCCCGCGGTGGCCCAGGCGTGGCACCCGGACCGGAACGGCAGCCTGACGCCGGCGCGGATCTCCCCACAGCAACCGGAAGGTCTGGTGGCAGTGTCCCCCGGGGACACTCGTATCGAGGCGGTGGTGTCTGCCCGGACGGCCAGCGGCAGCGGCTGCCCCTACTGCACTGGGCGGCGGGTGCTGGCGGGGTTCAACGACCTGGCCACCTTGGAACCCGCCCTGGCCCAGGAGTGGCACCCCCACCCTGAACCAGGGGCTGACCCGGACCAGGTGACCTCCGGCAGCCACAAGCGGGTCTGGTGGCAGTGCCCCAGGGCATGTGTGGAAGGCTGTGGTGTACAGCCGGGCCCGGGGGAAGCGCTGCGGCTGCCCCGTGTGCGCCGGCAAGGTCAGCGGAAAGAACCTGGCCCGGTACCACGACCCACCCCGGGACAACCCATCCAAGAGCGCCCTGAGATGATCGGGAAAAAAGAAAAGGAGGAAAGAACATGAAACTACGAAGACGCATCGGCAGCGCATTTCTCGCCCTTGTTATGGTAATCTCATTGATACCAACTGTGGCGGTGTCGGCGTTGGCGGCGGATCAAACTGGAACTGAAAATTATGTGACTGTAAATTATGACACTGGTGAACTTGAAAGAACCATCACAGTTCACGTATATGATGAGAACGGTAACTTAGTTGATACGGTTTCGATTACCGACGCCAAGGTAGCCGCCCATACAATTACGATAAATCTGACAGATCAATATAAGTCACAATATGATATAGAAGATGTCTCCCATTCTAGTGGTGATGGAACGTTCACAAGTAAAACGGTGAATAGAGACTGTGTAGTTTCTACACCACCGGTGCAGATGGCAGTAATATGGTTGTTGCTGTTCAGCTTTGCCCGGAATTTGAGCCCCAAATGTCCCCGAGGAAATTACAAGAGTTGACTATAGCAGAACATACCGCATTTATGATGACCAGGTTCTCAAAATGCTCGCTTCTAAAGGGGTTGATGTAACAAAGGATACCAAAATCACTAATGTCCAACCCGTTTGGGTTCAGTCTTTTGGTACAGAGTCCAACAAAGCATTCACCCCCGTGAATCGTGAGACCGACTATTGGGACAACACTGTTACCTCTGATAGTGCAGATGTTAACGAAGTGCAACCCAACAACATTCGGAAGTTGGTTATAACTTACCAAAATGGCGAAAGTAGCGCTCAACAAGTTGAAATTTACTCTGGTGACTTGCGCTATTTAATCGGCGAGGAAGCAAGTTCTCAATATTATAAAATTGAGCTTGATGATGACAGTTTTCACATTGTCTATTTCTACAATGAGAAAGACGGTGCCAGCAGCAACAATTACACACTCTATGATGTGAAATTTGTTGACCATGGCAACTCCCTTTGGCGACAACATGCCCAACGACCCCACTTATAACGAAGTTACAACAAGATATGAGTTCGTTGCCTGGACGGAAACCTATGATGGCGGAAGACCCTTCCTGTCCACTACCGTCGTGAATGAGGACACCGTGGTTTTATGCACAGAAGGCGTTGAGCACAATTACAAGTGCTTCCCCGTGGATTCATGTCATGAATAACGATAACCTTCTGAAAGAGCGCATTGCGGAGTTGTATGGCGTTGCTGTCGACGACATTGGCTGGGATGAACTCCGAATTGCCGTTTACGGCGAAACCGATGATATTCATACCAATCCCGAATATGGTAATCAGGGCGGTCTCCACAACAAGTGGGATGACAAGTATGAACATTTTAATATTCTAAACTACTCTTCTGGCGCAGAAGGTACTGATTGGGAAAATGATCCGATCCACGCCAATGACATCACCAAGATTGGTGTCTATGTAGTCAAGACTGACGGAACGCGCTGGCAGGGCCCAAGTTCATTGAAAAAGGGCTTTATGATGGTGAGTTTGCTGTCTCTACGGGCAAAGGCGGAAGCGATGCACTGATCGAGCTCTACATCAATTCCGATGAGTATCCCGACGATCCCAACGAACCCGACCCCGGACCCACCGAGCCCGACCTCAGCGTCACCAAAGACGTTGTGATTCCCGGTGGCGAAGGAACCGCCTCCGTAGGCGATACGCTGGAGTACACCATCACCGTTACCAACTCTGGCGATGGTGTCGCTCAGAACGTGAAGGTTTGGGACTCCATGTGGGGACATGAGGGTGATGCCGTTAATGCCAACTCCGCCATCGATGATGCTTCTGTGGCAGATGGCTTCTGCATCATCAATAGCATCTCGGCTAGCGATAGTGTTTCCATTACTTACACCTACACTGTGCCGGCAGAGAAGGCCGGTACGACGCTGGCCAACAACGTCTGGATTGACGTGAAGGATGAGGATAACCCGGACGCCACCGCCACCGTCACGGTAGACAAGGAGCGGCCCGAGGTGCCCAACGCCCCCGATGAAGGGGACATCCCCGGCATCCTGGGTGCGGACAGCGCCATCCTGGTGGACTGCGTCAGCGACGAAACCCACGCCAACAAGGACAAGGTCTATAACCTGTGGCCCGACGGCGAGGACGACAAGAACCGCTATGACGTGAGCGAAGTGACCGCCTCCGACGACGGCGAGTTCACCTGCACCGTCACCATCCTGCCCGGCGTGTACGTGGACCAGTACAACAAGGACACCGGCCTGAACCACTGGCTGGTGAACGTGAATGCCAAGTTGGAAATCACCCTGACTTGGGACGAAGAAACCTGGACCGCCCCTGAGAAGACCGGCGACTATTGGGCCACCTTCCAGGTCACCTGCAAGCCCGACGCCCCCAGCGACGAGGAAATCCCCACCATCTTGGGCGCTGAGAACGCCGTCCTGGTGGAGTGCGTCAGCAATGCAGGCCATGACCTGACCCAGAAGTACTACAACCTGGTTGCCAACGACACGGAGAATATCCGCTACGAGGTGGGTGACGTGGTTGTGAAGGAAGACGGCACCATCACCTGCACGGTCACCATCCTGCCTGGTGTGTACGTGGCACGGTACAACGGTGAGGAGGACCTCGGCGCCATCCAGCACAAGCTAGTGTCCGAAGAGGCCCAGACCGTCACCCTGTCCTGGACACAGCAGGCCGATGGCTGGATCGCCCCCGATAGGGCGGACGGCACCCCCTGGGCCACCTTTTAAGGTGGAGTGCGCCCCCGACGCCCCCACCACCGAAGAGCTGAACACCCTCTTCCCCAACGGCGTCCAGGTGGACTGCCTCACCCAAGGTGCTCACGACAACAAGGACTATGACCTGGAAGACAACACCTACACCACCACCGTCGAACAGAAAGACGGTAAGTGGACCTGCAAGGTGATTGTCACGGGCGAGACCTATGTTGAAAAGTATGAGGGTGCCATCGGCTGGCCTCACACCGCCAACGACGCCACCCGGAGCGTCACCCTGGTCTGGGAGAACGGCAAGTGGGCCAAGCAGGACAACAACAACGTCATGGTGGTCTTTGACGTGAAGTGCCAGGCCCCCGACGCCCCCACCTATGAGCAGCTGGAGGGCCTGTTCAAGGTGCAGATCGACTGCATCACCTCTGACAAGTGGGGCGACCAGTACGAGCACAACAACAGAACAAGGACTACGCCCCGATTGAGGGCGGCTACACCCTGGGCAACGTCACCGCCAATGCTGACGGCACTTGGGACCTGGTGGTGACCGTGAAAGCGGATAAGTACGTGGAACAGTACAGTGTGGATCGCAACGAGACCCACACGCTGGCGGACGCATATTCCTCCAAAACCGTCACCCTGGTGTACCAGAACGGCGCGTGGACCAAGCCCGGCGACGACATCGCCTTTACCTTCGACGTGAAGTGCAATCCCAAGTACGACCTGGTCTACCACGGCTGCGGCGGTACGACGAAGAATGACAAGGAAACCGTTTCCTCCACCTTCCCCTACTTCGGCGAGGCCACCATCAAGAACAATCCCTTCCTCCGGGACGGCTACGTCTTTGAGGGCTGGGCGCTGGAGGACGGCGGCGACGTGGTGTACACGGGCGGCGAGGACGTGACCTTCAACGACACGACCTTCCCGGCCTGTCCACCGCCAAGAAGGCGGAGCTCTATGCCGGTGTGGGCCCTGGCCGCGCCTGATGCCGACGACATTGCCAACCTGGACATCAAGGTGGTCATCGACTGCATCGACAATGTGGGCCACGAGGATGGAACCTACGACCTGCTGGACAGTCGACTTGCAGACCCCACCTATGTCTACACTCTGGGTGTCGTAAATCAGAAGGATGAAACCTGCAAACTGACCATCTTCGCCGCCGAATACGTGAAGGCCTACGGCGAGGAGGAGAACATCCAGGCCCGTCACAAGCTGGCCGACGAGAATGTCTGGTATCAGACCATCGAGCTGAAGTGGGTTGATGGGAAGTGGACGGCTGACACCACTAAGGTCACCTTCAACGTCACCGGCGACAAGGAGTACGATCCCAATGAGCCTGCCGTTGTGAACTACACTGTCAACTACTTCTACGACGGTGAGCAGAACAAGGACGCCTCTTACACCGGCTGGGGGCGTGCAGGCGATGTGGTGAATCGATACATCGACAAGTCCAGCGACGGCTATACTCTGGACAAGGTAACCGGCGTTCCCCTGACCCTTGCCGTGGATGGCGAGAACATCATCAACGTGTACTACGCCACCGACAAGTGGAACGCAGAGACCGACGATCCCACCACCGGCGACAGCATCCCCGACTACAAGCAGGTGCTGATTGCGTACACGACCGACGGTAGCGGCACTGTCTCCCCCACCACCCAGGTGGAGACCCTGGAGGCCGATGGGGGAAGGCAAGTACGTTGGCACCGTCAACGTAGGCTCTACCGCCACCGCCAACGAGGGGCTATGCCTTTGCCTTCTGGATGGGGCCCAATGACTCCACGTTCTGGAGCAAAAGACCTGAACACCACCCTGACGGTGGAGGGCGGCAAGACCTACACCTACACGGCCACCTTCGGCACCGACCTGATCGGCCCCGAGGATCCCACCGGGGAAGATCCCTGACAAGCCCGGCGACGGCATCCCCCGACAAGTATCAGGTGGTGGTGGAGTACGTAGCCGGCAAGGGCGGCAAGATCACCGGCAAGCAGGTGGAAGTGCTGACCATCTATGATGCGGACGACCACTATTCCATCGTTGGCGACGTCACCGCCACCGGCTCCCAGGCCGCGGCCTTCCACAACTGGGCCTTCTCCCGTTGGGTCGCTCCCAACGGCGGTGTCGCCAGTTGGCACCCGACACTGGACCAGCAGACCATCGAAAATGCGGAAGGCGGCACCACCTATGTCTTCACTGCCCACTTCCGCTATGATCCTTACATCCCGCCCGTCGTGGATCCCGACCCCGACGATCCCCGCCTCCTCCTGTGGACCCCGATGACAAGCCCGAGCTGAACACCGAGGACCACTATGCCTACATCGTGGGCTATCCCGACGGCAACGTGAAGCCTGAGGGGAACATCACCCGGGCCGAGGTGGCCACCATCTTCTTCCGCCTCACCGACGAGCCGGGATGAATTCTGGAGCCAGACCAACGATTACACCGACGTGGATGCCGACGCACCTGGTACAACAACGCCGTCTCCACCCTGTCCAATGCCGGGATCCTGAACGGCTACGAGGACGGCACCTTCCAGCCCGACGGGAACATCACCCGGGCCGAGTTCGCCACCATCACCGCTCGCTTCTTCGAGGCGACCTATGAGGGGGGAGGACCTCTTTCTCCGACATTGCCGGCCACTGGGCCGTAGGACTACATCAACGAGGCCGCCAACGCCGGCATCGTGGATGGGTATGAGGACGGCACCTTCCGTCCGCAGCAGTATATTACCCGGGCCGAGGCGGTGACCATGGTCAACCGCACCATCGACCGTCCCCCCCGACGCCGAGCACCTCCTGACGGCATGATCACCTGGTCCGACAACCACGAGGACGCCTGGTACTATGAAGACGTACAGGAGGCCACCAACTCCCCCACGCGTACACCATGCACACCGACGACGAGCAGAATCCTTACGAGATTTGGACCAACCTCCTCCCCTGTCCGTGACTGGGCGCCTGGAGAAGGAGTGGTCGGATGCCCACTCCGGCCAGTCCGGCGGGGACGTGGTGTAAAGCTGGAACCCTGAAAATTCTTTCTATCCACCAAGGACCCAAAGAGGCGGAGCCACACGGCTCCGCCTCTTTTTGGCCGAGTAGACAACCAGTATCCTGTTTTGGAGCGGAGAAGTCAGGTTTCTGTCGCCTATATGGAGAGTTTGCTCTTATTTTTCTTGAATTGTTCATGGGTTTATAGTATATTAGAGACAATAAAAGATGAATAACGATAAGACTATTGTGCATTCTGAGGAAACTAGGGCGAGGACGTAGAAGGAACCAGACAAAGCGAGGAGGACGTTATATGTCGATCACACTCCAACAAGCCTGGGCAAAGACAGAGCCGTTCCAGTCTGTGTGGACCCATAGTGTGGTAGCTGGTGTGGTTGCACAGGAAGTGCTGGAGCATGTTCTCTCCCAGGGTTCCAGGGAAGAACTGGCGCGGGTGTTGTGCTGCTCGGAGAGGAAGCGCAGGGGGTTTGGTGGGATACATTGCGGCCCTCCATGATAGTGGCAAATTAAGCGCCCATTTCCAGGCTGGGTGGAAGGACATGGCAGAACGTATGGCGCAGCAGAGGGACTGCTCCCAGTGATCCCGGGCACAGTGCGCCATGAGATTACATCTGATACGATTATGAAGCGCATTTGGCGGCAATGTGATGTGTCGTCCAATGCGCTGTTTTTTCTATGGGGGGGATTTTGCGCGCGGCATCACCAGGGCCGCTTTGGGGAAAGGGGACACGGCAGGGGACAGGGGTATGGAAAGCCCCACAGGAGGAACTGGAACGGGAGATGCGGCGCATGTTCCTGAAAAAGCGAGGAGGTTGGGCCCCCTGCCCCGCCCAAGCAGGACAGGGGTGCGGTTGGGGCGCCGCCTCCTTGGCGTGGTTATCCTGGCAGATTGGATTGCCTCTGGAGCATTGTTTCAGGATGCAGAGAGCTGGCTGGGTCTAAGCGGGCACAGCCGAAGTGAGACGCCGCGCACGAGGTTTCCCTTTCCGACAGTGGGCTTAAACCTGTCCCAGAGGATTTTGGGGATGGGTTTACAGAAGTATGGCCGGAAATCCCGCGGAAGGGGATGCGAGAGTTGCGGCCGCGTAGAGGAGATCTTTTTGCCCAAAGGGCAAGGAACGGATTGTGGCCATGCTGGTGGAGGCGCCCATGGGGGAGGGAAAGACGGAGGCGGGGGATATACGCAGCCCCAAATGGGAAAACAATGGCATAAAAATGGATTTTTATGTTGCCTTGCCCACAGCGGCAACTTCGAACCAGATGGTAGCACGGATGCGGGCGTCGCTGGAACGTCACAAGTGTGAAGAGACCGTCCGCCTTCTCCACAGCATGGCTTGGCTTACGGATACGGTTTCTGCTGGGATCAACAGTGAGGAAACAGAGTATCTGCTGGCTGGCCTGCGGCCAACACGGCGAAATTTTGCTCGGTCAGTTCGCAGTTGGCACAGTGGGATCAGGCTATGATGGCAGTGTTGCTGGTCAAATACGGGTGTCTCTGCGCCTGCTGGGGCTTTCGGGAAAAAGCCTTGGTCATCGATGAGCCGCACGCCTATGACGTCTATATGAGTAAGATCCTCACCTTGCTTTTTGCAATGGTGCCGAGTGCTGGAAATCCCTGTCGTGATGCTCTCTGCGACGCTTCCGCCGGAAAAGAAGCAGCAAATGTTGTCGGTTTATACCAGCGATGCAGTCCCTCAGGCGTATCCGTCCATTACATGGGTCTCTGCGTGTGTGGCCGTGTAAGGAGTAAAAAATCCAATCCTCGGCAAAACGCTGGACACTCTGTGTAAAACACTATGCCTATCCTCCACGACAGCGCAGCCGTTGCCCGGGCAGCGGTGGATAGGGTATCGGATGGAGGGTGCCTCTGCGTACTGATGAATACGGTCGACGCTGCACAAAAGGTATATTCCGCCATCCAGGCGGCTGGATTTGAGGGAACCTTGCTCCTTTTTCCACGCGCGCTTCCCAACCAGGCAGCGTGATGAAATCGAGCGGGAATGTATCCGCCTGTTTGGGAAAGAGAAAACTTCCGACCGGCAAAGGCAATTTTGGTAGCCACACAAGTGGTGGAGCAGTCTTTTGACGTGGACTTTGATGCCATGTTCACTGCGCTTGCCCCCATTGACCTCCTTCTCCAGCGTGCCGGACGGATCCACCGGCATGTGTTTTCCTGCGTCCGGAGAAGCTGGCGGTGCCAACGCTGACAGTTTTAACTCCCGCGTTGGAGGGGAATATGAAGCAGATGGGTTTGTCTATCCAGATTGCCTGTTAGACAGTAGCTACCGTCTGCTTTCAGGGATTCACGCCATTGCCATTCCTGAGGACATGCCTGCCCTAGTGGAGAAAGGATACGATCCCTCTGCCGCCAGTCCGGAGAAGTTTCAGAGATGGGCAGAGCACCTCATGGAGAATGAGGTAAAGGCCGCCATGAGTATTCAATATGAAATTGGGCCGCCGGACCAGGGTACACCCCGATCCAGGATGCGGGGAACTCCGGTTTGATGATAGAGGGGACCAGCTATCTTTCGGCCAAAACCCGTTTGGGAGAGCCGTCTATACGCGTGGTACTTTTTGACTGCTGATGCCTTTGGTGCCTATGCCAAACGTGCGGTCAAGCGGGATAGTATCTACCTCCTTTCTGCAGTTTCTCAACAGGAGGCGAGGGAACTGATGCTGGACAGCGTTTCCGTACGATGGAAACTGCTGGGGCAGGTTCCGCCGGAAAAAGTGCTGGAAGGCGGTGGCCTTCTCTGGGCTTCGCATCTATCTTGCAGAGGTGGATGAGAGGGGGCGAAGGGTTTTGACGGTTCAGAATGAGACGAAACTGATTCTAGACAAAGCGCTTGGCGTGATATGGAAGAGGGAGAGAACAATGAAACCAAGTTTTGATGTTTTGCAGGAACCGTGGATACCGGTGGTGACCTTTGAGGGGAAACCCTCGAGATGGGGGATCCTGGATGCGCCGCTTCGATCTCCGGACTGGAAAGAGATCCAAGACCCGTCCCCCATGGTGGAGTATAGTGTCTATCGTTTCCTCATTGTGTTCCTGATGGATGCCCTGCGGCCGGAGACGCCAGTGGACCTGGAGGAACTGCTGTATGCCGGGCAGTTCGATGAGAGCGCCATTCAGGACTACATTACGCTTTGCCACAGTGAGGGCGTGAGCTTTGACCTGTTTGATCCCAACCGGCCATTTATGCAGACAAGCGTGGATAAAAAAACTGGGATAAGCGGCGCAAACCGGTCACAACCCTCGACTACACGGTTCCCAACGGGAACAACCACATCCACTTTGATCATCGCCGCAAGCATGAGGTATACGTCCCGGGAAAAGCTATGCGGATGCTGTTGACGGCACAGATTTTTTTGCACATCTGCGGCCCAGGGTTATCCGTCGAATGTCAATGGGGCGCCGCCATGGTTTTCCCTGATCCAAGGAGGGAATCTGTTTGAAACCTTGGTGAGGAACATGATATACCGGGACCAGATTAAGGTGCCTTTTGACGATCCGCCGGTTTTCTGGCGGAATACAGCGGTGGTCGAGTCCAAGAAAGCGGTGGCACAGACCTCATGGCTCTACGGGATGCTCTTCCCAGCCAGGCGGATACATCTCCTCCCAAGGGAGGATGGTACGGTGGCAGAACTCTATTTCAGCCAAGGCATGAACTATTTGGATCCTGCCAACTGGCGAGACCCCCACGTCACATACTGGCTCACCCAGGAAAGACGCTCGAACTGGAAGCCGAAAACAGAGGTTGCCGTATGGCAGAACCTGGCCAATCTCATTGATACAGAGCATCAATGCACCCCACAGGTGCTGTCCAATTATAAATCGTCGGATTCTGAGGCAATGGTTGTACTCCAGCTGTACGGTGTGGCTACGAATCAAGCGAGCTATCTTCAATCGGAGAAATGTGCGCTGCGGCTCCCCTTAGGGATTGTGGGAAACGATGTGGCAGAAGGGTTTGTGCAGTCTTTTATCGATACCGCCAAGCTTTTGGCCACAACAGTATATCGTGCGCTGAAGCACAAAAGAGATCCCGGAGGTGTGCCGCAAGCAAAGGGGGTGCAGCGGTTTTATGCCGCCAGCGAACAGAGCCTCTTTCAAGTGTTGGACCTTTTGTGTGACAGCAGGGCAGATCCGATGAAACTGCTTCAAGAGACAGAAGACAAACTGCTGGCCCCGTGCCGCTGCCTGTATCAGCGAGGAGCTCAACAGCTTGCGGCCGCGTGGCAGAGCCATGTTGGAGACGGCAGAAGCCCAACAAAGGGAGTGGAACAAAGCCAGAAAAACCATCAAAAGGAAGTGGAACCATGAATGAGGAAACTGCAAAGCGCTTTTTTGAAGCCTTGGATGCCCTGCCGTCGGGAGACCGTGTGGCACTGAAGCGAGCGGCCGGTACCATGCTGGAGCAGGCCAATGGCCGGGCGATCCGAGTGTTCTACCAGTGCCTGCCGTACTCGGTAGCACGCTGGCAGGAGGGCCGGTGGTTTGCGGCGGGATGCCTGCACTGTTTGTGGGATGCAAACACAAAAGGGCGTGTCCGCTTGGTACAGGCACTCTATCAACTGGGATCGGAGGCGACCATTTCGGAAAGTGTGGGGCATCGGCTGGAGAGTCTGTTGGACCTTGCATGGGAAGGTGACGGCTACATGCTGACAAAGCTGGGGCGGATGATCAAACTTGTCCAGTCCAAGGGGATAGCAATCGACTGCGAAGATCTCCTGGGCGATCTTATTTATTGGAATGCAGACAGCCAGAATGTCCAGAGAAAATGGGCCCGTGGATTGTATGGAAAACCAGAAGCGGAAGAGACAGAGAAGAAAAGGAGAATAACCATGCTCTATGAAATCCATATGCTGAAAAAACTATCCCCCTGTCAATCTGAACCGGGATGATTCCGGGGCACCGAAATCCTGTATCTTTGGAGGGGTTGCTCGAGGGCGTGTTTCCAGCCAGTGCCTGAAGAGAAGCTGGCGGACTTCGCCTCTGCTGGCCGAGGCTGTCGGGGCGGAGAACCTTGGCGCCCGCACCCGGAAGCTTCCGGAACTGGTGGCGGCAAAACTGGCGGACATGGGTGTCAGCCAGAGTACATCGACATCCCTGCTGCCCAAATTGAGTGGGTTTGGCAATAAAGAAGGCAAAGAAAAACGGCAAGGGAAACTACACGGCACAGGTGGTGTTCTATGCTCCGGAGGACATCGTCGCCGTTGCGGAAGCAGTCAAGGAAAAGCTGGATGCCTGTGCCTCGGCAAAAAGCGGTCAAAGCCCTCAAGGCCAAGGACCTGCAGGATGCGGTAAATGGGGCTGAAGTGCGCCCGGTCACCTTGGACATGGCGCTGTTTGGCCGCATGGTAACCTCCAATGCGTTTCGTGACGTAGAGGCATCCATGCAAGTGGCCCACGCCATTTCTACCAACAAGCTGAACATGGAGTCGGATTACTTCACCGCCATGGATGACCTGCTCTCCGGGGATACGATGGAGGAGTCCGGTTCCGGCATGATCGGAGAAACGGATTACAATGCCTCCTGCTACTATATCTACGCTTCCCTGGACACAGACATCCTACGGGAAAACCTCCAGTACACACCGGACAGCGAGGCGCTGATCCGCAGGGCGATTCCCGCGCTGATCCGCACCATGGCGTTGACGAAATCCCTCCGGGAAGCAGAACAGTTTTGCTGGAAACGTACTGCCCAGCGCCATTTTGGTGGAGTGCAAAGAAGAAAAGGTACCGGTGAGTATGGTCAATGCTTTTTTTGCCAAGCCGGTGAAGCCGGAAAAAGATAACGATGGGGACCTGATCCTGGCAAAGCATCCAGCGTCTGTGCACCGAGGTGGACAGCATCCAGCGCAGCTTTGGCCTTTCGGTAAGCCGGCGTCTCTGGTTCTGTCAGGACCGTTATGATCAGAGGCCGGAGAGCGACTGCGTGGTTTGCTCCACGCTGCCAGAACTGCTCCAGGCCGTGGCTGCGACAGGGGAGTGACCAGCCATGGCAGAGAAAAAATTTCCCCTGATCGTTCTCCGGTTGGAAGGTGCATGGCAGGCCTGGGGGGATCATTCGAAATGGGATGCGCGCGACAGCGGCGATTTTCCCACAAAATCCGGCGTGGTTGGCTTGCTTGCCTGTGCCATGGGCATGGAGCGTGGCGATAGGGAGCTTGTTTCGTTGTCTCACGCCATTCGTATGGCGGTCCGCGGAGACCGGCCGGGGACCCGCGTGGTGGACTTTCAAACCGTACAGGGCCGTCCGCACCTTTACACGGCAGAAAACAAGCCCCGGGCGGAGGACAAATCCAACATTGTTTCCCGTCGCTGGTATCTGGAGGACGCAAGTTTTTTGGTTCTCATGGAGACGGACGAGGGATGGCGCCAGCGGATCGTATCTGCCCTAAAGGCCCCTAAGTGGCCAGTCTATCTTGGGCGTAAGAGTTGCGTTCCCTCCCGGCCGGTGTTTGAGTGTGTGACCACAGACTATGATGGACTGGTCGACGGGCTGGTTCGGTATCCCTTGGCGGCGCGTGCTGAGGCAGGTACGCCTGCGCTACGAAAGCGAAGTGGCGTTACCCGGCGCTCACGGGTGACACGGGCCGATGCGCTGGTGCGTGCTGAGCGAGGTTTTGCCCAGCGCACCGTCTACACTGGTGTTGTAAAAAAGGGAGGTGCCACATGTATCTGACGAGAATTGATATGCCCCTTGCCCACCGCGGCGTCCAGCGTGCTTTTGGGCGACTGCCAGCAGATGCACCGGCGTATTGCAGGGCTGTTTGCCGATTCCCGAGCAGGGGCGCGGGGTGCTCTACCGGCTGCGCTATACCCGGGCGCCTGTTCGGCCTATCTCTACCCGCTGTGCCGGTGAAGCGGGACAGACTTTGCCGGACATGCAGTTGGTGGGGGAGCGTGACATGACAGACTGGCTGAATACTTTGACCGAAGGGCGGGTCTGCCATTTTGACCTTCTCGCCTGGCCCAGTAAAAAGATCCCCAACGACGGGGAAGAAACAGCCGCCGCCGTGTCGTACCCAGGCAGAACGTCTTGCGTGGCTGGCACGAAAAAAAGCAGAATGGTTTTTCCCTTTTGAACGTTCGTGAATTGGAGACGATGCAGCAAGTAGGGCATCATGATGCCAGTCATGGAGGCAGACTTTATGTAGATAGTTATCATTACCAAGGGACTCTGCAGATCGCTGATGTGGTCGCGCGCTCCAGTCTGCGATTTGCAGCGGTATCGGTCCAGGAAAGGCGTATGGCCTGGGAATGCTTCTCCTATCGTAACTACACTGCGAGATAGGAAATCGAACTATTTTCTGGGAAAAGAGATCATTGCGCTCGATTTTTCTTGAAATGCGAACTTTCTTTCAGTATTAACCCCACGTATGTGGGGATGAACTGAGACATTACGCAAAAGCAGTGCCGCAAAAATTCATTAACCCCACGTATGTGGGGATGAACCGCTACATTTTGCATGAAATGTGGTCGGCCACTGAATTAACCCCACGTATGTGGGGATGAACCGGTCTCCGTACCGGTTGAAACGCTGATCGATGCATTAACCCCACGTATGTGGGGATGAACCGAAACGCGGTAAGGACATCGACTGGGACGAGCTATTAACCCCACGTATGTGGGGATGAACCGGACCGTGGTGCACCGGAGAACTAAAGCAAAGAATTAACCCCACGTATGTGGGGATGAACCGCCGGTCACAAACCCGCAAAGATGGTCCGAGGATATTAACCCCCACGTATGTGGGGATGAACCGATATCTCATGCCCCCCGCCACATGGACGGGGGGATTAACCCCCACGTATGTGGGGGATGAACCGCATACGAGGCGATGTTGATGATGCTGTCCTTCATTAACCCCACGTATGTGGGGATGAACCGATATCGCGGAGCGCGGGGTGTATGTGGAGTACATTAACCCCACGTATGTGGGGATGAACCGTTGCTGACTTTTTGTCACAGGTAATTTCAAATTAACCCCACGTATGTGGGGATGAACCGGACGCCGAGTACATCATCCCGCACGATCCCGATATTAACCCCACGTATGTGGGGATGAACCGGACGCCGAGTACATCATCCCGCACGATCCCGATATTAACCCCACGTATGTGGTGATGAACCGGCAATACTTTCCCTCCAGCGCCCCTGATTATTTATTAACCCCACGTATGTGGGGATGAACCGTGATGTCAGGCCGTGCTTTCAGGGCGTTCACGATTAACCCCACGTATGTGGGGGGATGAAAACTGTAGAAGCCATGCTGGAAGATTGTTATCCAGATGATTAACCCACGTATGTGGGGATGAACTGCCGCCGCCATGCGCTTCCTGGCCATTTTCGATATATTAACCCCACGTATGTGGGATGAACCGAAATCCAAACTGGCCGGCGCGGAGGGCTTGAATTAACCCCACGTATGTGGGGGATGTAAACCGGACGCAGAGCCCCCAGGGTAGCCTTGGGGGATTAACCCCACGTATGTGGGGGATGAACCAAGGTGCAGAAACGAGAGATTTCCCATACTTTACATTAACCCCACGTATGTGGGGGATGAACCGATCCTGGACCGCAACCACGGGACCGAGGAACAATTAACCCCACGTATGTGGGGATGAACCGTACAACCTGAAGATGCTTGCTATGGATCACTACATTAACCCCACGTATGTGGGATGAACCATGGAGCATAAGCGCTTAAAGAAGATAGGTTCTATAGCCCCACGTATGTGGGGATGCACAGCACGATAGATTCCTTAGAAAGGAACGCAGAGGGGGAAACCATGAAAAACTATCAGAACTTCTAAATTGAGGGGATAGTATCAGTTATCTTTACATCGAACATGCGGTCATCGAGCAAAATGACACAGCGATCATTGCCATCCAAAAAGGAGGGAAAAACGCCGATCCCCATTGCCGCCATGACTTGCCTCCTCTTGGGGCCTGGGACTAGGATCACTCATGCGGCGATCCCGTGCCATTTGTGACAACGGCTGTATGGCCATTTGGTGCGGAGAGAATGTTGGGCGGTTTTATGCCTCGGGGATGGGTGAGACCCGAAGCGCCAAAAATCTGCTGGGCAAGCAAAGGCGTGTATGGAGGAAGAGGAACATCTGAACGTGGCCAAACGAATGTACCAGATCCGGTTTTCCCACACAAAAGACAGATGGCCTGTCCCTCCAACAGCTCCGGGGAATGGAGGGATCCGGGTTCGAAAAAGCCTATGAACTGGCCCCAGTCGGCTGGGGTAACATGGCACAAACGCACCTACAAAACAGACGATTGGGACACGGCGGACCGGATCAACAAGGCCCTGTCGGAAGCAAACGCATTGCTTTATGGACTGTGCCATGCGGCCATTGTATCCTTGGGATATTCTCCTGGATTGGGTTTTGTGCATACAGGCAAACAACTGTCTTTTCGTGTATGACATTGCAGATCTGTACAAGGTGGAGACCACCATTCCGGCGGCGTTTTCAGCGGTGAAAGAGACCGTGCGTTTGACAGACGACCTGGGCAGAGCGGTGCGGGTCCAGTGCCGCACTGCTATTTGCGAATGCCCGCTTGTTATCAAGGATTCCCAAAGATATCGCTTGGATTTTGCAGGGCGAAGAGACAGAAACGCAGGACAACCATACAGCGGTCGGAAATCTCTGGGATGACGAAGCAGGAGGAATAGCCGGTGGCGTGAATTACGGGGAAGGGGAGGAGAAAGTATGACGGTGATTGCGATGGACGCGGCGCCAGAAGGCGTGCGGGGCGAATTGACCAGGTGGTTCCTAGAATTAAAAACCAGGTGTGTTTATCGGTAAGGTAAACACCAGGATCCGTGACCTGCTCTGGGGAGCGAATCTGTCAAACCGATGCGGCCAATGGCGCGGTCATGGCCTACGCGGGCCTTAATGAGCAGGGATTCTCCCTGCGTGTTTTTGGTGTGCCCAAGCGTCGTGTGAACGATTTTGAGGGGATCCAACTCATTACCATTCAGAAGGATTGACCGGAAAGAGGCGGAGCAAGGTGGTGTCAAGCACCAAAGAACCCTCCTGGAATCCAACGGATTCCAGGAGGGTTTATCAGAGATTCCTGTTTTGCGTCATCCACAATGTACTTCAAAAATTCGCTTGGGGGGGAATAGCGGACCGTCACCACAATCACCGTTTTCGTTGTCTCGTCGATGCGAAAAACAGCGGTGTAGTTTTCGACAAAAAGTTGCCGGTATCCTCGATTGGCATAGGCCCCTCGTTTCCGTTCTGGGCGGCGGTAGGGGCATGGTCTCTAGGGACAGGATGGCGTTCTCGATCCGGTCCACCAGGTTGCGCGCCGTCTCTGGTTCCAGCAGTGCGTGGGCGATGTAAGCGTAGATACCGTCCAAATCCCGCAGCGCCCGGCGCATCAGTTTGACGTGGTAGTTATTCAAAATGCTTTCTCCTCAGAGAAGCCAGGGCTTCCCTTGCGTCGTGGAGCTGCCCGTCCCGTGCAAACTCGGCTTCTGCGTCTGAAATCGCGGCGTCTATCGCTGCATTTTTCCACCATCGCTTCGTAGGTTTCGATACTCATCACCACCAGATCGCCATATCCGTTCTTCGTGATGAAGATGGGCTCCCCGGCGGGCATGGCAGAGGTCCGAAATTTCGTTGGTGTTGCGAAGGTCTGTAATCGGTCTGATCTGCGGCATATCACCACCTCCTCTCTTTGTACATAATTATAGCATAATTGCGCGCAAAGATACAGGGGCTAGAAAAAAATGTAATCGATCATACTTTTGAAGATCATACTGCAGAAGATCTGCTCCTGAATATAAAGGCAAGCCCTGAAAGAAAACGGTTTGGAAAATCAATTTCAGAGCTTTTTGAAATGGTAGCCGCCAGCGTATTCGCACCACAGAAGATTATGATAATGCCTGCATAAGCAGTGGACGCTGTTATGACCTCGAGCCTGCCCCAGTCGGAAGACCGGGATGTCCTTCTGAACAATCTGGTTATGCCACATACCCATATTTGGATTTGGTTAGCAATACGTAACCGAACGAAGCATACCGAG
>VOFJ01000999.1_pt1 | contig 17590 bp, 26 predicted proteins | sample 5384081 | NCBI WGS metagenome assembly VOFJ01 (sample SAMN12384729, study PRJNA508395) | human gut metagenome | isolation source: healthy gut I | host: Homo sapiens
TTATCCAATTAAACAAATTCTTTTTTATTTTTTTCTTTTATCCTATCACACTCTCGCACCAAATGGCATGAAAGAGAGTCTTGCCATCTTGAAAAACTGCTTTCCAAATGGAATTCCAACTATCGTAATACACCATATACAACCAACTATCAGGTTTCCAAGTGCCATTTCCCATCCAAAAAATATAATCCATATAAGATTTACCAGAAACGAAAACATGCCATTTCCATATACGATTTCTTTTCCAAACGGCCAGAATGCCAAGGGTTGCAAATTTAAAGCATTGCAGACCTACCGGAATTCCAATAATTGTAATACACCATATGCATCCTGTAAAAAATCCATGCCAGTCCACCCAGTAATCCTCCAAATATAAACCAAAAAGAATATTACCTATAGTTCTCATGACAATACATCCTCCTTATCCAATGTTTAATATTCTTTTGCAATTTCCTCTGTTATCTCATATATCTCTTTAAAATTTTTCTAAGTCCTCTGGAGATCTGATCAGCATGATTTCTTCGATTTTTCCGGTCCGTATGTCTTTGAATCCTGCTACTTCTTCCCCGGTACAAATGCTTGCACGAATAACTGGTTTCATATGTTCTCGGTCATATGTTTTTTTCACGATTTTCTTTTTGAATAATCCCATACTTCATCCTCCGAATAATTACAGAAACAAGATTAACTATTAATTTCTGGAACATTTTTCTGCATCGATTGCCAGTACAAACATCAACGCATCCAACGTATTTCCTGGATCCTGTACATCAATGACATAAGTATCTGACATATGAAACAGTTCTTTATTGACCCGTGCAATTAAATAACCACTTTGATCAAGAATGCTATAGTTCCATTCCATAATGGTTCCATCAATATGCCATCCATTGTAATCAATATTATAATGTGGCGTCAGGAATGAGAATTCTTTGCTCAGGCATCCAATATAACTGCCATTTTTATAAATCTCAAATTTAGGAAGAAAAGTAAGTACTTTCTGGAAAACAACCATTCCTACTTCATTTCCATAGGCATCATAAATTACAAGTTTATGTCCCCAGGACAACTGACCTTTTACTACATAAACAGTGTTGCCTGCTTCATCATAAATATCATAGCTGTCAAACCATGAAAATAGCCTTTTGTTTAAATAATAACTTCATAACTTTTCACCGCTCTCTCCAACAGATATAATTGGTTCTTTACACTTCTTCGATATTGGCTACGTGGATTTTTTCCATCAGATTGTGTATGGCTTTTCCATTGTTCTTTTGTTATGACATTTGTATGGCCAACTCTTACCTCATTAAGCAATGGTACTGGAACCTCATCGCAAGTATGATGATAAATAAATCCAAGTTTCTCCTGTACTCTTTTGGACTTTTTATTTCCGTCATAATAGCCACACCATATTGTAGTCATTTCAAGCGTTTCAAATCCTCGTTTCATAAGCGCATATGCCGCTTCTGGCATATACCCTCTGCCCCAGAATGGTTCTCCCCAACCAGTAACCAAGTTCACATTCATCATCTCTATCTGTCATATCTGTATGTCCGTTTAGTTTTAGTTCAACAGCTCCTATTGCAACATTATTCTCTTTTTTTTCACAGATTGCATAGCATTCTGCTCCGGTGAAAATATTGTCAATAACATATTTACTTGATTCGATATCCTTGTGAGGAGGCCATCCGGCAATTGGCCCCTACTTTTTGGATTTTTTGCATAAGTAAACAAACTTTCTGCATCATCTTGCGTCCACTTTTCTTAAAATTAATCTTTCAGTTTCTAGTATCATTTTAAAATATATCCCTTCAGTATTCAATTTCGATTTATCCAATTAAGACAATTCTTTATGTTAGAATCGATGATGGGGTAAACGAAAAAGCAGTTTTGGCATTCCAGTGAACTGCCTCTTCGTTTACACCATTTTCGATTTGACCTAATTGAACAAAGTGAGCGTCCGAGTAGCTACTACCTATGGACTTTTAATCTTTTTTTGTTCTTACATTCCATGATTATACAGGATTTTCTGTGCAGACGCTACAGAAATCAAGAATTTTCAGATAAATAGGTATAACAATTAAACCTCAGGATTTTGAGGCTTAGAAAACATATAAAAGATTTGGATTTTAACACCTTTGCGGTATTCTCAGTTGTGGTTTTCCAAGATGACCGCCACAGGATTTACACACACAGACATTTATCCCATAGAGCTGTTTTAATATTTCAGGCATTTCCTTATCCCTGAGCTTTGAAAGATATTTTTTTGCATCCGAGGAGATTCCGGCATAAAGTGAGCTTTTTGTGTCTCTTCAGGATTCTTATTCTGATATTTCAGAAAATAAGAGACATAGTTTTTATAGCAGTTGATGGAACGTTCTTTAAGGTTACGGATTTTTTCCGGCTTCCTCAAGCTGTTCTAAATATTTTTCATACATAATAAAATCCTCCATGTAAAATCAGTAGTTATCAAAAACACTGCTTTACACGGAGGTGCATTGGTCATAAAACCGCTTGCCAACCAAGCGGAAGGGTGGTATTCTTTTTTCATAGGCAGTGGGAAGGTCGATCCTGTTTGATTGTTTCGTTGTGGTGACTTAACAATACTACTTTTAGGACTTGCTTTCTACTGTTTTGTTATAGAAAAAACAGAAAATCGCTATGCCACAGCCTTGGCAGGCCATCGCGCAGCGATTTTGTTCAATTTATGTTTGCAGGTTTGGGAGAGATTGTTTCTTTTTCCCGCCTTTTCTCTGATTTACATCCCCGAATAAGGGGTGACAACAGAGCGGAACTCAAATGTTAGCTGGACTTTTTCTCACATGCTCTGATTTGATCTCATATATAAAACCAGCAGAGATTTTTTGCTCTCCACCGGTCTGCTTTTTATCCTAATTATGTTCCCCTTGCATTGATTTTGCTAATAATGTCAGACAGGGATAGTCCACAGCTGGAAATTAGTTTTTCATTTAAGTAATTATTTCAGTCCCAAAAAGACATATGAATTTTTCACAGCCTGCTTCTTCTAAGGAATTAAAAAAACAGACCATATAACAACTTTATATGCTCTGTCTTTTTATTCCTACAAATCTTCGTGCAGTTTTACATCGCTATTATCTGCCATGCATTGTTTCAAGGCAATGATCATTTTTTCCGCATCCAGTGGCTTTGCAAGATGAACATTCATTCCAGCCAGCCGGCTGTTGATAATGTCTTCTGCAAAAGAATTCGCGGACATTGCAATGATCGGAACCCTCCTGGCATCCCTTCTTTTCATTTCCCTGATTGTCCTTGCCGCATCCAGACCATTCATCCTCGGCATCATAATATCCATATAAATTACCCCAAAATAATCCGGTGCAGATTTCTCGAAGATTTCAACTGCTTCCTGCCCGTCTACTGCACATGTAACTTCCATACCGCTGTCTTCCAGTATACATCTGGAAATTTCCATGTTCAACTCATTGTCTTCCACAACCAATGCCCGCATGCCTTCTACCGAATAATCATCAAGGCTTACTGGCTTATCTGATAAATTACTGTTTTTATCCTGTGTGCCAATTTTGAACGGAATTTTTACAATAACTGTTGTCCCGACACCTGCTTTGCTCTTCAGTTCAATACTTCCATCCATTCTGTCCACGAGTTGCTTCGTAATTGCAAGCCCCAGTCCGGTGCCTTCATACCTGGATCTGCTTGTCTCGCTTTCCTGAGAGAACATATCAAAAGCATGTGCAATAAAATCTTCACTCATACCCACACCCTGGTCTTTACAGTAGAAAGTGAAATTTGCTCTGTCATCATCCAGAGTTTCTTCCTTAACCCCCAACGTGAGCACACTACCCGACTGACTGAATTTTATGGCATTGTCCATAATATTCGACAGAATCCTTCCAAGATATACCGGGTTTCCAACCAGAGTGCTGTGACTGTATGTACCATTTTTCCAGTCAATCTCATACCGGATGCCTTTCTTGGCAGCCCGCTCATCATAAATCTGATTCAGGTTCCTGCAGTACCTCTGTCAGATCAAATAAAAGCTGCTGGTCCTTCAAATCCCCGCTCTGTAGTTTATTCATATCCAACACATCATTTACCAGAGACACCAGATATTTCAGGGGATTCCATTACCTTTTCTCTGATCTTCTGCTGCATCTGTGGATCATCTGCGTACTGATTTCCCATATTTACCATACCGATAATACCGTTCAGTGGTGTACGGATATCATGACTCATCGTTGCCAGAAACCTTGTTTTCATTTCGGCTTCCCGCTTTGCTGCTTCCGCAGCAAAGTTAAGATCCTCTTCACGTCTCTTGGAATCGCTGATACTACGGACTGTACATAAAACATGGGTTACATTTCCAGACTCATCCCGTTTTTTACAGTAAAAAAGCATCCTGTGCCAACTGCCATCACACATTCTGTATTCTGTAGAAATACATTCTTCCGTCTTCAATCTTGCTGAAAGTGTAGAGACATCCAGAAATGGACGGATCAGCGAACGGTATTCAGATGCAACCATTGTATCACAAAGCTGATACAGTTTCTCCGATGCACTGCCTCTATTTCCTGTCAGTTTGTGTATTTCACAGTCATTTGATATCTCTTCAAAAAAAAATCTTTCTGCACATCAATCCTGTAGATAGAACAGTAACTCTTAGCAATTGCTGAGATTATTTCATTACTCAGCCGTGTCTCATCCAGTGCCTGCTTTAATTGATTCTGGATCGTAGTTTCTTTTTTCCATGATATCATCAATATGCCGAAAACCCACCAGTGCGAAAAAAATGTTTCTCATCCTCGTATATTTTGACTGCCTGTGCCTCAAAAAATTCATGCTGGTTCGGATTCGGTTTACTTCTATAATGGTATGTAATGCGCTCCTTCCGGGAAAGCTGTTCCTTTAGATGCCCTGTCGAAATCCAGTCCTTAAATTCCTGTCTTTCTTTTTCTCATACAGATATTGAACCGCATATTGGTCAGCAGAAGAATTGAAATTATCACCCTGTTTCAGATTCATTTTTTTTACGTTGGTTCCATCGTTTATATGGAGAATTTCAAAGGAACCGGTATTTAATTCAACATAATAGACAGCCGTAAAATCTGCACATATCTTATCCAAAAGCCGTCTTTTCCGCCATCTGTTCTTCCAACGTACTTTTCAGTTTTCTGTTCCTCATATGTACCATTACAGTCAGGATAAGAAGCAGAACGATCAGCACAGTTATAAAAACCAAAACAGTCACAGACTGCGGTTGCTTCGGAAATAAATTAATTTCTGTCATAACAAAATCCCTCTCTATGTTTCCTGTCTGCTTTTTCCCATGCATCTGGAAGGCTCCTGATTGCTGCGGTTGCCTCATAATCATTTATGACAGGCATTTTGCTTTCTCAACTCTTCTCTTATGGTCTGCTTAATTTTTTTCCGCATCCAGCGGCTTTGCAAGATGTGCGTTCATTCCTGCTTCCATACACCTTTCGGCATCTTCCCTGAATGCATTTGCCGTCATAGCAATGATAGGGATTGTTTTTGCATCTTGCCGTTCCAGGTCTCTTATTGTTCTTGCAGCAGTAAGACCATCCATCACCGGCATCATAATATCCATTAAAATAACATCGTATGTTCCCGGTTCGGAAGCTTCAAAATGCTGAACAGCTTCTAACCCATTGTTCACTGTTTCTACTTTAGCTCCATTTTCCGTCAGTATAAATTCTGCTATTTCCGCATTCAGCTCATTATCTTCAACCAATAATATCCGGACACCTGATATATCTGCATTCGAAATCTTCTTTTTCCCGGCCGTGCATTCGTATCAATTTTAAATGGAAGTATTACAGTAAAACAGCTTCCTTCACCAAGCTTGCTTTCAACAGTTATGGTTCCGCCCATCTTTTCTACAAGTTGTTTCACAATAGGCATTCCCAGACCTGTCCCATTATAATCAGAACGTGGAGAATTATCTGCCTGTACAAATGGAGTAAACAATTCATTTTTTTATAAATTCTTCTGACATTCCAATTCCATTATCTTTTATTTTAAATTCACATGTCATGTGATCTTCTGATCTTTCAATCGTTCTCATACTCATGTAAATAAAACCATTCACCTTATTGTACTTCATACTGTTTGTAAACAGATTCATCAATATTTTTTTTTTTCAGATGAACTGCATTGCTCCAAACATATATACCACTGTAATCATCATGTTCTCCTATAACATGAAGTCCTTTTTCTTCTGCCTGAAAAGATAGTGACTCCGTGATTTCCTGACATACCTGGTCCAGATTGATGGATTCATCACTAAAAACCACTGTATCTGATTCTAACTTTGCCATATCTAAAACATCATTTATCAATGATAGTAGCAGTTTCGATGACTCATGTATTTTATTCATGCAATCTTTTGCCCGCTCAGCATCATTTCCGCTTTTTTCAAGAATCGTAAGCATGCCAATAATGCCATTGATCGGTGTCCTGATGTCATGAGACATGTTATTTAAAAAGGAAGTCTTAGCCTTATTGGCACTCTGTGCTTCTACAAGTGCATTTTGTAATTCCTGCTGTTTTTTTCTTCAAGCTCCTGATTCAGCTTCAATGCCTGCTCAGCAGACTTCTTGGATTTTTTCTTCCGCACGTTTTGATTTTTTCAAAGAATCAAGAATTATACACAGAACAACGAAAAAAAAAAGAAATTCCAGCGATAAGTGAAACTGTCAGTAAATTGTCCTGAATAAAATCCTTCGCTGTAACTTTTCGTGAAGAAGCATTATACGAAACTACTGCACCTGAAAATTGAGTTATAGGCATAGATGTCAGTGTTTTATTCAGAATGGACAAAAGAACTGGTTCTCCCTGCTGAACAGCAAATGAAACATCAGCTCCTTTTGTCAGGAAAACACTATGAAGCCTATTATTTTTCAAATAGTCTGAAACAGTACTTGAATTGCTTACAATACAATCCGTCTCCCCTTTCTGCATTGCTTTTACTGCTGCATTCCTGATGTTTCATATTCCACAACCTTCCATTGCGGATAATTGTATGAAAGATATGCTTTCAATGCAAAATCATCTTTTTCAACGGCAACTATATTCTCTTTATTTTCATCAAAAGAATCCTTTGCCGTAATTGCTGCCATATTGAGAGTCAACAGCGTATCCGACAAAGCAAATCCATTTGTTTCTGCAAAGTATGGATTCTGGTTTGCATGAAAAATCAGGTCTATTTTTCCATCCTGCAATGCCTGAAGCAGTTCACTTCTTGTCTCATATCCATTTAATTCAAATTCCAGATCCTGAGCTTGCAGACAATTTTCTGCAAGATTCACATAATCTGTGATAACACCTGTCAATTTACCTGTTGATGGATCTACACTACTGATACCTCCATCCTGATTCAGATACCCTATCCTGATTGCACCATGCTGCCCGATCCACTCCCTTTCTTCTTCTTTTTTGAAAGAAACGAGCTGCTCTGTGCAGAAAGATAACGCCTGTAGAGATCATCAGTGTAAAATGGATTGTCATCCTTGATTCTGCGCATAGCACTATCCAGTGCTTTTTGATATCCGGACGTTTGGGATTTATGGCGAAATAGATTTCTGTCTCTCCAATACTTGTAAGCGGTGAAATATCCGATTCTTCCCAACGGGATTCTTCTACCGAAACGAAGCAGTCAATTTCATGTTTCGACAGTTTGTCCATAATTTATGTGGTATTAGACAAATTGACATGCTGCTTATGCAGACCATATTTTGATTAACATTCCTTAAGCACATCCTCCACCAACTATATTATCTTTAGACACACCAATATTTTTTTTCCCTCAAAAGAATCCAAATTTCCTGCTGTAAGATCCATATTGGATGCATCCGTATAGATGTAATATTTCTCTTCCCCCATAGGCATATCGGAAAAAGCATATTTTCAGCACGTTCGTCTGTATAGGAAATGTCACCAAGAATATCAATCTCTCCATTTTCCAACTGTGTAAAGCAGTTTTTCCAAAATCACTTGTTATGTATTTATATGTCCATCCTGCATAACCTGCAATATCTTGAAGATACTCATAACCATAGCCGCTTCTTTCTCCCTTTTCATTGACTACATTATAAGTTTCTTCAAAAGATCCTACCCGGATAACATTGTCAGAGTTTTCTTTGGCAAATGTAGGAACGGATAAAACAATAAAACATATAATTGTGCAAAAAATATAATGTAACAAAATTTGAAATTCATTATATTCTGTACTAATTTGCACTTCTTCATCTTTCTCCCCCCCTCCTCTAGGCTACAGTTGCTTGCTTCCAGATTTTAATTTTACATTCATTAATTATCAATAACCTCCCCACTATTTTTCACAATATTTTTTTTTCCAAACAGCTTCTGTATTACTTATTCAAGTGCTCTACCATAAAAAAGCACTGTCAAACAGACAGTGCACCTCATTTCATGCAACTGGCTGCCATTTTACAGGCCCTGTAGCTTTGCGTCCCAGACTTTCATCTGGTTTGCCAATTTCCTTATTATAGCTTTAATACTTATGCAAAAAAAACTGTTTTTTATTATATTATAGCACTCTACTGTACACAAGAAAAACATTACCGTTTTAACGTTACAAAAAAAAAAAAGAACAGCCGATACATATACTGAACTATTCTTCTACTTCCGAAGACCACGCAGCATTGACATCACTGTTTCCTGCTCATTTGTACTCAGATCGTTCCATATCCCTAGAACTTTCACCCGCTAAAAACAATATTTCCTATCGTCTGCCTTCACCCGCTAACAACAATGTAACCACATAGTAAATAATTCCAAATACAGCTATACTTCCCATCATAATGCCAATCATCTGATTTATACTCACCACATTTCCATGAAATACCGGATTGCAATCAAGCGTGTCTCTTATCGCTTCAACCATTTCATCCGGATAATAATTTTTCTCTCCATCTCTCTGAAAACTCCGTGAAGCATATGATTCTTAATCAATGAAGTGGCATATGTACTCGGAAGATAAGACAGTGCCTTCTGAAGACCTGAACCAAAATTTGAAATCGGCATATAAGCACCACATATAAAACCATATCCTGCGCTGACAATTGTACCCTACAGCCGAAAGCTGTCCCTGTGTTGTCAATGGAAAGCTAATGATACTTGAAAGCGTACTTCCAAACAGGACGAGCAATATCATATCAAATAAAACCCATAATACATCTGCTGCATTCATATACCATCCCATTTTAAGTAAATATCCCAGGCATAATACAAACGCGAGTCCATTGACCATCAAAGAATTAACTACTGTTGAGAGAAAATATCCTAAATAGATTTTTTCCCTGCTGACCGGTGCAACATTAAAATCCTTCCTTGTTCCATTTGCCTTGTCCTGCACCATAGTCAGATTCACGCAGAATGTTACAGTAATACAGCTCACTGCCATAAGTGATGCTGTCAGCTGTGCTGCCACGGTTCCATTAATGAGTTTATCCGAAATTGTGATCATATCCGGAATTGCTGCTGTAAAAGAATCTTTGAAAACCTTTGCAAGAAATGTAGCATACAGAACAATCAGAATAACTGGTGTGATCATTGATGTAAACAACATACCTTTATCTTTAAAAAACAGTTTCCTGTTCCTGTTCATTAATGCCAATACTGTTCTCATCAATGCTCACCTCCTAGCCTTTTCCCTGTGGCTGCAAGAAATACATCGTCCATGCTGCCTTTTACTACTTCATAATCCCCGAATAAATCCTGATGTTCTACAATAAGCTCTCGTAGCTTCCTTGCGTATTTCTTACTTTTATCTGATATCCGTCACGTATTTTTTTATATTCTCTGTTCAATGACTTTATTTCATCTTCGGAAACACCATAAACAGACACTATATCCTGTACATAATCATTTTTAAGTTCAAACGGTGTACCTTCTGCTGCAACACTTCCTTTGTCAAGAATCACAACATATCCAGCATTGGTTGCCTCTTCCATATAATGGGAGTAGTTAGAAATACTGTCATATTTTCATTTTTCTGAAGTTTCTCGATAACATTCCAGATTAATTGCCTTGTCTGCGGATCAAGCCCTGTAGTAGGCTCGTCAAGAATCAAAATCTCCGGTCTGTGCAATAATGCACGGGCAATATCAATTCTTCTTCTCTGACCTCCCGACAGCTTACCTACAGGTCTGTTTAAAAACTCGTCAAAATCCAGAATCTCGACCAGCTCCTGTAATCTCTTATCAAAGGCATTTCCTGTAATGCCGTACAAAGCAGCTCTGCTCATTAGGTTTTCTTTCACCGTAAGCGGTTTATCAAGTACGCTATCCTGAAACACAACACCAAGCATCCTCTTTTTGTCTGTGCGCCGGCTTTGTCAGTTTCTATTCCGTTTACCTGAACCGTTCCGCTATCTTTTTTTCTGCAATCCGCAGAGAATGGAAATGGTTGTACTTTTCCCTGCACCGTTTACTCCAAGAAACGCAAACAATTCTCCTTTTTCTCACACGAAAGCTCAAATCATTTACCGCTTTTACTTCGCTAAAGCTTTTATTCAGATGACTGATTTTAATGATATCTGATTCCATATCCTTTTCCTCCTCGTTCTTCCATATCAGCAATAACCTCCATATAATTTTAATTAATTTGCTATTATAATTACTCTATCGTTAATTGATTTCATTGTCCATATGCAGACAACTAACATGCACAAAATCAGTACCAAGATGCATAATAATTCCAATTTTCAACAATACTCAGTCAATTTTTATCTGTATACCTGTCTTTGAAACTGCTTATCAAACTCTGCTGCCTTCTCAATGAATAATCAAGCCAAATCTTGTACCAAACTTTTTTATAGCTGATACAAATTCTACTTTAACCTTTTTCTTTATCTGCTGCTCCATCATAAAGGCTGTAATAAAAAATGCATAACAGCAATAAAATCTAGCAGCTTTATCCTTAGCATTTACAATTCCAATACTTTCAAATAAAGCTTTCACATAAGAAGCTGGTCCAGCCACAAGATACTGCTGATATAATTTCTGCATCTCTTCACTGCGAAATTGCTCTATTGTCAGCATCTTCCGAAACGATGATGCAAAATCATCCTCTGTCCAATACTCAAACATTGATTTGCTGTATCCTACAAAATCATCCAATGATACTGCCTCATACTGTTCAGGCATTTTTTTTTTTTCCTCTTGTGGCATATCATATTCTTCTGCCTGTTCACCATCCTGCTGCTCCATACGCTGCACAATACAGTCAAAAATATCTCTTTTACTTTTGTAATGACGGTACAATGCACCTTTTTGTCATATCAAGCTCTCCTCCTGCTATCTGGCTGACGGAAACAGCCTCATAACCATCTCTGGCGAACAGATGCAGTGCCACAATTAATATTTCTTCTTTTTTTTACCCATGCACATTTCCTCCAAACTATGAGAAACACGCTCCGCGATAAAGTTATCGCGGCAGTCGCCAAGGTCCTGTGCAAGCACAGACTTGTTGGCTCGTTGCTCGCGTAAAATAAATAAACGACCGTTTACACCTTCATAATAGTAAACGGTCGTTTATTTGTCAAGACTTTTCTTTTTGCTTATATTATCTCTTTTTTTATAAGTCACAAGCTCTGGATTTTCACCATTCTTCTCATATGTACATACGAGAAGAAAATCCATACCTGCCAGAATACCGAAGCACCTATCTCCCCCAAATTCAGACTCCAGTTGATTCCCCAGATATGTTTTCTGATCATCAAGGAATTTTACTTTTTTGTCCATTCGGCAGAGTATATTCCAAATTCACATATTTTCCCACAAGTGCATTTAGCTTGTCTACTCTTGGAAGTCCATCGATATGCAGATCATTTATTTCGTTTATCAATTGCATTTTTAAACTCTTCAAACTGCCCATTGTCACTAAGTTCATCATACCTTTTCCAGTAATCTAACTTTGGAAGCATTTCTTTCAAATAAGAGCGTGCCTGTTCTTCGGTAAAGTTTTCATTTACCATATTCTTTACACACACATCAATCAATTCATCCATATCATTATATGTGTATGTTCCATCTGCATAGCACCATTTACAATACTCCTCATTTAATGTGCCATCCTTATCACGTCCCAATATGGAGTCATCATCAATGGGCATCCCGCAGCACTGGCAGATCAGTTTTCTTGGTTCTCCCAAAAGCGTATTGATTGAAACATCAAATTCTTTTAGATAAGAGCTTAAGTGTATCAGTATTGGGAACGGTATCACCCGTTTCCCTTAATTAAAGATATTGTTGGGTAAAAAAGAAAGGTCAGTCGATTTTGCCGATGAAGCGGTAGTAGATTTCTACTTCCTGCTCACGGCTTCCGTCCTCGCCCTTGACAGCTTCGTGGACGGTTATTTTTTCAATTAGAGTGTTCAGAAGTTCGGCGGTCAGCTCCACAGGGTTGACATACTGTTTCATCAGGGCAATCCACTTTTCAGCGTCCGCTGCGGTCTGTACGGCGACTTCCATCGTTTCGTGAAGCTGCCTTATTTTTTTGTTTCAAGCTCTTTTTTGCTCGTTCTGGTACTTCTCGGACAGCATATTGAAGTTATACTCGGTTATGCGTCCGGCAGACCAGTCCTCATACATTTTAGCAAACAGCCCGTCAACCTCGGCTTTACGCTTTTCCGCCTTTTTCAGCTCCGCAGCCTGCTTTTTCTTCGCAGAGTTTCTTTCCCTGTCGCTGGCATTGAGTAGCCGTTTCAGCAGCTTGTCCTCGTCTTTCTGTACCATCATAGACCAGTATTGCAGTCTTGCAAGCACATAGGCATACAGTACATCATAGCGGATATAGTGCATGGAACACTGGCGTAATCCCTGTCCGTACTTACTGCAATGGTAGTGTGCATAGGGATTTTTGTTCTGGCTGTTTACGCCATAAGCCAATGACCATCCGCAGTCCGCACATTTTACCAGCCCGGAAAATATCTGCGTTGTGCCATTCTTCTGTCGTCTGCGTCTGCTTTGCAATCAGCTCCTGAACTTTTTGGAACACTTCTTCGGAAATGATGGCTTCGTGGGTATTTTCCACACGATACCATTCTTCCTGCGGCTTCCGCACCTTTTTTTTCTTGTTCTTGAATGAAATGTTGCTTTGCTTGTTGTGAACGCTGTGACCGATGTAGGTTTCCTCTTTCAAAATGCTCTTGACCTGTGCAATCGTCCACGCATAGGCTTTTTTCCTCCGGCGCACCCGCATAGATGTTTGCGAAAGTCCCATATCTTTCATAGTTCAGCCAGCCGGGGGTAGGTACTTTCTCCTCCACCAGAATCCGTGTAATGCTGGCGGCTCCACGCCCGTGTACAGCAAGGTCAAAAATCTTCTCTACAATCCAGCGTGTTTCCGGGTCGATCAGAAGATGACCTTTTTGTCCGGGTCTTTTACATAGCCCAGCGGTGCATAGGCTCCATAGTGTGCGCCATTGGCAAATCTTGTGTGCATGGCAGCCTTGACCTTTTTGCTGGTCTTGTCGGGCGTGCATTTCATTCAGGATGTTTAAGAACGGTGCAAGCTCGCTTTCTCCGTTGATGGTGTCCACATTGTCATTGATGGCAATGTAGCGTACTCCCTTGCTGGGGAAATAGATTTCCGTGTACTGACCGGTCAGGATATAGTTTCTTCCCAGACGGGATAAGTCCTTTGTGACAACGCAGTTGATTTTCCCGTCTTCGATGTCATCAATCATCCTTTGGAAACTTGGACGCTCGAAATTTGTCCCACTCCATCCGTCGTCAATGTACTCGTCTACAACGGTCAGCCCATGCTCTGCGGCATACTGTCTAAGCATCATGCGCTGGGTCTGGATACTGCCGCTTTCTCCCTGTAATTCATCGTCACGGCTCAATCTCAAATATAGTGCAGTGTTATAAATCGTTGTATTGTATGGTTGTTTCACGGTTAAAAATCCTCCTTCTAAAAAAGAAACAACCCACGCTTATACAATACTCGCTGGTACAAGTATATCATAAGCGTGGTGGGCTGATTGACAGTCGTTATTCCGTATTTTTTCAGGAAGCGGCGGCAGCGTGCTGGATCACATCTTCCAGCAGGCTGTCAAGCGGCTTCCCATCCTGTGCGAAATGCTCCGATACCTTGATACGGACTTTCCCCATGACAAAATACTGGGTGCCGTCTTTTCGGTAAGCAGGGTGCCGCTGTTTTTGTTATTGCTCTCGTTTTTGCTTTTTGCCATAGGCAGTTACCTCCATAAATGAAATATGCCCGACAAGGGAATGTCAGACAGGTGTACAGCCGCAGACTGTCTCCGTGTCAACCAAACCGTGTCAACCGGCAGAAAAGACTTTGAAAACAATCCATAGGCGCTCTATTATTACTTTTTACTTTTTTTCTTTGATTTCTTGGTTGACATGGTTGACAAAGGAGAGAAATGCCCCAAATATCAGGCTTTTCCCCGTCAACCGGCTGTCAACCAAAGCGTCAACAAACTGTCAACCGGTGGCTTTTCAGAATGGAAGTTCCATTTGCCGGGCTTCTTCTTCCGTGATTTCCTGAAAACCGTCCCCCTCCGGCGGAGCTTGGTTGACACGCTCCCAGCCTTTTTTGAGAACCGTATTTCTTATACCGCTTCGGGCTTTTTGTAGGCTACCCAGCCCTGTATGATGCCGCCCGCAATGCCGGTATTCATAATCTCGCAGATTGCCCGTGTCTCCCAGTCTGCCGGGGAATTTAAGTTCCCCAGCGCTTCCTCATAAAGCTGCTTGGAGCATACCCTGTCACCGGTGTAGTCCTCCAAATAGGCGTAGATCATGCCGGCCTGTGTGTCTTCCTGCATAAAGTCCTGCTGGTGGGCGTTCAGGTATCGGTTCATTTCTATGCTGAATGACAGCTTATACTTCCCACTGCGATAAACCGTCATGGCTTCCGCCCACATCTGTTCGATATACGCCCTCGCTGCCGCTTCATCGTCCAGTATGTGAACCTCCGCCCGTTCCGGGTACACCGTCACGGGGAGAAAGCGCCGGTTGCCGGTGCGGTCACGGGGCAAAAAGTCCTGCCGGTTGGTCGTCCCTCCAAATACACATTGCCGCAGCCGGTCTGCCGGATGTGTCTCATACGGCACTTTGTAGGTTTCTTTCTGGCGGCTTAAGAATGACTTGATTTCCTCAATACTCTTGGCGTTGGCTGTGGCAATCATCTCCGACATCTCGATAATCCAATGCCCTTGCAGCTTGCGGTACACATTTTCATCGTCCAGCTTCTTCAAATCGTCTGAAAACCATTCGTCCCTGCCTGCCAGCAGCCGGAAAAAGGTAGATTTCCCGGCTCCCTGACCACCAACCAGACAGAGCATGACCTCAAACTTGCTCCCCGGTCTGAATACCCGCCGGATGGCTCCCATCAGGAACAGTTTCAAGGCTTCATAGGTGTATTCGTCCGTATCGGCTCCCAGAAAGTGATGCAGGGCGTAACGGATGCGCTCTGTGCCGTCCCATTGCAGGCTGTTCAGGTAATCCCTGACCGGATGGTAGCGGTTTTCATTGGCAACAATCTTGATGGCGCTCTGCACCTTTTTCTCGCTGGTAAGCCCGTAATTTTCTTCCAGATACAAAAGCAGGTAGTTCATGTCCATGTCGGTCAGCGTGGTACTGGTGCGCTCCCAGCCCAACGGCTTCACAATGTCAATCTGCTCCGTCAAAAGGTTCAGGCGCAGCGCCCCACGAAACAGCGGGTCACGCTGGAACACCGTCAGGCAGTTTCGGATGCTGTTCTTCACGCCGCCTTTCTGCGTCCCCTCTAATGTCTCCCGGATTTCTGCCGGTGTCTGCGCCGGTTCCATTGTGTCCATCGTCCTTTTGACCGCTTCCTGCGTTTCCGGCGGCAAGCTCTGAAATTCGCTGTTCAAGCCGCAGCACCTCCTTTCCCTGTGCGGCGATCAATGCCGCTTTTTCTTCTATTTCTCCGTATAACAAAATATCCAAAAGGTATTCTGTGTAGCTTATCCTCTGCAACGCTTCCACAAAAAGAGGATGCCAGATGGCATCCTGCGGCTGTGGGGCGTATGCTGTTTTCCAATGCTCCAGCAGGCGCAGATAATCGCATAGCACCCGGAAACAATACCGTTCCGTTTCCTGAAATCTCTGCTCCGCTGATTTTTGTCGAGACTGTGACCTGTTGTGACGCTTCCTATCTGGCGGCGCATTGCCGGATTTCTCATAGGAAACGCCGAAGTCCTCCGCAAGCCTGACCGCAGCTTCCCGTTTCCCCAATCCATGCAGCAAAGCGGCAAAGTCGATCACATCCCCGGAAGCCCCGCAGCCGAAGCAGTAAAAGCGGCTGTCCACTTTCATGCTGGGCGTGCGGTCATTGTGGAATGGACAGCAGACCATGCCGTTTCTCCCCACCCGGATTCCATAGAATGAAGCAGCCTGCCGGGTGGTAACAGACTGTTTCACCGCTTCAAATACATTCAAATGCTCCCTCCATAAAAAATACTGGTAGCGGTAAAGCTGCCGGGTTATATCATAACTCCATCTCATGTTTCTTTCTCTGTACTGCCTGTGGCTGCTCCCTCCGGCGCAGTGCGGTATCTACGGCGTTCTGCACCTGCCGTAGCCGTATGACTTCCTCCCGGGTGGCTTGTGCTGCGGAGACAGTTCGGCATACTCTGTTTTTAACTGTGCGTATTCCTGTTTCCATGCTTTCAGGGCAATGGGTTTTCCGTCCAGTTTTTTCTTTCAAAATACGGCGGGCGGCATAAAACAGCCGTAACTCCGCATCGTGGGATGTTTCAAATTTCTCCCTCTGTTTCTTAAACTTGATATTGTTCAATTCCGTATGAACAGGTTTTAGCCGCTGGTAATTCTCGCCCTCCCGTATCAATTCCTGCAATTCCTTTATCCGGGCAGATTTCTTTTTTCATGGAGTCGCTTAACGCTTCAAATTCTTCGTTGACAGAGGAAAGACGCTCCTGCAAATCCTCTAATGTGAGCAGCTTGTTTTCCGTCAGATAATTGACGGCTTCGGCAAACTGCTTTAAGTTTCCGGTTCTGGCTTTATTGCTCCATGCCCCTGCGTTGCGCTGGTTGTAATAAGCGATCAACAGGTCGGCAAGGCTCGGTGTCTGCGGTTTGGAAAGTTCTTCTTTTACCTCTGCCATCCAGACAAACAGGGCTTTGATCTTCTTCCTCACATCCTGCATGAGCCGGTTGGTGGCTTTAATCCAGCGGTTCAGTTCCCCTTTCTCGGTGCGGATGCCCTTTGCTTCCATCTGCCGGACATTAGCTCCCTCGTGGACAGTAGGTATCAGGTCAAGCCCCTGCCGCACATAGGAACGGTGGTCGATACGCACATCCAGCCCTTTTTCCTCAAATTTTGTATTAACGGCAGCCGCCCACTGCTCCCGCCAGTGTTCCAGCGTTTCCGGCTCATGCCAGTCTGTTGTATGGACAGCGTTAAACATATAATCGCCGTTTTTATCCCGGATTCGGTTTCCATCTTCATCAAGAAGATATTCCCCGACGCTGTTTTTGTCCCCATGTGCCATCCGGGTTCAAAGGGCGCATGGTTGTCATCACATGAA